>Ga0310125_10000059_pt1 | contig 41942 bp, 34 predicted proteins | sample CB11b_Tmax_Bot8__FD_203508 | JGI IMG/M metagenome (GOLD analysis project Ga0310125, IMG submission 203508) | Marine microbial communities from Western Arctic Ocean, Canada - CB11b_Tmax_Bot8 | ecosystem: Environmental > Aquatic > Marine > Oceanic | place: Canada: Western Arctic Ocean | collected... | reverse complement strand
CCAGGCCACCTGAATACGCCAACACGCAACTGGGCATTGTTCGATTCCTCGTGAGACGACCCACCACGGACGCCAAGCCGGGATTGTAGAGGGTGCTCGGACACTCCCATAGTGGTCCGCGGTCAGGCCGCGGGCAACCGACGGCCGACCCCGGACCACTTGAAATGGCACCGCGATTCTGAGAAGACTCACACACCGCTTCGGACCTCGGGCTCTGCCACGGAGACTGCCCCATGACGGCCACCAAGGACGCGCTACTGGCCAGCGACCGCGCACACCTGATCCACCCTCTGCACAGCAAGGCCGGTCACCAGGACGCCCACGTCTGGGTCAAGGCCCACGGCTCGACACTCGTCGACGCCGACGACCGCCAGTACCTCGACGGACTCTCCGGGCTCTGGAACGTCGTCGCCGGTCACGGTCGCAGCGAGCTGGCCGAAGCGGCCAGCCGGCAGATGACCACCCTGCCCTATTGCTCGGGATACACCGGCAGTTCCAACCCGCAGGCGATCGCGTTGGCCGAACGGATCGCCGGGATGACCTACCCCTCGATCAACCGCTTCTTCTTCACCTCCGGCGGCGGCGAATCCAGCGACACCAACTTCAAGACCGCCCGCTACTACTTCCGACAGCTCGGCCAACCCGAGAAGATCAAGGTCATCTCGCGAGAATGGGCCTACCACGGAGTGACGCTGGCGGCGATGAGCGCCACGGGGATCAGCGGCTACTGGCCGATGTTCGAACCCCGGGTCCCCGGCTTCTCGCATATCTGCTCACCCTACCCCTACCGCTACCAGGCTCCCGCAGGAGTCAGCCCGGGGATCGCCGCAGCCAATGAACTCGAACAGAAGATCCTCGAGGAAGGCGCCGAGACGGTGGCGATGTTCATCGCCGAACCGGTCCAGGGGGCCGGCGGTGTCCTCGTGCCGCCGGATGACTACTTCCCACGCATCCGAGAAATCTGTGACCAGTACGACGTGCTGCTGGTCTCCGACGAGGTGATCACCGGGTTCGGCCGCACGGGACGGATGTGGGGCCTGGAACACTGGGGCGTCGAGCCCGACATGATCCAGTTCGCCAAGGCCATCACCTCGGGCTACTTCCCGCTGGGAGGCACCGGAGTCAGCGACAGGATCGCCGATGTGATCGACGGAGGCGAGGATGTCTGGATGCACGCCTACACCTATAGCGCCCACCCGGTCGGCTGTGCCGTGGCCATGGCCAACCTCGACATCATCGAAGCCGAAGACTTCCCGTCGCAGGCAGCCGAAAAAGGCCGCTACCTGCTCGAAGGACTCAGAACCAACCTCGACCAGCACCCTCATGTCGGTGACATCCGCGGGCTGGGACTGATGGTCGCGGTGGAAATCGTCCAGGACCGGGGGACCAAAGAGGAGTTCGCCGCCGAGGAGAAGGTGGGGGCCCGAATCAACCAGGCGATGCAGCAGTACGGCCTCTTCAGCCGCATGCGTGGCGACGTGGTCTGCCTGGCTCCACCGGTGGTGATCACCAACGAGGAACTCGACCGGATCATCGCCGCCGTGACCGGCGCAATCGCTGACGTGCTGGGAAGCTGAGATACGATGACAGACACGGCCCACACAACCACGTCGCCCCAGGACCTCGCATTCACCACCGCCTACCTCGATGACCTGCGACGTGTCATCGAGGGACTCGATGCCCAGTCGATCGCCACGGCGATCGACTGGATGAGACAGACTCGAGATGCCGACGGCACGATCTTCATCTGCGGCAACGGCGGCAGTGCCTCGATCGCCTCGCAGATGGTCGTCGACATCGTCAAGGGGGCCTCACTGCGCAAAGCGGCCCGCTTCAGGATGATCGGCCTGACCGACTCGATCGCCACCATCACCGCCTACGCCAATGACGAGGGGTACGAGACGGTCTTCGAAGAGCCTTTGAAGAACTTCGCTCGAGCCGGCGACCTGGTGATCGGCATCAGCGGCAGCGGGAACAGTGAGAACGTGCTGCGAGCGATCCGGCTGGCCGGCGAGAAGAACTGCCGCAGTATCGGGTTGACCACCGGTGAGGGAGGCGAATTGAAGGACCTGGTCGACCTGGCCCTGGCCGTCCCCAGCTCTCACATGGGACGACTCGAAGACTGCTTCTTCATCATGACCCACGTCTTGTGCTACGCGTTCATGGAATCCGACTGACCCCGTGTGGCCTGCCAGGCACCCCGCACGTGCCCGGCAATCTCCTCGACACCCACGCCATTTCGGACCTGGGCAAAGACGAACGGGCCGTCGCCTCGCATCCGCAGGCTGTCGCGGTCCATCACCCCAAGATCAGCACCCACCGCTTCGGCCAGGTCCGTCTTGTTGATCACCAGCAGGTCCGATTGAGTGGTCCCCGGTCCGCCCTTGCGGGGGATCTTGTCGCCGCCGGCCACGTCGATCACGTAGATCGTGAAATCGGCCAGCTCGCGGCTGAAATCCGCCGCCAGGTTGTCGCCGCCGGATTCGAGCAGCAGCAGGTCGGGTTCGAACTCACGACTGAGTTCCTCGACCGCGGCCAGGTTCATCGTGATGTCCTCGCGGATCGCCGCGTGAGGACACCCGCCGGTCTCGACGGCACGAATCCGCTCGGCCGCCAAGGCCCCGTTGCGGATCAGGAACTCGGCATCCTCGCGAGTGAAAATGTCGTTGGTCACCACCGCCAGGTTCAACTCGTCACGCAACGCCTCGCACAACGCCAGCACCAACGCACTCTTGCCCGTACCCACCGGACCGCCCACCCCGACCGTGAACGCGCGACGCCGATAATCTCGATCGGGCAACGGCATCGACCTCTCGGCAAATCGGCCGGGATGCTCGAGCACCTCGTGGTCATGACCGTGGTCGTGGCTGTGATCGTGGTCGTGGCTGTGATCGTGGTCCACGGGAGTCTCCTGTCCTGGCAATCGGGCCCAGCGTCAGCTCTGGAACAGCCGGCTGTAGAGTTGATCGTGTCGGGTTGCGACGAGTTCCAGCAGCGGGCTGGTGATGGCGACCTCGTCGACGGTCCGCTGTGCCGCCGTCTCGGCCTCGTGCTGCACAAACCCTCCCAGGCGGCTGATCAGAGACTGGCCGGCCAGGGGGCCGATGATGTTCAGACGCGTGGCAGCGGAGACCACATCGCGGAGCTGGGTATAGAGGTACCAGGCCACGGTCCGGCCCAGGGGCAGGTCCAGCAGCGAGGTGACTCGGCCGGTCAGCACGGCGTGGTGACCGTTGAGTTCTCCGGCAGCCACCCGTTCACGCAGTGTCCCGATCTCATCGATCTGGAAAGCCGCCTCGGCCGCGGCCAGGAAACTGCGACCCTGCACCCGGCTGGCTCGGTTGGCCACGTGGTTGGTCAGGAAAGCGTCGCACCACTGGTCGACGCGGCACAGAGGCTGCTCCCCGGAGTGGACCGCGGCCAGGAACGGGACGACACCCCTGGCGGTGTCCTGCAGCAGCGACTCGAGAAACCAGCCCAACGACACGGCATCGGTGACCAGGCCCTGTTGCGAAGCCGACTCGAGACCAGCCGAATGGGCGAAGCCACCCGAGGGAAATGCCGAGTCGGCCAGCTGCCAGAAGGTCCACTCGGCACCAATCACGTCCGCTTCCCGCTCAATCCAGTGGGCTCCCCAGCCACACACAGCAGGCGGCGAGCATAGCGGCAGCCGCAGGGGTCCGCCAGCCGACGCACCGGCCGCCGGCGATGTCCACAACCGTCACAGATTGCCCAACTGGTACCGCCGCTAGATCTGTCGCGAGCGACCGTGCAACCCGCTGTTTCGATACGATCGGCCCCATCGGTACAAGTCGCTGACCCGACCAACCGATACAACTCCAACGGGCATGCGGAGCAATCGGTACAAACCCACCACCGCTGTCTCGAATGCGGACCAGGGGAAGAAGTTCGCGAAGAGTTGCCTTGGGCGGCAACACCAATACGCCAATTTCACGTAGGGGGGAAAGAGACCATGCTGTTCAAGAATTCACTCACACTGCTTGCCGTGGCACTGATGGCCATCGGGACAACGGCCGTTGCCCAGGACAACTTTACGCCCCTGGTCGGGCTGCTGACGGCTGATGAGAACTGTGGGAAAGACGCTGCCGGGAAGGCCGGCTGTGATCCGCGAGACAACTCATGGCTGCACCCGAAACTGAAAGCTGCCAAGAACAGCGTCAAGGTCGGATTCGGTATCCGTTCCAGCTTCCGGGCCAATGAGTCCGAAAACGTTGACTCAAGCGGAGCATTCGGCGGTCGCGCCCGCGATTTCCAACTCGACAACGCCCGGATCTTTCTCTCGGGCAACATGGGCGAAAAGATCTCGGCGTACCTGCACACCGACATCAACGGTGCCCAGGGGTTCGCTGGCGACGATGGCCAGGGTGACGGCGTGAGAATTCTCGATGCCGCCATCGACTACAAGCTCACCGAAGACGTCACGGTCAAAATGGGGCGATTCCTGCCTCCGACCGACCGCTCGAACCTTAGTGGTCCGTTCTTCCTCAACAACTACACCTTCCCTTGGGTGCAGTTCACCAATGGATACTACGACGTCTTCCAGGGTCGTGACGACGGAGTCGCGTTTTACGGCGAACGGGGTGAAGATATCCAGGTGAAGTGGTCGCTGGCCCTCATGGAAGGCTACGACGACACTTCCGCTGGCGACGACAACCTCTGGATGGTCGGTCGCGTCGTGATGAACTTCCTCGATCCCGAAGAAGGGTACTTCAACTCGAGTACCTACTACGGCGAGAAGGATATTGCCGCGCTGGGCTTTACGTTCTCCAACCAGAACGACGCCCACGGTGCCGGCATGGACTACACCGCCTGGAGCCTGGACGCGTTGCTCGAAACAGCGCTTGACGGCGGTGGAGTGGCGACCGTCGAGGCCGCCTACTACGACCGTGACCACGACGGCGCGGCTGTGGGTAACGGACTGCAGGGAGAAGGCTACTTCGTCCTGGGAAGTTACCTGATGGCCGACAGCATCAGCATTGGTGACATCGAGGGACGCCTGCAACCGTCGATCCGGTTCCAGGCCTCTGATCGCGATGTGCAACCCAACGGATCTATTGACCGCAGCGTCGACTACTCGCTGAACTACATCATCCACGGCCACAGCGCCCGGGTGTCCCTGGTCTTCCAGGATATCAGCTACACGGGTGGTGACGATGATCAGAACCTGATCATCGGCGGCCAGATCCGCTTCTAGGATCCTCCACACCACTCAGGGTTCCGCCACGGCGGACCCGGATGATGGCGACACGAGCCCCGGTCTCACCTCAAGGTGGGACCGGGGTTTTTTTGTTGTCTCGCCCTGTCTCGTCATCTCATCGGAGGCCGACCCACCAACACGATGCCCTCGATCCGGGCGGAACTGCACGCAGTGCGGGCAAGCCGGGACCGTAGCCCCGCTCCTCCCGCCTCTCGCTCGTGCACACGTCACCTGCAATTCGCCCCTGCAACAACCCCGAGACTAGTTTCTGGATCTTTGGCACTCCCTTTGCACTTCCAGTCTCCGTTTGACAGATCGGTCCGCCGTTAACAGGCGGCGGATCGCATTGGGGAGCGTTTCAGGAAGAAACCAGTCCAGATCACATTCTGGCGTGCCGCGAGACACGGAGCCGGGCACGTCGCACACGGGCATCCCGACGGGGTGTGGAAAGGTTGTTCAGAGATGTTGCGTAAGACGTTGTCGACGATGTTGCTTGGAATCAGCACGATGCTGCTGCTTGGTGGATGCGCCGGAAACGGCGATGCCGAAACCGATTCCGGTGGTGGAGTCAGTTCCAGCGGCGGCGGAAGCCCCGCGGCGGATACGGCCTCAGAAGCGCCCAAGGGCGATGAGATCACCACGGCGGCGGCTACGAGCAGTACGCGAGTGACCGATGATCCGATCGAGGCGGCCTACTTCGGCGTGTACGTCTGGAAGGCGGCCGTCGAGAAGGCTCAGAGCTTCGAAATCGACAAGGTGCGTGAGGCTGTTTACGGACTTGAGTTCGACGCCCCGGGCGGCAAGAAGAGCATGCACGCGTCCAACCAGCACACGCTGAAGCCGGTCTACATCGGCGAGATCCTCAAGAACGGCCAGTTCAAGATCGTCAAGGCGTTCAACGACGGCAAGCTCATTTCCCCCGACTCATACAGCAGCTACTTGCACGAAAAAGGCAAGGCGCCGGCACCGACCGGTGGTCCCCAGGAAGGCAAGGAGTACCCCAAGGCCGACGTGACCGAGGACACCGTCAAGATCGGTATCCTGCACTCGCTTTCGGGCACCATGGCGATCTCTGAGAAATCGCTCAAGGATGTCGTACTGTACGCCGTCGACGAGATCAACGCGGCTGGCGGAGTGCTGGGTCGCAAGATCGAACCTGTCATCGAAGACGGAGCCAGTGACTGGGACCTCTTCGCCGAGAAGGCCCGCAAGATGATCACCACCGACAAGGTGTCGGTGATCTTCGGCTGCTGGACCTCTTCAAGTCGAAAGAGCGTGTTGCCGGTGTTCGAGGAATACAACCACCTGCTCTTCTACCCCGTCCAGTACGAGGGTGAAGAACAGTCCAAGAACGTCTTCTACACGGCGGCCACGCCCAACCAGCAGTTGGTTCCCGCCGCCCAGTACATGCTCGATGAGGGGTACAAGAAGTTCTACCTGCTGGGGACCGACTACGTCTTCCCGAGAACGGCGAACAAGGTGCTCAAGGCATTCCTGAAAACCAAGGGCATTCCCGACGAGAACATCATCGAACAGTACACGCAATTCGATCACCAGGACTACCAGACCTACGTCCAGGAGATCAAGAAGTTCGCCGCCGGTGGCGACGCCTGTATCCTCTCGACGATCAACGGCTCGTCAAACGTTCCGTTCTACAAGGAGTTCGCCAACCAGGGCCTGAGGGCTGGCGATTGTCCGATCATGGCGTTCTCGGTTGCCGAGGACGAACTGAGGGCGATGGACGTTCCGCCCCTGGTTGGCCACCTGGCCTGCTGGAACTACTACCAGAGTATCGACACGCCGGAGAACAAGGCGTTCGTTTCCGGATTTCAGGCGTTCTGCACGAAGAACAACCTGAAGTAGGACTGACGAACTCCCCAAAATCCTGTCAGTCTTCCCGGGGCCCGGTGTCCGTTCCAAGACACCGGGTCCTCGGCGTTGACTGGATTCTCGGGCTGAATCCCCACCGCTTGGGGCCGGTTGAATCCACCTCAGGCGTTGTGATACCGAATGGCCGCATGATGTTCGCCAAGCCCTCAGCCACCGGGCGTGGAAAAACTCCTTGGCTGCTCCTGCTCCTGCTTTTCACCGCTGCGCCGGCCCGGGCTGCCGACGAAGACCTGGCCACGCAACTTGCTCAACTGGGTTCCACGGATCGGGCCGTCCGTGCCGAGGCCCTGCAGAAACTGGGTCGTACCAGAGACGGCCGCCTGGTCGCCTTCTTCGCCGCCTACCAGCAGGGTGACGCCTACCTCTACCAGGACCGGGTCGTGCTCTGCCCAAAGTTCCAGGAAGTCGACGGCCAAGAGATGGCCCCGCTCTTCGACCCACTCTCGAACAAACCCCTGCTGGACTCCGGCGGGGCTCCCCTACTGGTCCCTGCCGGTGAACTCAACGCCATCGGCCCCAGCGGACGCGAACGTCGTGCCGTGGCCGACGCCGTCCGGTTGCTGGAGATCTGGTCCAACGACCTGCAAACCCGCCTGGGGGCCATCCGCCGATTCGGCAACAGCCGGAAGTCCGAATTCCTCAAACCACTCGGCGAACTGGTCGCGGCCGACGTGCCCGAGACGGTCCGGATCAAGGCCACCGAGAGCATCGCCTTGATCGAATTGGGCTCGGAGGACTTCGCCGATTCGCCCGCAAAGCGGATTGCCGCCGCAGTCGGTCTGGGCGAGATGGCCAGCGCTGCCGCTGTTCCGATTCTCGACGAACTGCTCAAGAACCACGAATCACTCGGCCCGGGTGAACACGAGGCTTTTTCCGCGGCCCTGGAAACAATCGAGTGGTACCAGTGGAAAATCGCCCGCGTCCAGAACCTCTTCCAGGGCCTTTCACTGGGCAGCGTGCTGATCCTGGTCGCACTCGGGCTGGCGATCATCTTTGGCCAGATGGGCGTGATCAACATGGCCCACGGCGAACTGATGATGATCGGTGCCTACGCCACCTTCGGAATCCAGATGCTCTTCGGCCACACGCCCGACAACCCGGTCAACATGTTCTTTGTGGTCGCACTGCCCGTCTCATTTCTCGTCGCCGCCTGCGTCGGGTGGTTGATCGAACTGCTGATCGTCCGGCATCTTTATGGACGGCCGCTCGAAACCCTGTTGGCAACCTGGGGCGTCGGTCTGATCCTGATCCAGTCGGTCCGGTTGCTCTACGGCGACAACATCGGGGTCAACAGTCCGACCTGGCTGATCGGGAGTTTCGAGCCGATCCAGGACCTGGTCATCTCCTACAACCGCATTTTCATCATGGCCCTGTGTGCCGCCTGCGTGCTGGCCATCTCGGCCGTGATGAACGGCACGCGCCGCGGGCTGTTGATCCGTGCCACGGTGCAAAATCGCGAAACCGCCGAGAGCCTGGGAGTCAACACGCGCCGAACCGACGGACTGACCTTCGCCCTCGGAGCCGGCCTGGCCGGGATCGCCGGTTGCGCCTGGACCCTGATCGGTGGAGTGACACCGGACATGGGACAAAACCACATCGTCGATGCCTTCCTGGTCGTGGTCACCGGCGGAGTCGGCAAGCTGTCTGGAACCGTGTGCGCGGGATTGGGAATCGGCACACTCAATAAGATCCTGGAACCGCTCACGTTGGCTGAAGGGCTGCGGGTGTTGAGCCTCGTTTCAGCACTGGCCAGTTGGATCATGGTGGCCGTCCAGGCGTTTCGCGAACAGACGCGGCTGGGCTGGCTGGCGCTGATCCCCATCGCCGGCCCGTTGCTCGTCCTGTACCAACACCGAACGCTGGCGGGCGTCCGCACGGGTGTCACGTTTTACGGAATTGGACTGGTGGGTTTCGGTCTGTCATTTCTCCTGGCTGGGACACTGAATGAGCCGATTGCGGCGATCTGGGCCAAGGTGATCCTGCTGCTGCTGGTGATCGTCTTCATCCAGTGGAAGCCCGCCGGGCTCTTCCCTCCCAAGGGGAGACTGGCGGATGTCTGAGCAACTGGTAACCGTCGGCACAGCCGTCGGTTCGCAGAGACCCGGCCGGATGGTCAACGTCGTCGCCATCGTCACCCTGCTGACGACCGGTTTCATTATTGTGCCCGGCCTGTACCAGACCGGCACGATCGGCGTCGAAACCGTCAACATGCTCGGCCGCTACCTCTGCTTCGCCCTGCTCGCGCTCAGCCTCGACCTGATCTGGGGCTACGGCGGCATGCTCTGTCTGTGCCAGAGCTTCTTCTTCTCGCTGGGTGGCTACGCGATGGGAATGTTCCTGTCTCACCACGGTGGCCCCGAGGGAATCATCGACGCCAACGGGTGGAAACTGCCGGCCAGCCTGTTCATCGTTTATCCCTACGAGGTGGGGCAGGCATCCGAGGAGGCCCTGGTGCCCTGGTTCTGGAAGCCCTTCTGGAGCCTGCCGGTCACACTGCTGTTGGGCATGCTGATCCCCGGGCTGGTCGCCGGGATGATCGGGTTCTTCGTCTTCCGCAGCCGTGTCCGGGGCGTGTTCTTCGCCATCCTGACCCAGGCCGTCACCCTGGCCGCCTGGCTGGTCTTTTCGATGAACCAGATGATGTTCTGTGGCACCAACGGCATGAACCGCTTCGACAGGATCACGACCACCTTCACCGAGGTGATCCATATCGACGTCGCTGCGGAGGCGTTGAAGGAGAAGCAGATCACACTTCCCGAAGTCCACAGGGTGCTCGACGCTTACCAGGCCGAGCACGGTGGATCACTCGCACGGTCCGGACACCGCTTCACCAGTCGTCCCCAGAAGTTCCAGAATACCGACGCCGACTTCGCGTCTCTTGAAGTGACCACCCCGCAGGGGCCGGTCAAGCTGGGCGACATCGCCAAGCTTGAAGTCGCCGGCTGGCGGCTCAGCGATCCGAACGTCAAGTTCGCGCTGTACCTGGTCACCATAGCCACCCTGCTGGTCGTCTTCATCGGCTGCCGACTGATGGTCGGATCGCGGTTCGGCCGGGTGCTGATCGCGATCCGCGACAACGAGACGCGGTTGCGTTTTTCCGGCTACCGGCCCTACGTCTTCAAGATGTCCGTCTTCGCCATTTCAGCAATGATCGCCGGCCTGGCCGGCATGCTCTACGCGCCCCAGATGCAGATCTTCACACCGACCAACCTCAAGCCGGTCGAGTCGATCCTGGTCGTCGTCTGGGTGGCCTTCGGCGGCCGCGGAACACTCAGCGGACCCATCGTCGGTGCCCTGCTGGTCAACCTGCTGTACTTCTACCTGACCGGGTGGTCACCCGAGAGCTGGCCATTCCTGCTGGGCGGGTTGTTCGTGTTCGTGGTGATCCTGATGCCCGACGGCGTGATGGGATTCTGGAAAATGATGATCGACCAACTCAACCGCCGTCCATCGGCCGCAGCCGCCGGGCCGAACACGGAACAAATGTCGGCGCCGATTGCCGACCGGCTCCAGGCACTGGCCATGAGGCAACGGACCAACACGACCGCGAGTCACCTGGACACTCCCCTGCTGACTGTCAACGACGTCCAGGTCCACTTCGATGGCTTCCAGGCCCTCGATATCGACCACTACAGCGTGCCGCACTATGCCCTCAACGTGATCATCGGCCCCAACGGCGCCGGCAAGACCACACTCTGCGACGTGATCAGCGGAAAGACCCGTGTCAGCAAGGGCCGTATCGAATTCTCCGGACGGGACATTACCTGGAGTTCCGAGGTCGACATCGCACGGCGTGGAGTCGGCCGCAAGTTCCAGACGCCCACGGTCTTCGATGGGCTCGATGTCCGCCAGAACATGGAACTCGCACTGCCGGGCCGCCAGAGCCTGCTGCGGAACCTGCAGAAGAATTCGACCGCACAGGAATCCGACCGGATCAACACGATCCTCGAACGAGTCCGACTCATCGACAACGCCGACCGCCCGGTCAAGTTCCTCAGCCACGGGCAACGCCAGTGGCTGGAGATCAGCATGCTGATCCTCTCGCGTCCCCAACTGCTGCTCGTCGATGAACCGGCCGCCGGGCTGACCGACGAAGAAACCGTGCTCACCGCCGAGTTGCTGCTCGAGTTACAGGATGAGCACAGCATCATCGTGATCGAGCACGACATGGAATTCGTCCGCCTGCTTAACTCACGTGTCACCGTCCTCAACGAGGGCCGGATCATCGCCCAGGGATCTCTCGACGAGGTCAAACAGGATCCCGAAGTGATCGAGGCCTACCTCGGTCGCTGACCGCCTGCACCCTGCCACTCACCACTCTTCATTCACCACGCACTCCACACATGCTCACCCTCTCGGATCTCAGGTTCGCCTACGGAACCATCCAGACCCTGCACGGGATCTCGGCGACGATGTCGCCGGGGCGGGTCACCTGCGTGATCGGCCGCAACGGGGTGGGCAAGACCACCCTGCTGAAGGTGATCATGGGGATCCTGAGATCCGACTCCGGCACGATTCACCTCGACAACCTCAATGTCACCCCCTACGCCGCCAATCGGCGAGCCCGCGAGGGCATCGCGCTGGTGCCGCAGGGGCGGCAGATCTTCCCCAAGCTCTCCGTCGCCGACAACCTCCGAGTGGGACTCGAAGCCAGCCGGCCCCGCATTCGACGGGTGCCCCAGGACGTCTACGACCTGTTCCCCATCCTCTGGGACAACCGACATCGTCCCGGAGGCAATCTCTCCGGCGGCATGCAGCAGCAACTGGCGATCGCACGGGCCCTGGTCAGCAAACCCCGCGTCCTGCTGCTGGACGAACCGACCGAGGGCATCCAGCCGAACATCATCCAGCAGATCGGCGAGGTGCTGCGGGAACTGGTCACCGAACGGAACATGACCGTGGTGCTGGTCGAACAGTACCTCGACTTCGTCAGGGAATTCGGACACGACTTCTCTATCATGAACCGCGGCCGGATCACCGCCGAAGGTGAAACCAGCGACCTCACACAGGAACTCATCTCAGATTACCTCAGCGTTTAGTCACCCCATCGTGGACCTCTCCAGCACCACCCCCATCCGGACTCCGGACACCGACTCGATCGCCAGCCCGACGCCGGACACGACGTCGGACCCGACGCCGGTGCTGGGGCCGTGTGCGCCTCTGCGAGCCGGCAGTGGCCGGATCCATGTCGCCCACGTCGCCGGCCGCAGCCGGGTCATCCGCAACCAGGCCAGCAACCCGCTGAAACTCTGGGTGCCCCGACGACCCGGACCGGCCAGCTGGATCTATACCACCACCTTCGGAGGTGGACTGGTCGCCGGAGACCGCATCGAGGTCGACCTCGATCTCGACCCGCTCACCACCACCGTGCTCACCACTCAGGCCTCGACCAAGGTCTACCGCTCACTCAAGGACCGCGGCTGCTCACAGCAACTGCAGGCCCGCGTCGGTGATCGGGCCACGCTGATCGTCGCTCCCGATCCCCTGGTCTGCTTCCGTGGGGCCATCTACCAGCAGCACAACCGCGTCCACCTGGCCGACGACGCCAGCCTGGTCCACATCGACTGGCTCACGAGTGGACGCAGCGCGCGAGGCGAACGCTGGCAGTTCCAGCGACTGGCCACCCGACTCGAGGTCATTCGCGGCGGAACCATGATCCTGCTCGACTCGCTCGAACTCGTGCCGCGTGAAGTCGCACTCGAGAACCCGCTGCGGATGGGACAGCATCACTGCCTGGCCACCGTCGTGATCTTCGGCAACGGGCTTGCTGAGGCGATCGAGTCGGTCCGCCGGGGAGTCGCCGATCAAACCGATGATCCGCACGACGGCTGCCTCGAATCAGCCAGCCCGCGACACGAAGGACTCATCCTCAGACTCGTGGGACCCAACACACAGGCCGTCGGCAAACGACTCAGACAACGACTCGCCTTCCTGGCCGATCACCTTCAAGAAACACCCTGGGAACGAAAGTGGTAGACCGCCCCCCCCGGGCGGATCCGCGATCAAGGAGACCTCTCTGATGCACCTCAGCCCACGCGAAATCGAAAAACTGATGCTCCACAACGCCGGGTCGCTCGCCCAGAAGCGACTCGCCCGTGGCCTCAAGCTCAACCACCCCGAAGCGGTCGCACTGATCGCCGCCGGGCTGCTCGAATTCATCCGCGACGGCCGCAGCGTGGCCGAACTGATGGACCTCGGCCGCCAGTTCCTCGGCCGACGACAGGTCATGGACGGCGTGGCCGAGATGCTGGTGGAGGTGCAGGTCGAGGGGACCTTTCCCGATGGCACCAAGCTGGTCACCGTCCACTCGCCCGTGGCCGACATCGACGGCAACCTCGAGTTGGCACTCTACGCCAGCGGACTGCCCATCCCCGATCTTGCACTCTTCGGAGACCTGCCCCCCGAATCCGAAGCCGACGCGCCGGGCGCGTGTCTCGCGGCCGAGGGCACCCTGCTACTCAACGCCGACCGCGAGACCGTCTCACTGCAGGTGACCAACCTCGGAGACCGGCCGATCCAGGTCGGCAGCCACTACCACTTCGTGGAAACCAACGCCCAGCTGAAGTTCGACCGCGAGGCCGCCTACGGCAAACGGCTCGATATCCCCGCGGGCACCGCCGTCAGATTCGAGCCGGGGGAATCCCGCGACGTCACGCTGGTCGAGATCGCCGGCAACAAGGTGATCCGCGGAGGCAACAACCTGGCAGATGGACCCGTCAATGAAGCCGGCAAGGCCGCCACCCTGCAGCGGGTCGCCGCAGGGAACTTCGCCCACCAGGACTAGCTCGATGATCCGCCGCGACACCGGCGCCACGACTCAATCCCATCACGAGGTCGATTCGAACCGCTCAATCGACTCCCACAGACGGAAGACAGACAGCATGGCCTACGAAATCAAGCGATCCACCTATGCCGAAATCTACGGACCGACCACCGGCGACCGGCTGCGGCTGGGGGACACCGGCCTGGTGCTCGAGGTCGAACACGACCACGCGGTCTACGGAGACGAATGCAAGTTCGGAGGCGGCAAGGTGCTGCGGGACGGCATGGGCCAGGCCGCGGGTGTCTCGCAGGACGACGCCCTGGACCTGCTGATCACCAACGCGCTGGTCGTCGATTTCACGGGCATCTACAAGGCCGACATCGGGATCAAGGATGGGCGGATCACCGGCATCGGCAAGGCCGGTAACCCCGACGTGATGGCCCGGGTCGACCCGCAGATGGTCGTGGGAGTCACAACCGAAGTGGTCGCCGGGGAAGGCAAGATCCTGACCGCCGGAGGCATCGACACGCACATCCACTTCATCTGCCCGCAGCAGGCCGACGAAGCGATCGCCAGCGGAGTGACGACGATGCTTGGAGGCGGCACGGGCCCGGCCACCGGGACCTGTGCCACCACCTGCACGCCCGGAGCCACCCACATCGCCATGATGCTGCAGGCCACCGATGACCTGCCGCTGAACTTCGGGTTCCTCGGCAAGGGCAACTCGGCCAAGCCCGAAGGACTCGCCGAACAGATCGTCGGAGGGGCCGTGGGACTCAAGCTCCACGAGGACTGGGGCACCACGCCCGCGGCCATCGACTGCTGCCTGCGGGTCGCCGAAGACCACGACGTCCAGGTCTGCATCCACACCGATACGCTCAACGAATCCGGATTCGTCGAAGCCTCGATCGCCGCCTTCGCCGGACGCACCATCCATACCTACCACTCCGAAGGAGCCGGAGGCGGTCACGCACCCGATATTCTCACCGTCTGTGGCCAACAAAACGTCCTGCCCAGTTCGACCAATCCCACCCGGCCCTTCACCCGAAATACGATCGACGAACACCTCGACATGCTGATGGTCTGCCATCACCTGGACAAGAACCTGCCCGAGGACGTGGCGTTTGCCGAGAGCCGGATCCGGGGCGAGACGATTGCCGCCGAGGACATCCTGCACGACATCGGAGCCATCAGCATCATGGGATCCGACTCGCAGGCCATGGGCCGGGTCGGTGAAGTCATCACCAGGACCTGGCAGACCGCCGACAAGATGAGGGAGCAGAGAGGCCGGTTGTCCGAGGAGACCGGTGAGAACGACAACCTGCGGATCCGACGCTACATTGCCAAGTACACCATCAACCCGGCGATCGCTCACGGGATGAGCCACGAGATCGGGTCGGTCGAGGTGGGCAAACTGGCCGACCTGGTGCTGTGGCACCCGGCATTCTTCGGAGCCAAGCCCGAACTGGTGATCAAGGGCGGGATCATCGCCTCGAGCCAGATGGGCGACCCCAATGCCTCGATCCCCACACCCCAACCGGTCTTCACCCGCCCGATGTTCGGCGGCTACGGACGCGCCGCGGCTCCCATCTCGCTCGCGTTTGTCAGCCAGGCCTGCCTCGACCACGACGCCGCCGCCAACTACGGACTCGCCAAGCGATTGGCCGCAGTCAAGAACTGCCGCTCGATCGACAAGTCCGACATGAAACTCAACGACGCGACTCCCGAAATCCACGTCGATCCCGAGACCTACCAGGTCACCGCCGACGGCGAGGAACTGACCTGCGAACCGGCCCAACAACTGCCACTGGCCCAGAAGTACTTCCTCTTCTAACCCCCAGGCCAGGGACTGGCTCCGAAGCCCGCCCCTGGCGGAGCGCAGGTGCCTGTCCCCCTCTCCCCTCCCCCCTCTCCCCCCCCTCTCCCCCCACCTCTTCCTCACCCCCCAACCAAGCAACTGACCCGCCGACTGTCCCGAAACCCGATTCGACACGCAACCGCCCGCAGCCGCGTGCCCGCCTTCAGCGTCAGCGGCCCGCTGTACAACCGCCACCTCGGCCGCGCCGCCTGGCCCGTCGCGTAGGCAATCGAAGACCCCGCAGTCGCACAACTCAACCTCACAAGCCGCGAACCACCGACCGGCGACCGTTTCAGCGAAATCACCGAAAACACCGGAACATCCGTCACCTGGTATCGGTTCCCCGGCCGCATCGACTCGGCCAGCAACGCCTCGGGCACCAGGCCCGTGTCAACAATCTCCTCCTGCCACGACTCCAACGCACCACGCATCCGCTGCAACGTGGCCACCTGGCCCGGCTCACCCGCCAGGTTGTGCACCTCGAACGGATCCCGCTCCAGGTCGTACAACTCCTCAACAGGCTTGATCGGCTCGAAATACTGCCTCAGGGCGACCGTATCGAGTTCCCCGGCGGCGTTGAGCCTCCGCATGTCGATCATCGTCGGCATCTTGTTCATGTAGTCGATGTTCTGAGCCCGTGTGCGCTGCGGCATCAGGTTGCGGATGTACTTGAACCGCCGATCCCGCACCGCCCGGATCAGGTCGATCGCCTCGTCCATGCGATCGCGATGAGCGAACAGGTACTGCCGCGGCTTGGCGGTGTGCTGGCCCAGGATCACCTGGCCGTGCATGTACCCGGGCAAAGTCACACCGGCCAGCGACAGCACGGTGGGGGCGAAATCCAGGAAACAGACCAGGTCGTCCCGCGAGGTGCCCGGCTCGATCCGCCCCGGCCAGCGGACCACCAGCGGCACGTGGATCCCCGAGTCGTAGATCCACCGCTTGCCCCGCGGCAGCCCTTCGCCGTGGTCGCCCCAGAACATCACGATCGTGTTCTCGGCCAGGCCGTCGGCCTCGAGCTGTTTCAGGATCTTGCCCACCTGGGCGTCCATCAGCATGATGATGTCGTAGTAGCGTGCTCGATCACGTCGAGCCGCCGGGGTATCGGGGATGTAGGGCGGCAGTTGGACCTTTGCCGGATCGTGCAGCGTCTTGTCGAATTTGGCCCGAATCCGGCTCTCGTGCGAGACCGTCAGATTGATCACGCTGAAGAACGGTTGACCCTGGTCCCGACCACGCCAGTCACGGCTGCGGCGGCCACTCTCGTCCCAGGCCGTCAGCGGCGGTTCGAAGTTGTAGTCGGTCTTGGAGCGGTTGGTGCAGTAGTAACCGGCGGCCCGCAGGTATTCGGTGAAACACCGCACCTCCGGCGGCGTCACGATTCGCGACCGCATGTGCTGGCTGCCGATTGACACCGGATAGACTCCGGTGATCAACCCCGACCGGGCCACGGCACAGACTCCGGAATGCGAGAAACAGCGACCGAAGACCACGCCCTGTCCGGCCAGGCGGTCGACGTTGGGCGATGTCGAGTAGCGGTCGCCATAACACCCCAGGCTCGGGCTGATGTCCTCGCAGCTGATCCAGAGAATATTGGGCCGCTCGGCGGCGTTGACCGCCGATGGTGCACAGACGGCACACGTCAATACGACACAGAGGAAGAAGGTGGTGCGGCTCATCACTTGCCCTCCTTCACGTTCCGGATCCGCTTCAGCGCCTCGATGGCGGCTCCCTTGACGTGGTAGTCCGAGTGCTTGGCGGCCTCCTGAAGAGCCGGGACCGCCGCGGCCGCTGGCGGGCCAATTCGGGCCAGGAAGTCGGCCGCTGCACAGGCGACTCCACGCTGAGCGTGCCGCAGGCCGCCAGTCAGCACGGCCAGCCCGCTTGGGGTCTCACCCAGGCGACACAGCGCAAAGCCTGCCGCCAGCTTCACACCAATCGACTTGTGCTTCAGCAGTGCCTTCAGCCGAGCCAGAACCGGCTTGGTCCGAGCCGACTTGTGAGCCAGGTCGCCCAGGCCACTGGCCGACCAGTAGACGACCGCCGGATCGGCATGCTCGAGTGCCCCGACCAGAGGCTCGACGGCATCGGCTCCGAACGAGGGCAGCGTCAACGCCGCCCGCAGACGACGGGTTCGGGACTTCGAGTTCAACTCTGAAGACCATTCCGAGAGGCCCCGGCCCGCAATTCTCTTTCCCTGAGCATGACACGGCGTCAAAACCGCACACGCCAGCAGCACGGCCTGCCAGCCCGCAGATTTCACCTTCATCGATCTCTCCCGGTCCAGGCTCCGCCGACTCAACCCGTCGTCAGCGGAAAACCGCGTGAGTGCCACTCGCCGATGCCGCCGTCCATCGAGATGACATTCGTGTAGCCCATCTGCTGCAGCGCGTCGCCGGCCAACGCCGATCGGTAGCCGCCTCCGCAGTACAGCACGATTTCCGCATCGTGATCGGGAATCGCCTTCTCGATGTCCCGCTCGATCACACCCTTGCCCAGGTGAATCGCACCCGGCAAACGGGCCATCGCCCACTCGGTGTCCTCGCGGACATCGACCAGCACAATCGACTTCCCCTCATCCTGCCATTGCTTGACGTCCAGGGTGGTGCATTCGCGGACCCGGGTCTTGGCGTCATTGACCAGATCGAGAAATCCGCTCGCGTGGCTCTTGGCCATGGTGGCCTCCGAGAGAGAACTGCCGTTTGAGCCCATCCTAGCGACGCCCCGGCGGCTGCGAAACGGGTCCATAGCCGAGGAGTTCTCGACGTGTCAGAATGTCGCTTCCACACCCGACAGGACGATCGACTTGGCGCTCCGTAAATCCGAACTGGCCCGCTACGAAGACGTCGATCGAGACTATCTCGAGCGACGCCGGTTGCGACCCCGGGCCGGCTGGGTGCTGCTGTGGGCACTGGGCGTCGGAGCGGTCATCTCGGGCGACTTCTTCGGCTGGAACTACGGCCTGGCACACGCCGGCTTCAACGGACTGGCCATCGCCACCGTGCTGATGGCGGCGATGTACGTCTGCATGGTCTTCACCATCGCCGAGTTGTCCGCCGCGCTGCCCCACGCCGGGGGCTTCTTCTCGTTTACCCGAAGTGCCCTGGGCCCCCTGGGCGGGTTCCTCTGCGGACTGACCGACACGATCGAATACGTCGTCACCCCGGCGGTGATCGTCGTCGGCATCGGCAGCTATCTCAACGCGGTCGTCTTCGCCGACGCGTCACAGGCCCCCGAATGGCTGCCGCTGGTCTGGTGGACACTGGCCTATGCCATCTTCGTGGTCATCAACGTGCTGGGGGTCGAGTTGACACTGAGATTCGGGCTGCTGGTGACCGGACTGGCCGCGGCCGTGCTGGTCGTCTTCTACGTCGCGACCGTGGCGACCGGCTCTTTCGACACCGAGTTGCTCTACAACATTCCGCCCGACAAGGGCCAGACGGCTCGAGGCCTGCCACACGGCTGGACGGGAGTCTTCTCGGCACTCCCGTTTGCCATCTGGTTCTACCTCGCAATCGAACAACTCCCACTGGCGGCCGAAGAGTCTCACGACGTGGTTCGAGACATGCCGCGGGCCCTGCTGCTGGGCATCGTGACCCTGCTGATTCTCAGCCTGCTGACCCTGGTGCTCAACACCGGAGTCGGCGGCGGAGCCCTGGCGTTGTCCAAATCCACTGCCCCTCTCGAAGACGGGTTCAAGGCGGTCCTGGGCAACACGGTGACCAGTCGCATCCTGGGCCTGGTCGCGCTGACCGGACTGGTGGCCAGCTTTCACACGATCATCTACGCCTACGGCCGCGTCGGATTCGCACTCTCTCGAGCCGGCTACTTCCCGCGTTGGATCTCGATCACCGGCCGCTTTCAAACTCCCTGGGTCGCACTGGTACTGGGTGCGGTGATCGGCCTGGGCCTGGCCGCGGCCATCCACTTCAGCCAGAAAGCCAGCAGTGCCTCGGGCGAAGACGTCTCAGCGGTCACCGTCGGCGCGGTGCTCTTGAACATGGCCGTCTTCGGAGCCGTGCTCTCCTACATCCTCGTGATGGTCAGCTACATCGTGCTGAAGATCAGACGTCCCGAAATGCCTCGCCCCTACCAGAGCCCGCTGGGGATCCCCGGTGCGGCCGTCGGCACCCTGCTGGCCGTCGTCGCACTGGCCGCAACATTCTCGGTCCGCGAGTTCCGGCCCGGCATGTACGGAGTCGCCCTGTTCCTGGTCATCGGACTCGCCTGGTTCCTCTGCTACAGTCGACATCACTTGGTGGCCCAGGCTCCCGAGGAAGAAGTCGCGTTGCTCTCGGCCGCCCAACGAGAACTCTCGGGCAGCAACATCACGCCAGACGACTCCGCGAATGACCACTCATGAACCTCCCCGCCCGACCGACCGGCTGCCTGGCACTCGAAGAACTCCAGGCCCACCTCTCCGAAGGGACCATCGACACCGTGCTGGTCGGCTTCACCGACCTCTACGGCCGCCTGGTCGGTAAGAGATTCGACGCGGGCTTCTTTCTCGAAGAAGTCGTCGAGCACGGCACCCATGGCTGCGACTACCTGCTGACCGTCGACATGGAGATGGAACCGGTCGGCGGATACGACTTCGCCAACTGGGAACAGGGATACGGTGACGTGCACCTGGTGCCCGACATGGGCACGCTCCGCCACGCCACCTGGCTCGACCGCACCGCGATTGTGCTCTGCGACGTCGTCGACGACTCCACGGAAGACCTCGTCCCCCTGGCACCCCGCTCGATGCTCAAAGGGCAACTCGCCAGAGCCTCGGCGATCAACTTCCAGCCGCAGGCCGCCTCGGAACTCGAGTACTACCTCTTCCGCACCTCGTACCGCGACGCCGCAGCGGCCGATTTCCACAACCTGTCTCCCGGCGGCTGGTACCTGGAAGACTACCAGTTGCTGCACGGGGGCCGGGACGAGGACATCCACGGAGCCGCCCGAAGACACCTCGCGTCCTCGGGGGTCCCCGTCGAAAACAGCAAGGGCGAATGGGGGTTGGGCCAGCACGAACTGAACATCCGCTATGCCCCGATGCTCGAGATGGCCGACCGCCACGTACTGCTGAAGCAGTGTCTCAAGGAGATCGCCGACTCGGCAGGAGCCTCGGTCAGTTTCATGGCCAAGTTCGACGCCGAGCGGGCCGGGTCGAGCTGCCACGTTCACATCAGTCTCTGGCACGACGGAACAAACGCGTTTGCCGGAGATCAGCCGCTGGGTCCGATCCACTGCAGCACGACCTTTCGCCACTTCCTGGGCGGATTCATGCAGCACGTGCCCGAGTTGATGCCGTTGTTGGCTCCGACGGTCAATTCCTACAAGCGGTACCGGTCGGGATCGTGGGCACCCACGCGGATCGCCTGGAGCCACGACAACCGCACGGCCGGGTTCCGCGTGGTCGGGCACGATCAGTCGTTGCGGGTCGAATGCCGCATACCCGGCGCCGACTGCAACCCCTACCTGGTCTACTCGGCCGCACTGGCCGCCGGACTCGATGGCATCGAAAACCAGATCGAGCCACCCGAGCACTTCGACGGAGACGTCTACCAGTCCGACTCGGTCACCGCCGTTCCCGCTTCGCTTTCGGAAGCGACCGACCGGTTTGCCGGCAGCCCATTCGCCCGGCAGGCCTTCGGGGACGCAGTCGTCGATCACTACGTGCACTTCTTCGGTACCGAACAGGCCGCCTTTGATCGCGCCGTGACCGATTGGGAACGGCGGAGGTATTTCGAGAGGATCTGAAGCGATGGCTGCCCGTGTGCCATTGATCGGGATCACCAGCTACGGCAAGGACGAGGACGACAAGTTCTCGCTGCCGAGCAACTATGTCTGCGCCGTGAGACGTGCCGGCGGCATCCCGGTGCTGCTGCCGCCGGGTGAGTCGGAAATCGAGACGCTCTTCGAGCGGCTCGATGGCATCGTGCTGGCCGGCGGAGGCGACATCGACCCGGAACTGTACGGTGGGCGGATGCACCCCGAGGTCTACATGGTCGACTCCGATCGCGACCTGCTAGAACTGGGACTGACCCGCCGGATTCTCGCCGAAGGACTCCCCACCCTGGCCATCTGTCGCGGTGCCCAGATGGTCAACGTCGCACTGGGCGGCTCGCTTTATGAACACCTGCCCGAGGTGGTCGGTGACGAAATCCAGCACCGACGGCCGCCTCGCGAGCCGACTCCACACTCGGTGAGCCTGGTCGAAGGTTCGCGGTTGGCCGAATTGCTGATCCAGCCGACCTTCGACTGTGCCTCGTGGCACCACCAGTCCATCAAGCGGCTCGGACGCGGCCTGACCGTCGCCGCCCACGCACCCGACGGGACGATCGAAGCCGTCGAGTCGCCCGACCACCGGTGGCTGTTCGCCGTGCAGTGGCATCCGGAAATCACAGCCGAGGTCGACCCGCTGCAGCAATCGCTCTTTGATGAACTGGTCGATGCCTGCCAGGACGAACTCGATGCGGCACCCGACTCAAGTGATGACAGTCCCGATGACAGTAGGGGGGAACAGGCGTGAGTGGTCGATTGGCAGAGAAGGTAGCGTTGGTGACCGGTGCCGGAGGCGGCATCGGGCGAGAGACCTGTCGGGTGTTCGCCGCCGAGGGGGCCTTGGTGGTTGCGGTGGACATCAACGAGGATTCGTGCCGCGAGACGGTCATGGAGATCGAGGCGGACCGGCCGGGGACAGCGATCTGTGTCACCGCCGATGTCGCCAGCGGGGAAGACTGCCTGGCGATGGTGGCCGCTGCCGAGGAGACCTTCGGACGTCTGGACGTGCTGTTCAATAACGCCGGCATCATGGACCCCGCCGACGGCGACGCGGTTGAGACGTCGCTTGAGACCTGGAACCGCACGCTCGCGATCAACCTGACCGGGGTCTTCCTGGGCTGCAAGGCGGGAGTGCCGGCTCTGCTGCGAGCCGGTGGAGGATCGATCATCAACACCGCATCCTTCGTGGCCCTGATGGGTGCGGCCACACCGCAGTTGGCCTACACGGCCAGCAAGGGGGGAGTGCTGGCGCTGACCCGCGAGTTGGCCATTATCCACGCCCGCCAGAACATCCGGGTCAACGCACTGTGCCCGGGCCCATTGAAGACCGAGATGCTGATGAGCTTTCTGGACACCGACGAAAAGAAACAACGGCGGCTGGTGCACATCCCCATGGGCCGATTCGGCGAAGCAGCGGAAATGGCCCAGGCCGCCCTCTACCTCGCAAGCGACGAATCCAGCTACGTGACCGGCACCGAATTCGTTGTCGACGGCGGAATCACCTCAGCCTACGTCACTCCCGAATAACCGCGCAAGTCCTCCGCCCACCAACCGGATCGCCCATCACACCTCCGCCTGCTCGTCGTCGGGAAAGAACAGGTCCTCGTCGCTGATGTCGGGGATCCCCACCACCAGCACCCGCATGCGGCCTCGAGCACCATGCACCACGCCGGGTGGGATGTGCACGATCGACCCGGTCCGCACCGGGTGTTCGACCCCGTCGAGCATCACGCTGCCTTCGCCGTCGAGCACGTAATACAGCTCGGTGCCGAGCTTGTGGTAGTGCTCACGCGCCCCGTCGATATCGACCGCATGAGCCCACGCGGCCAGCCCGCGGTCTCGATCCTGCCGGCTCAGCAACAGGTGCCGCCAGCCACAGGTACTCCGTTCCCGCTCGGCCGATTCTTCGTGCCTGACCAGCAATGCACTCGATGCACTTTCCACGGCCTCAATCCTCGCTCTTCTCGGCCGCCTTGGCAGCCTGGTAGACCTCTTCCATCTCAACCAGCGACGCCCGCTCCACGTCGGTCCCCTGCTGGGCCAAGCCGGTTTCGATCGACCGGAACCGTCGTTCGAATTTCCGGGTACTGCGCCTCAGAGCCTCCTCGGCATTCACCCCCCACCGCCTGGCGATGTTGGCCAGCACGAACAGCACGTCCCCGATCTCCTCCTCGGCCCGATCCCTCACCTCATCGGCCAGCGGCCGATCCTCGACCACTTCGGCATCGACCCTGGCAGAGAGTTCCGGCAACTCGGCCTCCCCGAACAACTCGACGGCCAATTCGCCCAGCTCTTCGTTCAGCTTGTCAAACAGCATGCGTCGATCGGGGAAATCGTAACCGACCCGAGCGGCCCGTCCGGTGACCCGGGCGGCCCGGGCCAGGGCGGGCATCGCCAGGGGCAGCCCCTCCATCACGCCGTCGCGTTGTTTCTCGGCCCGCTTGGCGGCATCCCAGTTCCGACGCACCTCCTGGGACGTCTCGGCCGTCTCGTCGCCAAAGACATGAGGGTGTCGATTGATGAGCTTCGCGGTCACGCCCCGGACCACTTCGAGCAACCCGAACCGCCCCTCGTCTGAGCCGATCTGGGCATCGAGCACCACTTGCAGCAGCACGTCGCCGAGTTCCTCGACGATGGCGGTGTCGTCGCCCGAATCGATCGCTTCGAGCAGTTCGTAGGTCTCCTCGAGCGTGTACGGCTTGATCGTCTCGAGAGTCTGCTCGCGGTCCCAGGGGCAGCCGTCGGGTCCACGCAGGGTGGCCACGACCTGGCAGAGTTCGGCGACGGCGGGCAACAGCGTATCCAGGCAGGGCGGTTGGCCGGTCTGAGTGTTCATCGGTGCCCGCTGGTGGTGTAGGATGAGCCCGCATGATAACGACTCGCTGTCCGAGATGGAGATCCGTGAGATGACACGCCACGCCCCGATGACCCGATCCTGGTTGCCGGCCCTGCTGGTGCTCTGTGTGCTGGCGACACCGCTGGCCTTCTCGGCCGTCGACGAAGCCGAGGCCAAGCAGAAGGCCCGCCAGAAAGCGTTCATGGATTCGATGTCCGGGACCACACTGACCGGGTTCTTCAGCGTCGTCGGCGAAAAGAAGAACGCACCGCCCAACGAGGACAGCTACCAGATCAGCAAGGTCACCAAGGGGGGCAACTTCTTCCTGTTCCACGCCAAGTTCGGCGAAGCGAAGCTGCCGCCGCTGCCGCTGAGAGTCGTGTGGGCCGGCACCAAGCCGGTGATCACGATGGAAAAGATCGCCATCCCCGGCTTCGGGACCTTCTCGGTTCACCTGCTGATCGACGGCAAACGCTACGCGGGAACCTGGTCCCACGGCGAGACACTGGGACACATGTGGGGCACGATCAAGAAGACCGAGCAGAAGAAGTGAGCGGTCATCGGACTGACCCCATGTCGTGGCGGTCGACGTCGTGTCTTCTGGCGTGCGTGGTCCTTGCGGCCACAGCCTCGGCCACAGCCGCCGATTTGCCTCCCCTGGCCGACATCACCATCAAGTCGTCGCTCGATGGCTCGAGGGAACCCTCGAGAATCTGGGTCCCCGATCAGGCCAGGACCTCAAGAGTGCCGTTACTGGTATTTCTTCACAGTTGGAGCGGAGACTACCGGCAAGACAACTCGGCATGGTTGAAACAGGCGGTCTCTCGAGGCTGGATCTTTCTGCACCCCAACTTCCGTGGCCGCAACGACACGCCAGCCGCCTGCGGTTCCCGGCTGGCCCGCCAGGACATTCTCGACGCCATCGACTGGACCGCCGGGAAGTACCGCGTCGATGCGTCGCGGATCTACCTGGCCGGAGCCTCCGGCGGCGGCCACATGGCGTTGCTGATGGCCGGCCATCACCCCACACGGTTCTCGGCCGTCTCGGCGTGGGTCGGAATCACCGACCTGGCGGCCTGGTACCGCTTCCATCTCAAGGACGGCAAACCCCAGAACTACGCCCGCATGATCCTGAAGAGCCTGGGGAAGCCACCGGGCTCGTCAACCCGTGTCGATCTGCAATACGCCGATCGCTCGCCCGTCAGCGTCCTTGCGCACGCCGCAGACCTTCCCCTGGACTTGTGTGCCGGAGTTCACGATGGCAAGACCGGATCGGTGCCGATCCACCACACCATGCGGGCCTGGAACCTGGTCGCGCTGGCCCGCAAGGCTCCGCCATCGGCGTTGATCAGCAAAGCCGAAATGCAGCAGCTCTGGACCCAGGGCAAGCTGCTTGACCCGGGCTCGCACGAAGACAAGGTCGACCCCGAATTCGGTCGCCGTATCCACCTGCGACGTGGCAGTGGTCGATCACGAGTCTCGATTTTCGAGGGTGGCCACGAAGGCCTCGCCGATCCGGCCTGCAGATGGTTGGCACGACAGAAGCGAACGACTCGCCGCTAACGGTTGCGGCCACGGCCCGGCCAGCCCTTGGAACGGTAGATCGTTCGCCGGTTGCCCACCCGGGTGACGAACAGCGACTCGACCCCGACGGTCCTGCCGATCAGCTTCTGACCCTCGATCGGCCCCATCACGCTGATGGCCGAGGCCAGGGCGTCGGCGGTGGTCGCATCGGCGGCGATCACCGTCACGCTCGAAGAAGTCGTCAGGCCCAAGCCGGTCCTGGGGTCCAGGATGTGAGAATACCGCCGGCCGTCGATGGTCACCGATTGGTAGGCGTCACCGGAAGTGGCGATGGCGGTGTTGGACAACTCGAGCACCACGGCAGACTCGCGGCCGTCTTTGCCGGGCACCGCGAGTGATTCGACCTCGACCTTCCAGCCCTTTCGGCCCGGCGGAGGATCTCCCACGGCCAGGTCACCACTGCCGTCGACCAGGGACCTGGTGAACCCGCGCAAGGCCAGCACTTCCATCGCCCGATCGACCGCGTACCCCTTGGCAATGCCTCCGAGGTCCAACTGCATGCCCGCTCGTTTCAGGATCAGAGTCCTGCCGCGGCCGTCGACCTCCAGCAGCCGATACCCGACCAGCTCGCGAGCCTGCCGGAATCGGTCCCTGGGGGGGAGTTGCTTTTTCCGTCGTGCCCGTCGCCAGAGTTTCGTGAGCGGCCCGACGGTGACGTCGAAGGCTCCGCCAGAGCATTTCGCGACCTGCTGTGCACGCTGGAGCACGCGGGTAAGGTCCTGGCTGATGGGCATGGCCTGACCGGCTTTCGCCCGAGCACATAGCTGTCTCAACTCGCTGCTGGCCTGGTAATCGCTGCAGATCGAGTCGATCTGGGTGATGCGATCCAGCGCCGCGGTCGCAGCGCTATTTGCGGCTCCCTTTTTCGCCCCATACAATACGACGGTGAAGTCGACTCCCATCGCCTTGCGATGGAATTCGAATCTCGACAGCGGCTCCTCGGCCATCCCCGTCCGGAGCCCGAACAGGAGAACCCCGACCACGCCGACGACGATCACCCGGCCGTGTCGCTTCAATGCACTCCTCCCTCGCGGATTCACCATGCTCAAACTAACCCCTGCCAACTCGACGAGACAACCCGGATCCCGCATCGAAGCCCTCCGGTGGTCGACACTCGTGGCACTGGTCGCCATCGGCACGCTGTTAGTGCAAGCGACCTCGGCGGCACCGCCGATCACGCCGAAGGAGGCCGAGGCGAAGACGGCGGCTCAGATGAAGGCCTACTCGCAGAAGATCCCCGGCACCGCCACTCGGTTCGAGATGGTACCGATTCCCGCCGGCGAATTCGTGATGGGTAGCCCGGCCGGGGAAGCCGATCGCAAGCCCGACGAGGGGCCTCAGTTGAAGGTCAGGATCGAACCGTTCTGGATGGGTAAGCACGAGGTGACCTGGGACGAATACGACGTGTGGAGCTTCAATCTCGACATCCAACGCCGCAAGCTGGCCGGATTCAAGCCCACGCCGCTGGACAAGACCGCCGATGTCGTCACCCGGCCGACCAAGCCCTACACCGACATGACCTTCGGCATGGGACACAACGGGTACCCGGCCATCTGCATGACCCAACTGGGCGCCAAGATGTACTGCCGCTGGCTCTCGGCCAAGACCGGGCACTTCTACCGGCTGCCGACCGAGGCCGAATGGGAATACGCCTGCCGGGCCGGAACCACCACCGCCTACCATTTCGGCAACGACCCCAAGAAACTCGGAGACTACGCCTGGTACTACGACAACAGCGACGAGGCCTACCACAAGATCGGGCTCAAGAAACCCAACCCCTGGGGCCTGTACGACATGCACGGCAACGTCTGCGAATGGGTGCTCGACGCCTACTCGGCCAAGCACTACTCGGTGTTCGCACAAAAGCCCGGACCCCTCCGCCCCCTGCAACTGCTCAGACAGTCCAAGAAGCTCTACCCCAGGATCGTCCGCGGCGGCAGCTGGGACGACGATCCCGAAATGCTGCGAGCCGCCAACCGGATCTTCTCGAGCGAAGAATGGAAAATGCAGGACCCGCAGCTGCCTCAGAGTATCTGGTATCACACCGACGCGCTGTTCGTCGGTTTCCGGATCATCCGGCCGCTGAAGGCACCGCCCGAGTCGGTCCGCCGCAAGTACGACCTCGACGCAGCCGCCGAAATCAAGAACGACGAGTGAGCCGAGGGTCCCGACGTTCAGACCGAAAACACCCGGTCCATCCGTTGCGAGATGTCCTTCAGCCGCGCGGCGTCTCCGCCACGAACCTCGGCGGTGGCCCAGCCCGAAAACTCGATCTCCGCCAGGGCCTTCATCACCGCCGGCCAGTCGCAGTCGCCGTCGCCGATCTTCACCCCGAACCCGGCATACGGCCCCTTCTGGTTCTGCAGCTTGCGGCTGTACTCTTTGATGTCGAGCTTCTTGATCCTGGAACCGAGCGTTTTGATCCACTGCTCGGGCCAGCCAAAGCGGACCACGTTGCCGACGTCGAAATAGACGCCCACCAACGGACTCTTCAACTCGTCGACGAACCGAGCCGTCTCGATCGGGCTCAGCAGGAAGTTGTTCCAGACGTTCTCGATCAGGATCTGGATGCCCAGGTCCTCGGCCAGCGGCAGGCATTTGCGGATCTCGGCCTGAGACCGCTTGTAGGCGTCCTGGTAGGACACCTGCTTGTTGCAGACGCCCGGTACCAGCAGCGCGCTGGTTGCACCGTAGGCCTTGGCGTCCCGGATCGCCCCCAGGAAACTCTCGCGGCCCTGGGTACGAACCTGTTTGTCCTGGTGCGAAAACGGCTTGCGCCAGTGGTCGTAACCCACGACGCCATGGACAACCAGGCCCGTCTTGTCCCGTGCCCGGTGCACCTCGTCGTGATCCAGCCGAACGTTGATGTCGACACCGGAGAAACCCTGGTCCAGCAGCAGGCGGAACTTCTCTTCAACACTCCCCTTGCCGGCAACCATACCGTACTTGACCGCCTTGCGGAGCTTGACGCGGTGAGCCTTGGTCTCGGCAGCAACCAACCCCTGCTGCCAGAGCACCGAGCCGGTGGCGAGGGCCGTGGAGGCCAGGAACGAGCGGCGGTTGATCGAAGCGGACATCGGAGACTCCTTGGCCGGCCAACAACCGGCAGCACTGACAAGACGGCAGAATTCCAGCAGACGATTCAATCGGCAGTTTAGCCACTCCGGGTGACTGATTCCCACTCGGTGCGGGGTCGCCCCGGCCAAATCAGTTGTGCTATCCTGAGGGTGTTGACTCCACTGTCGAACATCCCCCGATCCGAACATCTCAAGAGAACCGGCAGCGGCTTGGCCGCAAACCAGGAGACTTTCTTGATGACCACATCACGACGTGACGTTTTGAAGAAGACGGCGGCGACGGTGGGTGGAGCCGCCCTGGCGTCGCTCAACGCCGGTGTCTTTGCCGCCCAGAGTACCGAGACTTTGAAGATCGGCCTGGTCGGTTGTGGTGGTCGAGGTGGTGGAGCGGCAGTCAACGCACTTTCGGCCGATCCCCACACCCGCCTGGTCGCCCTGGGCGACGTCTTCGGCGATCGGCTCGACGGCAAACTGACGGCCTTGAAGAAATCGGGCGTCGGCGACCGGGTCGACGTGGCGCCGGAGATGCGGTTTGCCGGATTCGACAACTTCAAGCACGTCGCCGACAACGTCGACGTGGTCCTGTTGGCCACTCCGCCTCACTTCCGACCCCAGCACCTGCGTTACGCGGTCGAGGCGGGCAAGCACGTGTTCGTGGAGAAGCCGGTCGCCGTCGATGCTCCGGGAATCCGCAGCGTGATGGCCTCGTGCGAGATGGCAGCCAAGAAGAATCTCTCGATCGTCTCGGGCCTCTGCTGGAGATACCACCAGGGCATGCGCGAGACCTTCGCACGGGTGCTCGACGGGACGATCGGCAACATCACGGCACTGCAGTGCAGCTACAACAGCGGAGGCGTCTGGGACCCAAGAGTCACTCGCGACAAGTGCAAGAGCGACATGGAGTACCAGATGCGCAACTGGTACTACTACACGTGGCTCTCGGGCGACTTCAATGTCGAGCAGCACGTGCACAGCCTCGACAAGATGGGCTGGGCCATGGGAGACAAGCCGCCGATCCATGCCAGCGGCAGCGGAGGTCGGCAGCAGCGGACCGAGGCGAAGTACGGCAACATCTTCGACCACTTCAACATCGTCTACGAGTACGAGAACGGGGTGAAGGCGTTCGCCCGCTGCCGCCACTTCCGCGGTTGCTCCAACGATGTCACCGACCACATCTTCGGCACCAAGGGCCGCGTCGACGTGATGCGACATCGTATCTACGACATGGCCGGTAACGAGACCTGGAGATTCAAGGGACGCAGCAAGTCGATGTACCAGGTCGAGCACGACGAGTTCTTCGCCAGCATCCGATCGGGAAAACCGATCAACAACGGCGACTACATGAGCAAGAGCTCGATGCTGGGGATCATGGGTCGGATGGTTGCCTACACGGGTAAGCAGCTGAGCTGGAAGCAGATGATGGACTCGAAGCTCGACCTCAAGCCGCCCAAGTACGAGTTCGGCGAGCTCGAGGCTCGACCGGTGGCCATCCCCGGCGTGACGCCATTTGTTTGACTCGTTTGACTCGTTTGATTGGTTTGAAACGGTCTAACGGGCGTCAGTCGCTCTTCTCGTCAGCGGTGGTCCGGCGGATCAGCTCGGTCCGCTTCCGCAGCTCGAGGTGCTCGCGGATCATGTCGCGATTGACCTCGACGTAGGTAACGTATTCGACTCCCCCGAGTTCAAACACCTGGCTGATGACCCGGGTGGCCGCGGTCTTCTGCACCCAGGACATGCGTTCCCAGCCCGAGAGGGCCTCGAGTGCCTTGTCGGTCGACTCGAGGTCGATGGGTTTTGGCGCGATCGGCTGGCCGATGAGTTTCTGGCCATCCGGTTCCCACCACTTCGGGTCCTCCTTCTGCTCGGGCGAGGCCCACCAGAAGACTCCCACCACGACCGCCAGCAGCAGGATCACGGTCAGTGTCGTCCGTCGAGCCGACCACGACGGCAACTTGTCGTCGCGACCCCCACGGTCATCCGCTCGGGGGCCTGGCAGAGTGACCTGGCGGTAGATGTCTTCAGGGTTCATGAGCCGTACACGTGGCGACTAGTCACCAAACGCATCGTCGAAGCGGTGTCCCGAGGGGGCAAAGTCGACGTTCTTGACGAACTGGCAGGCCTCGGCCGCACCCTGCTCGCGGTCCATCCCGATGTCTTCCCACTCGATCGACAGCGGACCCTGGTACTCGATCGCATTGAGCGAGCGGATGATCTCCTCGAACCTCACCCCTCCACGACCGACACTGCGGAAGTCCCAGCCTCGCCGTACGTCGCCCCAGACCAGGTGACTGGTCAGGATGCCGCTGCGGCCGTTGAGCGTGACCGAGGCGTCCTTCATGTGGACGTGGTAGATGCGGTCGGGGAAGAAGCGGATGAACTCGACCGGGTCGACCCCCTGCCAGATCAGGTGACTGGGATCGAAGTTGAACCCGAACTCCTCGCGGTTGTCCAACGCCTGCAGCGAGCGTTCGGCCGAGTAGATATCGAAGGCGATTTCGGTCGGGTGCACCTCGAGCGCGAACTTCACCCCGCACTCCTGGAACACATCCAGGATCGGGTTCCAGCGTTCGGCCAGCAGGTCGAACCCGGCATCGATCATCGCCGGCGGGGTCGGTGGGAAGTCGTAGATCAAGTGCCAGATACTCGAACCGGTGAACCCGTTGACCACCTCGACTCCCAGCTTCTGAGCCGCCCGGGCCGTGTCCTTCATTTCCTGGATCGCTCGCGAGTTGACTCCATCGGGGTCACCGTCGCCCCAGATCTCCGGAGACAGGATCGACTGGTGCCGCTCGTCGATCCGATCGAGCACGGCCTGTCCGACGAGGTGATTGGAGATCGAGAACAGTTGCAGGTCGTACTTCTCCAGCAGGTCACGTTTTCGAGAACAGTAGGTGTCATCCTCGAGTGCCTTGCCCACCTCGAAGTGGTCGCCCCAACACGCCAGCTCCAGCCCGTCGTAGCCGAATTCGACGGCCTTCTTGCAGAGTTCCTCGAGCGGCAGGTCGGCCCACTGGCCGGTAAACAGGGTCACGGGGCGGGCCATGGCTCTTCCTTCTTGCGTCGTTGCGAACGGGCTCTTGGTGTTGCTTGGGGATGCGTCGGTTGGGGCAGCTTCGAGCATTCCGCTGCCGTGTGCCGCCCGGCGGTGGGCAGCTTGCCGCGACAGGTCAAACTAGTTCGGCTCAACCGGAAAGTCAACGACCCACCAGCGGCACCAGCAGCACTCGGCGGTAGGTGATTCCCCCGGCGATGCCATCCAGGGCCACGTGCCCGGCCGCGGGCAGCTCGGGGTTGGTCACCGTCGTCATCAGCACCGGTTGACCGTTGATCTGGACCCGCACCGAGTCACCGTCAACCCGCAGCTTCAGCGCATTCCACTCTCCGGTCGGCTTGACCGCGTTGACCGACGGCGGAGCGACCCCGAACAGCGACCCGGTGGAGAACTGGTCGGCGGTGACTCCAGCGTCGCTTGAGAGTTGGACCTTGAGTGCTGCGGTGGTGGGGTTGCCGCTGCCGGCGTACCGGAAGAAGACTCCACCCTGTCCCGTCTCACCCTCGGTCTTCCATTCCAGGCTCAATTCGAACCCCGCCATTTCGCGGGGCGAGACCACCAGGCTCCCGGCCGCACGGCCCCCCGCCGCCCGCCAGGCCACTCCGTCGATCTCCCAACGCCGCGATCCTCGCCTGGTCCACTTCCCCAGCGAATACAGCGTGTTGAACGTGGCGGGCACCTGCTTGGCAGCCGACGACCTGGCATACTTCTTTTCGATCGCCGCCAGCAGCGGCAGAGCTCTCTCGGGCCGATCCCTGGCGATCTCCGCACGGGCCTCGAACAACAGCCTCAGCCCCTGCCGATCCACGAATTGCACACCGGCCGACCCGGCCCGAGCCAATCGCCGCGCCACCGAGGTGCCTCGACCCTTCAGGTCGTGAAACAGGAAGACTCCCAGCCGCAGCCGTGCCGCGGTGTCGTCGTCACCCAAGGTCGGCTCGACCAATCCCACCAGGTCGCTGGCAGCCATCTTGATCAGCGGACGCTCGACCGGCTTGGCCTGCCCCCGTGCTACCAGGATGCCCTTCTCGAACCTGACGAACTTCAGCCGCACGCTGCCGATCCTGACCGGGTCGTCGGGCTTCATCGCCGCCACCACACGTCGAGCGTCCTTCCAGAACATCTCGATCAACGCCAACTCCTCGGCATCCCACTTCAACAACTCGGCCGAATCCGCCATCGACTTGTCACGCCGGGCGGCGGCCAGTTGAGCCGTCGCGGCGGTGTAATCGCGTGCCCCCAGCAACCGCTGCCAGCTGTCCCGGTATTCGCTCAGAGCCAACCTCGGGACGGCCGGCTTCGCGGCAGCCGACCCCGGCTTGTCCTTGGCCGATCCGTTCTTCTTCTTCGACGCCAACGCCTTGGGATCGATCACCAGACCCGGCGCCGGTGTCCCCGGCTCGGAATTCCCGGCCATCTTCTTTCCAGGCTTTCCCGCCTTGTCAGACTGGGCAACGACGGCTCGAGGCGGCGCGGGAACTCCAACAACCGGCACACCCCGGTTGGGCCGTTCGTGCAGCCGGACCATCATCATCGGCTCGCCCTCGTCGGGGCCGCGGCTGTAGACCAGCCATCGCTCGTCGTCGCTGACGGCGAACTGGCGAGCCAGTGGGTCGTCGACGTAGTCGGGCAGTTCGAGTTCTGCCACGGTCGCGTCCTCGGCAAATCGGCCTCGCAGCGATGTCCGCCGCCAACGGACCAGGGTCTTGCCGTCGAAGACGTACTGCCGCAGCCCGTTGGCAGACAGGCAGGGACGGGTGCCGGGCAATTCGCTCGGCTCGGCGTCACCGAACGGAGCATCCCGCTTGGACCGAGATGCATGAAAACTCGAAGACTTCTCACCCAACGCCTCGACCCAGAACAGGTGCAGGCCTCCACCAAGTACCTGCGCGGCGGTCCATTTCGGTGAGGTCCTGGGGCTCGAGACCAGCGCCCGCTTGTCGTCGAAGGGTCGCAGCGTCCCGGGTCGGATCGCACTCCAGATCGTCGCCGTCTCGGGGACCGCGTACACGAGCAGTCCTGCCGAGGTGACACTCGGCGAGGCCCGGCGATCGCGGCCGCGAGTGATCGGCACGAACTGCGGCTGGTCGAATTCGTCGAAGGAACTGGGACGCGTCGCGAAATAGACACCCTGGCCCTGTGCGCCGTCGGCGACGAACCACAGCGAGAGTCCATCGGAGCCCAGCCAGGGGTCGCGGGGACGCCCCACCGCATTGATCGCCTCGATCGGCACCGCCTCGCCCAGCCTGGCATCGACGAACCAGCGGGTCGACAGCATCGCGCTGGTCCCCTCGCGTGGCTCTGCGAAGACCGCATCAACCTGCTTGGCCGCTACGTTCACCTGACGGGTCTGGTCCTGGAACCCGCGACGGACGATCGTCACGGCGTGAGACCCCTTGGGAGCGGTGACCACGCAGGGGGTCAACTGCGGCTTGCCGCCGGCATCGTAGACCCGCTGATCGTCGATCAGCACAGTGGCTCCCACCGGAGTCGTCTCGACCCGGATCGTGCCCGTGGCCCGAGACGCAGAAGGTAAAGCGACAGCCGGATTCGCTCCCCCTGCCCCGCCCCCTGCCCCGCCCCCTGCCCCGTCGGCATCACCGCTTCCCTGTGCCGCTCCGTCGGCATCATCGAGATTCCCGCCGCCGCCACCTCCCAGCATCAGCAGCAGCACGACCGCGACCACGCCCAGTACACCGGTGATGGCCAACGGCAACCACGCCGGTCGACCACGTGCCGTCCGTCGTGCCCTGGCCTTCGGAGCCCGGGTGGCCGAGGAGGTCCGGCCGCGGTTTCGAGCCACCACCGGCGACTCCGAGACCTCGATCTCGGGAAGAACCGACTCCCCAGAAGCCTCGATCGGAAACCGCTTGCCGCATTCCGGACAACGTGCGGTCTGACCCACGACCGAATGGTCGGGAAAAACCAGTTGCCGTTGGCAACCCGGGCAGGCAATCGAGAGGCTGGACATGGCCGAGCGGTTGGGCGAGCGGTTGACCGTCAAAGCAGTGGGTTCAGGTCCATCCTAGACGTTTTCGACCTCTTTGCCACGTGCTGTCGACGTGCGGCCGTCACAGCCGCTACAGCCGGACCCGCCGCTGATCACCACCCGACACACAAGCTCCCCCCGCCCCGCCACGCTGCTAAGATGAAAGCCGCCGGGCCGAACCGTCATCGGCACGCCGCTCTCTTGCTCCCCGATTCTTCCTGATTCTTCCTGATTCTTCCCGATACGGCCCACCCGGCCAGCCCACTCCATGCGCAGCGAATCGGAAACTCCGTTCCACGAGGGAGACTTCACGATCCCGGTCGCCGACCGGGTCCGCAGGTTGCCTCCGTACCTCTTCGGTCGGATCAACGACCTGAAGCAGAAGAAGCGGGCCGAGGGTGTGGACGTGATCGACCTGGGGATGGGCAACCCGACCGATCCTCCCGATCCGCTGATCATCTCGAAGATGGCCGAGGCGGTCGAGGATCCTCGGAACCACCGCTACAGCGTCTCGTCGGGGATCGAGAATCTGCGTCGCGAGGTGGCTGCGAGGTACTGGAAGCGGTACGGCGTCAGGCTCGAGCCCGACGACGAGGTGATCGCGTGCATTGGTTCCAAGGAAGGCTTCAGCCACATGTGCCTGTCGCTGATGGGGCCCGGCGACACCGCGATTGTCCCCTCGCCGTCGTTCCCGATCCACGTCTACTCGGTGATGCTCGCCAGCGGAAACGTGATCTCTCTGGACTGCCGCGACCCCGACGCCTTCCTGTCCAACATCGCCTACGCCTGCCAGCACCTCGAGCCCAAGCCCAAGGTCGTCATCGTCAACTTCCCTCACAACCCGACCACGACCTGTGTCGAGTCCGACTTCTACGTCGACCTGGTTCGATTGGCCAAGCGGTATGGCTTCCTGGTGATCAGCGACTTCGCCTACGCCGACATCTGCTTCGACGACTACCAGGCCCCCAGCTTCCTGGCCGCACCGGGTGCACTCGAGGTCGGAGTCGAGTTCACCACGATGAGCAAGGGGTACAGCATGGCCGGGTGGCGGATCGGCTTCTCGGCGGGCAACTCCGAGATGATCCGCGCCCTGGCCACCATCAAGGGCTACTACGACTACGGCATCTTCCAGCCAATCCAGATCGCCGCGATCATCGCCATGCGTCATTGCGACGCGGCGGTCCAGAGCGTGACGGCCGAGTACCAACAACGTCGCAACGCACTCTGCGATGGGCTCGAACGACTCGGCTGGGACGTGACACGGCCCCGTGGAGGCATGTTCATCTGGGTCCCCATCCCCAAGCCCTGGTCCGAAATGGGTTCGATCGAGTTCGCTCTGAAGCTGCTCGATGAGGCCGGTGTGGCCTGCAGCCCGGGACGAGGGTTTGGCGAGGAGGGTGAGGGGTTCCTGAGACTGGCGATCGTCGAGAACTCGCAACGGCTCCGCCAGGCCGTCAGACAGATCGACCGCTGCCTGAAAACCGAAACCACGACCACCGGTTCCTGATCGATATCTCGGCCGCCTGCGGGCAGTTGTCCCCCGGGAAGTCGAGCAAGAACACGAACGCAGTGGTCTTGGTCTGTACACCCAACCGATCTCCTGTGATAGACTGCTGGTGGACACGGGCTGACATGGCTGCGGAGCCGTCCGATGCTCCATGACTCTCACATTCCCATCGTCGATTCCGGCGTCGCCGGCGACGCCGCTTCGGCGACGGTCTTGACCGACCTCGAAACCGCACCCACTCTCGAAGAATCCGTCGAGCTTGCCGTGGCGGATGCCGGGGACGTCTGGGGCGAAGGTGCCCACAACCCGTTTCGAGACTGGAAGCCCGACGGCGAATTCGGGCCGGAAGTTTCTGTCGATGACGACGGGGTGATCGAGCTCGAGTTGGCCGAGGACCTCGAATCGGACGACGCCACCCGGCGATTGGGAGTGGCCGGCACGGTGGTCAGCCTGCTGCTGCACGCCTGGGTCGTCTTCAATCTCTCGGGACTCTTCGTCGACCCCGACAACTCGCCGCCGGTCCCACCGACGATCGAGACGGTGATGAACGAGCCGGTGGAGCTGGAGGAGATCGAGGAGCAGATCGACTACGAGCTGGCCAACCCGGACGAGCGTGAGTTGGAAGTCCGCGAGGTGATCAACTCGACCAGCGTCGGCATTGCCCAGAACGACAACCCCGAACCCCAGGCTCCGCCGACCCCCGAACTCCAGCAGCCTCCGACCGAACTGCAGCAGGCCGCCTACGACATCCCCGAGGGGATCGAGGTCGACGACCGGATCGTGGTCAAGGGCACCGTCGGCGAAGCGATCGTACAACTCGAATCGGCACTCGACCTGGTCACCTGGGAAATCGCCAACAACCTGAAAGAGCGGAAGGTGATGGTCGTCTGGATGCTCGACGCATCGGGCAGCCTGGTGGGCCAGCGGAAGCTAGTGAAAAAGCGGCTGAAGCGGATTTATGGTGAGCTGGAGGCCCTGGAGCGGACCGGGCAGCTGCCGATGCGTGACCAGCCGCTGCTCTCGGCCGTCGTCTCCTACGGACAGAAGACCACCTACCTGACCAAGTCTCCCACCGACAAGTTCTCCGAGATCGAGAAGGCGTTTGCGGCGTTGAAGCCTGACGAGAGCGGCAGGGAGAACGTGTTCACGGCGGTCTACCAGGTGATGGGCATGTGGGGTCATTACCGCAACAAGCAGGGCCGCCAGATCATGCTGGTGGCGATCACCGACGAGGCCGGTGACGACCATGGTGCACCGCTGGAGGCGGCGATCGCCCGCTGTCGCCGCAAGGGGGCCAAGGCCTACGTGATCGGACCCTCAGCCCCGTTTGGGGCCCGACTGGGCTACGTGCCCTATGTCGCCCCCGAAAACGGCAAGACCTACCAGCTCCCCGTGGACCTCGGCCCCGACGCTGCGATCCCCAGCCTGGTCCGACTGCCCTTCTGGTTCTCCGGACCACAGTACGACCGCCCACCACTCTCCTCGGGATTCGCACCCTACGCACTGGCCCGGCTGGTCACCGAGACCGGCGGGATCTACTTCATGTCGAACATGACGACGATGGCCGGGCTGGCTCCACTGGGCAGCTACGACGCGGCGGCCATGCGACCGTTTGAACCCGACTACAGCTACTCCTCGCCCGCCGATTGCCTCAAGAGCATCTCCAATCGACCTCTGCGAATGGCCGTCTACAACGCCTCGATGACCAGCCGACAGTTCCGGGCCAACAGCACGCCCCGGCTGGACATCCGCGTCACGCCGGGCAACTTCAAGCAGGTGGCCGGCGACGCACAGAAGTCGGTCGCCGAGAGCATGCTGATGATCGAGCAGATCCTGCAGGCGTTCCCGCGAGGCATCGAGCAGGCCTATGCCACAGAGCTGTCACCTCGATGGCGGGTCGCCTTCGCCCTGGCCTACGGTCGGCTGCTGGCTCAGAAAGTCCGCTGCATGGAATACAACTACGCCTGTGCTCAGCTAAAGAATGACCTGACACCGCAGGATGTCGGCAGCACGTCCAATCACTGGATCTTCCGACCCGACGACAAGCTCAACTATGCAGCCCCGCTCAAGAAGACCGCCCGCCAGGCAACCGAGTGGCTCGAGAAGGTGGTCAACGAGGCTCCGGGGACTCCCTTTGCGGTCATGGCCGCTCGCGAATTGAAGGACCCGCTGGGGTTGAGAGTGATCCAGCGGTTCGTGCCACCGGTGCAGAGGCGACCGGGTCGTCCGAACGCCGCGGCACCCAACCGGCCCCGGGTGCTCTTCGCGAACAAGAAGAAGAACACCCCGCCGCCACGACCGGCTCCGCCGCCGAAGCCGCCCAGGCTGCCCAAGCTCTAGGCGATCACCAGGCCGACCGCATCGCATCAATCGCTCACGCTCAGCCAGCCGGCGACGGACTCCCGGCCAACTCCAGCCGACGTGCCTCGATCTGCTCGGACAACACCTCGTTGTAGACGAACAGCGCCGGAGTGCCGCCGGTGTGGACAAAGACCACCGGCTGGTCCGGGTCCAACTGACCGGTGCGGATGTGATCGATCAACCCGGCCAGTGCCTTGCCGCTGTACGACGGGTCGACCAGGATCCCCTCGGTCCGCGCCAACACCGCCATCGCCTCCAGGCATCCCGGTGTCACCTCGCCGTAACCCGGTCCCACGTACTCCTCGAACAACTCGATCTCATCGCGCTCAAATGTCACATCCACCCCGATCCGCTCACCCGCCTCGGTCGCGATCTTGGCCATGTCGGCCCGGGTATCCCAGGGCCAGACGATCGGAGCCACGTGGCGGATCGGGTAGTCGGCACCCATCGCCGCGGCCGCCAGGACCATGCCGGCACCGGTCGAGCCGGCCGAGCAGCCATAGACCGCCTGGGGCGACCAGCCCCCGGGAAACGATTCCAGTACCGAGTCCTCGCGTGACTGCTCGATGATCTCCACCAGGCACAACACGTAGCTGACCGCCGCCAGGCTCTTGACCGTGTACCGATCCCACTCGTACACGTTGCGGCCCGCACTGCGGTACTCCTGGGCCACCTCCAGGATCCTCGCGTCCACCTCCGGACCCACCTGGCCGTCGATGATCTCGACGTGAGCACCCACGAGGTGATCCAGCAGCAGGTTGCCCTGCACCAGGTCGGGTCCGTCGGCCGGCTTGCCCCGACCCAGCACCAGGTGAATGTCGAGACCCGCCTTGGCACACGCCGCGGCCGTCTGGCGGCAGTTGTTGCTCTGGATACCCGCACCCCAGACCACCAAGTCGGCACCCTTCTGCAGTGCGTCAGCGATCAGGAACTCGTTGTGACGGGTCTTGTTGCCGCCAAACGCCAGCCCCGTGCAATCGTCTCGCTTGATGTACACCGGCGGACCGCCGATCGCCTGGGTGAATCTCGGCAGGTACTCAAGCGGGGTCGGCAGATGACCAAGTGTGTAGCGAGGCAACTGCGCCACCTGCTCACGCAAGTCCTCGGTCGTCAGGGTGTTCGCAACCTCGGCCATCACATCGCCTCCCACTGGGTGTCTCGACAACGAACGCGACCCGGTGATCGCCTACTTGGTCTCGACAACCCAGATGTTGCGGAAACGAACCGGGTCACCGTGGTTCTGCAAGAACAGCGCGCCGGGCTTCTCGTCACTCTGGCCGCCACCGGCAGTGAGCTTCAACGTCAACTTGTCGTGGATCACCACTCCGTTGTGACGAATCGTGGTCACGGCCGGAGCCACCTTCTTGCCCGCCTTGTCGAACTTCGCCGCGGTGAACACGACGTCGTAGGTCTGCCAGCTCAAGGGAGGCAGGCACATGTTGACGCTGGGGCGGGCCACCTTGTAGATGCCACCGCACTCGTTGTCGAGACCCGCCAGCCCGAAGCTATCCAGGACCTGGCACTCGTACTGGTCCAGCAGGTACATGCCGCTGTTGCCGCGGCCTTGGCCGCGAGCGTAGGGCATGAACGGGGTGCGGAATTCCAGGTGCAACGTGAAGTCGCTGAACTTCCGCTTCGAGCGGACACCGACATTAAGCAGCTTGTCGGCTTCCAGCTTGCCGCCCTGGAAGTGTTCGGCGGTGCTGCCGTCAAAGAGCACCACGGCCCCCTTGGGAGCCTTCGCACCCAGTGTCGCGGACTTCCGCATCACCTTCTTCGCACTGAAGGCGACATCGTCCTCAGCCGTGCCGCTGAACACTCCGCCGGCCACGCCGCCGGTGATGTTGCGGCCCTTGAACGTCACCTTGCCACCGGCCGTCTGGCCCTTGAGCCGGGTCCTGGTCTTGCCGTCCCAACCCGCACCGGGCAAACCTCCGGCATAAAGCACCGCGTTGAAGCCACCCTTGCCCTGTGCGATCACCTGGATCCCCAGCTTCCGCGCCTTACCGATCGTCCCCTCGTACTCACCCTGCACGGCAAAGTCGGGACCGGCCGACTTGGCATCCAGGAACGCGGTCTTGGCGTTCTGAGCCTGCAACGAAACGGACGTGGTGGCCAGGATCGCGGTGGTCAACAGCAGGTGACGGATCTTCATCGGCGCGGCCTCCGGTGTCGGGGAGAATCTTCAATGGTGGTCGTCATTCCAGAGCGTCATCAGCTTACTCGGACACAACCGGGGACTCCAGCGCGGGCACCCTTGCAGGTTCAGCAGTCCGAGACCGCCGCCGCAGTCAGCGCATCCAACACCGCAGCGTCCTCCTGAGACAGCACGCTGCGGAGATCGACCAGGACACGGTCGTGCTGGATCCGGACAAACATCCGCACCGCACCGGTTCTGAGTCGCAAACCCAGTTCCTCGGCCGAAACCCCCGCCAGCTGAATAGCCAGCACCGCCGTGGGCATCTCGGCACCCGGCAGCGACCCGCCGCCGACCAGGGCGGTTTCGCAGAGCACCTCGACACTGACCCCCTCGACCTCACCCAACCGCCCGGCCAATGCCTCGGCCCGCCCGATGAGTTCCGCCTCGCTGGCCGCCAGCAGCCTGAGCACCGGCACCTCGGCAATCGCCTCGCCTCGCCGGTACGAGTCCAGGGTCGCGGTCAACGCGGCCAGGGTCAGCTTGCCCACGCGGACGGCTCGAGCCAACGGGAATTGCCGAATCGGTTCCACGTAGCGGCTCTTGCCCAGGATGATCCCCGCCTGCGGACCGCCCAGCAGCTTGTCACCACTGCCCAGAACCACGTCGGCATCGGCCGCCAGGCTGTCCTTGAACGTCGGCTCGACGGGCAACCCGAACTGCGACACGTCGATCATCGCTCCGCTGCCGATGTCGTCGATCGCCACCAGGTCGTGTTCGTGAGCCAGGGGCGCCAACTGCTCGATGCCCGGTGCATCGGTGAAACCGATGACCTTGTAGTTGGAAGTGTGCACGTGCATGATCGCCGCAGTCTGGGGACCGATCGCTTCGGCGTAGT
>Ga0310125_10000058_pt1 | contig 41965 bp, 45 predicted proteins | sample CB11b_Tmax_Bot8__FD_203508 | JGI IMG/M metagenome (GOLD analysis project Ga0310125, IMG submission 203508) | Marine microbial communities from Western Arctic Ocean, Canada - CB11b_Tmax_Bot8 | ecosystem: Environmental > Aquatic > Marine > Oceanic | place: Canada: Western Arctic Ocean | collected... | reverse complement strand
TCCAGTTGATGCTAACCTGTCAAGTGTCTCAGGACACTCAGGTAGCTTAGCGGCCTTAGTTACTCAAGCTAGTGATTCTGATGCTGCTGAGAATGATATGCTGAAATCTAGTATGTCAGCATTAGCGGATCTAGAGTTCCCTACACTAGGTGATATTGACTTCATGTTGGAAAAGATGCAGGAAGGGAATGCTTTACAGATAGTGGTAGCTTGTCCTCCAGCAGCGTATAACTACCTTGCACGTGACTTCTTTGGCGCTACTTTAGGACAAAGTGCTGCTAATCAGCGACCACGTGCCATGGACAGCCAGAATCCTTTGACTGACATGGGTCTTAATTTTACAGGTAGTGCGTTTCAACATAGTGGATATGGTGCGATATTCTATTCTGACCCAACACTTGCAACTACATGGCCGAATGCTTTGTGGTTCTTCGATATGGATTCTCTCTTCATCGCTTGTGTTAATGACTTTGGTCCGAAGATCTATCCGTGGCACCATCTACCAAACTCGACGGTTGATGTTATGGCGAAACTGCTGTGGTGCCAACGAATCGTGAAAGACCGAAAAGCCACTGGTGCTTTGCTGAACTGTAAGTTCAGATAAGGAGGAAATAAAAATGTTTAGTAGTGGAGCTGATGTAAATCTTGGAAGAGCCTATCGTTCTTCCTCTGCCGCTTCGACTGAATTTAAAATTGGAGAGATCTACAGGCAAGCTGGTAGTAATGCTGTCTTTAAATTTGTTCAAATTGAGAATGCTGATATAGCTATAGTTAAGGGGATTACCCTAACTACTGGCCAAGATAATATTGCTTCAGGCGGGAATATCGCTAATACATTTGGTGGAGGCGCTCGAGGTTGGAATTCTCAAGCAACTTTCCAGGGTATCTTTCAGGGCATTGCCCAGAATGACGAAGCTATTATTGCTGCTGACTTATCTTCTGATTCTGTGACATGTATATGGTCACAAATAGCAGGTAATAATGTATCTGATACTGCTATCACGACTGAAGGTGAGTTAGGGTTTGTAGCAAATCCAGGAGCAACCGCGTTTATTGGTAATCCTGTACTTGCTGCTGGAACACAGCTCGGGCCAACTGTAGCATCAGCTGGTGAGCTAGACCGAAGGAAGATTTTGTATATCTTTAACGGATCTACTGCTCTTACCGCAACTGAAACTGGTCTGTCAGTAGGAGATATTGTTACTCCTAATGGAACAGCAGCAGGTAAGGCGAGTACTGTGAAGAAGATATATAAGTCTGCTTCGGGACGTGTTACAGGAGTAGTTATATCCTCTAACGAAACAGCTATTGTAACGGGTGTTTATTATTATAGTCTAGCTAACTCTAATGTGTTAGATGACACAACTGCAGCAGTAGCTGATCATGTCATGAGGGTAGCTTCAGGCGGTAATGTTCAGTTGCGTGGTGCATACTAAAATATAACCTAGTGTATATCTTAGGTGCTGTCTCGGGAGGCGGCACTTAAGGTATACACGTAATATCTTGTCCTAAATAATGTGGCTAATTTTAAATCTACTCCAAGTAGTTCTAGTTCTAGTAGGACAAGTAGAAGTAATGCTCTTTCACAATTTAAGGTAAGTCCGCAAGCTAACACTGCGTGGACTAGTACTGCAAATCCGGGATCTGCTACATATAAAGTTGCGGAGGAAGTTGTTGTTGGGATCCTGTATTATGTTGAGGCTGATTCTGCAGCAGTTGTAGTTGATAATATAGAAGCATTATCAACTACAATAGTTGAAGATTCAACTAGTGTAATAGCAGCAAGTTTAGCTGTTATTACTGACAGTACTAACTCTAGCCAAACTTATGTTTCAGAGGATGAGGATTGGATAGAATTCTCTAATTCGGCAAGTTCTTCAGCGATTGTATCTGATGAAGCGTTACCAGTTACATTTGCAGAAACAAATATTGTTGAGGCTGAATCGGAAGCAACAGTTACAGATAGTACTAGTGTAGGTAACCAATCGGATTCGTATGCAGTTGAAACTGACTCTGAAGGGATTGTAAGCAGTAGTCTACTTCATGGACATGGACTTGTGTCCCTGTCCGTAGAAGCTAATAGTGCTGCCGTAGTATCTGATTCTGGTGTAGCAGATACATTTACAGGTTCATATTCAGTTGAAGCCTCGTCTAATGCAGCAACTATAGATGATACTGATGTGGGTAATGAACCAGTTACCCATGAAGTAGAAACCCATAGTTATGCCACTATCACAGATAGTGGGGTTGAGTCTATTGAACCGGTTGATTATTCTGTAGAGGCAGACTCTGAAGCTGAGGTATCTGATAGTACTAGTGTAGGTAACGAATTAGAGGCATATGAAGTAGAAGCTGAATCGGAAGGAACTGTATCCGATACAACATCCAAAGGAATCGAAGCGGATCCATCCTCCGTAGAAGCTAATAGTGCTGCTACAGTATCTGACTTTGGAGTAGCTGATATTGGAACAATTTACTCAGTAGAAGCAGAATCGGAAGCAGAAGTTTCTGATAGTACAGATGTAGGTAACCAATCAGATGCATCTTCAGTTGAAGCAGAAAGCAGTGCAAGCGTATCTGATACAGGTACTGAAGGAATTGAATCAGACACATCTTCAGTTGAGACCCATAGTTATGCATCTGTTTCATCATCTGCTACTGAAGGTCGAGAGGATGTATCATTAAGTGTTGAGACTGACAGTGCAGCTTCTACCTCAGACAGTGTTACTCATGGAGTTGGTCAAGATCCATATCTAGTTGAAGCTGATAGCTCTGCGAGTATAGAGGATAGTGGCATTGAAGGAATTGAATCAGATACATATTCAGTTGAAGCGGAAAGTGAAGGTACAGTTTCTGATAGTACAGATGCAGGCAATGAATCGGATTCGTCTCTAGTTGAGACCCACAGTTATGCCACTATTTCTGATTCGCTGCCAATTTCTAAAGCAGATGTTACATCCTTAGTAGAGGCTGAATCAGAAGGTATCGCAAGCAGTAGTCAAGTTCATGGATACTTCTTAGGGTCTGATTATGATGTTGAAGCAGAATCGGAAGCAGAAGTTTCTGATACAGGTCAAGAAGGTACAGCTGCAGAGTCACCCGTTAGTGTAGAATCTAATAGCTCTGCCTCAGTTTCTGATTCTGGTGTAGAAGGTATAGTAGCAGGAACGCCATCATCTGTTAGTGCAACATCTAATGCAGCAGCTGTAGATAGTACTGACGATGACAGGGTGATATCTCATAGGTTTGCTAATACCGCATCATCAGCTACAGTCTCAGAAAATCAGTTGCATGGAATTGTTCCAGTTACCTATTCTGTGGCTGCGACTTCATCAGCTACTGTATCCGATGGTACTACTAGGACAATTATAGCTGGCCCAGAAGTAAGTGTAGAGGCTGATAGTTCTGCCTCAGTTTCCGATTCAACTATTCCAGACAACACAGCAGGCTCATATGTTGTTGTTAGTACTGATAGTTCAGCTTCTGGATCTGACAGTATAATTGTAGACATGGCTGGATCAGATGAGATGACAGCAAATGCTACATGGGCAGTTAGTACTTATGAAGCATTCACATACATACAAGAGTATTGATAATGGAATACATTAAGAAGACGTTAACTGAATTAATAAATGGGGACATCCCAGACGCTGATGGGGATGAGTTTCGATGTACTTATGTTACTGAAGACGGAAAAGAGGGTGTTGTTATAGATAGTTTTCCGAATGAAGGTGATTATAAGGCTAGAATAGTTTTCAGCCTCAAGCTACTTAAAGAACGAATGGAGTTGGATTCAGATTGAAAGCTATATTTTTGAGTACAGCCTTATCTTTATTTACTGGTGGCGGTAGCAGTATAACGTCAGCGTTAAGATCAGAGGTTCAGAAAGCGTTAAGGTATGGAACTGTTACTTCCCCTAACTATTGGCACTTTAATGGAGAATACTATCCATATGGAGGAAGTACCCAATACCTTAATAATCAGTGGGGGCCTGCTGTATTTAGCCGGATGACTTATAGTGGAACTGCAATATTTGGGAGTACCATAGAATCTATAGGAAGTCATGTAATGATGAGTAGTTCTGATTATTTTAAGTTCACTAGCATAAGTATCGGATATAGAAGTGGTTCTACCTTTACTGAATATGCTCAGAAGTATGTGGATCTTACTCTTGGTAGTGGAGATGATTTTTATATTGCACATGGTATTACAGCTGCACAAGGCAGTTCATCTGATAGCGCAAGCGATGAAGCTGTTGCAGGAGCATTAGCAACAGGGTCTTGTTTGCCTATATCACAGATGAAATATACTCGGAGTGATACGGGCAGTACACTTCATACAGCAACTGATTTTGGATGGGGTTCTTATTCCGAGGAGTTCCAAGCAGTAGGAGAAACACCATTCTTAAGTTCTGGATCACCCAATAGTATGGTTATGACAAACCAATATAATTCTGTTTATGCAACGAGAACACTTAGCGGCTCTCATACTTTAGGTAATAGAGTAAACTTTAAATTTGATGTAAATGTATCTTAGGGGGTTATGATGACTAGTTCGAAAGCTATAGTTAGTGGGGAAGTCCTTGTTCAAATATTTAGGGGTCAAGGTAAGAACTTTAAAATAATTATGGATGAATCTAAGAGCAATGATTTAACTGCTGCTGGATTAAGATTAGTAGAGAATGGTCTTATCAGAGGCGTAGCATCTGCAAAGGGACATATAACGTCTACAGGTTGTACCAACCAGTTTCATGTTACAAACTATTCCCAAGATAGGGTAGGCTCAGTTGTAACATTTAAGTCACATCAGGATGGTAGTGGTAACTGGTTCCAGGCAATTAACTTTGTAGCATCTGGAGCGACACTTAGTTTTGCCTTGATTACTGGTACCCCGGGATCACCAAGTGGTAACGAAGATTGTGCAACTTTTACATCAGCAGCACTAACTTCTAACTTACAGGCTGGTGATAGGATCCGTTCTGTTTGGACAGTTACTGTAGGTACAAATTCTGGACTTACCGCTATAGGAACAAATGCTGGTGCAGCAGGGTTATTAGGAGACCATTCAGCTATTCCTACTATTGGAGGATCTGTTAAATCTTCTGGCGCTGATTTGATACCTTCTTTACCAGGTAGTTTTGCTATTACAACTAATGAAGCAGCTTTTACATTCCCAGCAGGAAATCTTGCTAGCGAGCAGTGGCAAATGGATCGAACGTATGGGTATCTATCGAATTCTTCAGGAGTAATGGCTTCAGATGCATGGAATGTCACAACTGTTCCTGATGATTCTCGAGTTAGCTGTAAGTATACAATAACAGCAGGTGGAGCCTAGGAGATAGTATGGCCAGGAATCTTCTGTATCATCTCAACAGGTTACAGGATGTATTATCATTACCACGTACTGTTAGTGGTAATTATCCTGTTGAGGCTGATCCTTTGCATAGTGATACTATTCTAACTGAAGATATATGGGAGGCGAGTAAGGTTGTTACTGGAGACCTTTCTCGCCGAGGTCTTATGGATGTGGTTAGTACAGCCACCCCAATAGTAAAAGGGCAGAATGCGTATTCGTTACCCAGTAACATATGTAAGTTGTTATCAGTAGAATACTTTGATGGCATCTATTGGAAAGGGCCATTAACTTCTATTAGTTATGATGACTATACCCGCATATCAGAAGCTAAGACAGAGGGTACTCCTACCTATTACACACAGACTATCTCTGATTCCAGAGAAGTTTATATAACAGTTAATAGTGGTGTGACAGAATCTTCGTTTAGGGATACTGGGCCTATTGTATTTAAATCAGACGCAACATTAACAACTACCACTACGGGTAACCAGATAAACAAAGGTGATTTGATATTCAATACTACACAAGATTCTGGTGGTAAGATCGAGTGCTTGGATATGAGTACTCCAAGATTAACAACAACTACTGCAGTAACTAATTCATCTGTTAACTATGAGACTCATACAATAGTTTTTACTTCAGATGATGCTTGGGCATTGAATGGAGGATCACATTCAGTAGCCGGAGATATTATTAAGCAGGGCAAGACTTGGGCTGTTATCACTGGTGCTGTACATGAGGATTTAGGTACTGGTGCTGGTACAGTCACTTTGACTTTTGATGGTATTATTCGTGGAGCTTCGGATTCCTTTAGCTTGCTTACATCAAGCTCATCTAATGGGGATTGGACAAGTGATAACGTTGTAACTATAGGGCCACCTGATGTAGCAGTGGTACAGAGTGATGATACATTCGTACTGGATGCTAACCAGGGAATGTCTGGAGCTACTTCTAATGTTAGTTTCTCTAGTGTTGGTTTGGATACGTATATATCAACTTTCTCAGGCAGTTCATATACTATGAATGTAAGCAGAACTGGAGAAGATATAGATCTTACTGAATATGCTAACAAAGGTTATATTCTTAGTTATACTGAGAGTGGGGTTGCATATAAGGCTTACATAGGTAATGTTATTCAGGCAGTAGGGTCAGACCCATTCCAAAGTCTGCTGTACCTCTATTATGATTCTAGTCTAGGATCAGCAGTCGGGGTGATAAATACTTCTACTAATACTTCTAGTGTAGCAACATTTGTTACTACCAATGCATTTTCTATACTTAAACCTGATTTCTTTGTAGGGGATGTTGTACAGATAGAATCCCAGTTTGCTACACTTGACACTATACAAGTGTATCCGTATCCAGGTATATCTGATGTTGTTGGGGCTGAAGGGTTAAGGATGACGTATGTTCCATATCCTGTTAAGCCTAATAAAGTTGATCACGTAATAGAGTTACCTGACACATTTAATGACGCAGTATTATCTAAAGCACATGAGTATGCTACACGTAGGGAGGTTAATCGTGTGGAACCTTATGAAGAATCTATCAGGAGAGCAACCTCTACTGCTCGACCTGTCCCGAATACTGGCCTAATGCGTAATCGTAGGGGTGCAGGGAATCGGGTTATTAATTTCGTAGTTCCAAGTTAAAGGAGTAATACTTGTGTTAACCTTGCAACACAGGACTTATAATTAATAGCAAGGGACTTATATATAAGGAGTATAATTATGGCACGTAATGCTAGAGGTAGTAGCCGAACAATCACGAAACCTTTACCCGCTGGTGGCAGACCAAGCACAGGTGGTAAATTTGATCGTGGTTCAGATCCGGGTCCAGCAGACATCATGGTCAATACTAATCGTGAGTCTGGTCCTCGTTTAAATCCTAAGAAGCCAGGTTAATTATGGCAAGACCGCTGATTATTAATGATCAGCTTATGGTAGGTGGTCTCCAGAGAGACGCATCGGGTGATAGTCGGTACCAAAGTTTTCGTCAGCTTGAGAACTTTGATATCGTCTATGACCCCGTTGCGCTTCAGAGAAGAAAAGGTTGGCAGTATTTCGGGCCAACATTAGCAGAGTTACCACAACAGGTTTGGTCAGCTAAGCTAAGAAGCCACCCCGACGCTGTAGCAGCTAAGGCCTTGACACACTATATCTTTGTCAAGACTAGGCAGTATATTTATTGTATTGATATTGCTAACCCTACAGTATCGCACCAGATATATGATGGTAGTGGTTCTAATGAAACAACTGATTGGAAGGATAACCATACTCCATTTGCTTCAACAGAGTATAGGGTTTTCTTTGGTACAGGTACAGGTTTAAGATATGTAGATACTGATCAGATAACAGCTAATACATCTTTAGAACTTACGATGGGTAAACCTGATCAGCAACCAGTTGTTACTTCAGCTGTTACTGGTGACTTAAGCCAGACTCCGGAAGTAAGAGTTAAGATGTGGGTTTCAACAAACAGTTCTTCGCCTGGTACTGTTAATGACTTATTGAATCTATGGAAAGGGACAGCACTACCCATTTGGTCTAGGTTAAACAATGTAACTTCGAAGATCGCACAAAAGTTTGAGCTGTCTACCAATGATGATGGGTTGATAAACAATGTATCGTTCATGATTAAACGTGTTGGCGTTTCTACCCCTGGCTACATGAGAGTTTATTTAACTGAAGATTCTGGTTCTACTCCGTCTTCGACTACTATGAAAAGTGTAGGTGGAAAAGAGGCTGTTAGTGATTGGTTGGATATAAGTAACAATGTACATTATTTCAGTGGAGCAGCAGCAGCTTCGACGTATGCTCATCAAGGCTTACCGCAGCTAGTTAAGTTTAAGTTTCCTATTACTGAGCTAAAAAAGAATACAAAGTACTGGATGATCTTTGAGACTGATGTTAGGTATTATGCAGATAGTGCAAATACCAACTTGTATTTCATGGGTTATACAGATGCTTCTGGTTATGCATCAGCTGGTAATTATCCTTCTATGTCGTATGATCCTGCAGGGGATGTTTGGAGTGTTTTCTCTGGGGTTCAAGCAAACCATGTATCTCATATGGTAATTGAGGGGCCGGGTGGTGATACGGCAGAGAGTGACTTTGGTTTATCAAACTATAAGATATCAGGCAGGAATGTTCATGTGGATGAGTCTGTGCTTAGTGATTCCTTTCAAACGGAACCTAACCAAAGAGTCTTTAGGACTATGAGAATATCCTATAATGATAATTTTCCTAGTGAAGCCACAAGATCTGGTTTATACAGAGACATAAGTAAACTAGGGGAAACTCCGGAGGAAGTATATAGTTTTCTCGGGACAGGAGATACTACTGGTAACTTGATTGATTGCGTTATGGGGCATAGTGGCATAACCATACTTAATGCTCATGAGTCTTTACGTTCAGCAATAGGTGATTTTGATGGGGATGCAGTGAGACCTACACATATTATCCCTTATGCTGGAAGGTTGTTTGTAGTTAGTGATGATAGGTTAATACATTTCACTGAGAGAATAGAGTCTGAGGGTGCTTTAGGTCAAGTTGGAGATAGTTTGTACTTCTCGTTTCCTGCGTTGAACATTCTTCAATTCAAGGAACCTATTACTGATTTCTACTTATATAATGGGACACTGTATGTGTTTACTGAGAATAGTATTGACTTGGTGCGTGGGGGCGATTCCCCTTTGAATCCACCACCTGACCTGTTAATGGATTCAGTCTCTTCGCACCAGGGTACTTCCGTTACAGGTTGTGCGGTAGAGGTACGAGGACATCTAATGTTCGTCACAAGTGAGAACATTATTAAAGCATTTCAAGGTCAGGTACCCATGCAGTCTATTAGTACTTCGATTCAATCTATACTGGATGCTTCTGGGTTTAGGGCAGAGAAAGCAACTACAATGGGTTATGATTATTACTTAGGTACTTCCGTAGATGCGTCTTCTACATATGGAGATATAAGTGATATCTATATATTCTCCCTTGATGATAAGAAAATGTTCTGGAAACATTACTCGTACAGTGTTAACTTTAGACATATGCATGGCACTGTTAATGAGAGGTTATTTGTCACACCTAGTGCAGGAACTACGTTTAAGATAATAGAGTTAGAGACAGGGTTGATTGATAACTACTCTAGTCTTGTAGATCCTCCCGCTGGTTCTAATACTAATATTACTAGTACGGTAGAGACACATAGTGTTCCATCACCTAACCGTAGCAGGTGGACAAAGTTTGAATTGGAGTGTAGTTACCCTACTGATACACCTCCATCGATGACAGTAACAGCTACTGCTAAGGATGGGGCAACTAGTACTAAGGTTATACAACCTACGAGTAGTAATGATGTAAGGCAACACTCTGGTGGGTTAAGAATACTTAGTGAAGAATGTAAGTTAAAGATAGAAACGCCAGGTAGTAAAGCTGACGAGATAAGGATGATTACTCTTAAGTAATGAATGCTATAGAAAACTTCTTTGTTCCTCAGAATCCTGCGAATCAGGATATGGGGATGTCAGTATACTTTGATTGTTTAGTGGATGATTTAAGAATATCGTTACATTCTTCTCCCCAAGGTGGGAATCTTGCTGCAACTGCTACTGCAGATATCTTACCTCCTTTGACTGGAGGGCCTTCAGGTAGTCCATGGACGGGAGGTTGGGTTATAGATAGAGGATTACATCACTTTAGCTGGTATGCATTTAATAATAATGGAGTTGTTATACCACCAGCTGCACCGAATTACTTTGATATTTATCTTCGGTATATCGTAGATAATATACCTCTTAGTATTGATACTACAACTCTTCACCCTGGTGGGTTAACGTTTGCGCCATGAAACTACCTAAGGAAACTAATAAAGCATTACGTTCAACTATTGAGGAACGTAATCAACCTAAAGTAGAAACACGTACAGATGTGACGGTAAGTAAAGCACCAGATATTAAGACACTTAATGATGGGCAGATGGTAGTTAACTCTGGTAGCGGGTATGTAAGATCCCGAACTAAGATGAATAGGATGTTGATGGTAGATGTAGATAATGTTACGTCTATTGCAGCCTCTACTGGTGGCACTACTATAGATGATAAGATAAACGAAATTATAAATGCATTAAAATCTATAGGAGCAATAGAGTAATGTTAGATACAAAGAATTTATTGTCTCCCTTTACAGGGAGGGCTTCGTCTCAAGCAGATTTTTATTCTCAGGGTGCTGGGCAATTACCAGCAATAGGTGGCGGTGTAGGATTGGGAGGTTTATTAGGGTTTTTAGGGAAGACAGCTGCTTCATCTAATCCTCTTACTGCTGCGGCATTACAGTTTGGTTTACCTCTAGCAAAAGAATTAGCACCCATGATAGGAGGTGCATTGTTTGGTAATCCCGAAGCTGAACGAGCAGCACAGTTAAGAGAACAAAGCTTATCAGCTATAAAGGGTATATTACCTGCCGCTCAGAATTTAGCTAAGGGGGAATTACCTCAAGCTACTATCGATGCTGTTGAAGGTGCAGCTGATAGGTCTCGACAAGCTTCTGCTATGTCAGCTATGCGTGCAGGTCAATACGGTTCTTCCGTAGGTAGGGCTCAGCAACAACAAGCTTCAGAGCAAGTACAAGATACTCTGGCTAGACAATCTCTAGCAGCACAGCAAGCAGGGGTAACACAGGTATCAGGATTAGCTAATCAACTAGGATTAATGGGTCAGCAGTATGCAGCGTCTGGTAATCTTGTTGATAAGCAGAGAGGGTTATTGGCAGGAAGAATAGCTGAAGCATTAGGTGAACCTGATGAAGATCTTGAAAGTTTGATTGCACAACTAAACGATATGGGAATAAGTTTGAGTGAAGTACTCAAAGGATATATTGATCGAGGCGATCTTAATCCTGTGACTCCAGTTGGGATAAACCCGGAGATGATGAAGCTGTTTGGGAAGTTGTATAGTGGAGATACAAGTACAACTCAAGGTGCTTCTAAGAAACCTTTCTTCGAACCACCCTCTACCCGTAAGGCAGGTGTTAGTGGTCCTAAAGTAGTACCATTGTAAACATAACACGAACGAACGGACATAATCATGGAGAAGAGATATGGCAAATATACCTAGGCCGAATCCAATACTAGGATTCTTAGCAACTGGAATAGATGCAAAGAATAAAGCTGACCAGGAAAGTTTAGAGAAACAGAAGATTAAGGCACAGGTAATGACAGCTGGTATGGATGCCTTATCTAGCGGTCTGATGAGAGCTACCTTAGCACCTTTTAATATAGAGCAATCTAGAAGGATGGCTGGTATTCAAAAGAATGAAGACCTAATGCTACAAGCTCGAATGCCTGCTGTTGTTCAAGATACTAGAACAAAGATGATTAAAGGTAGAGCTGAAGAGGGAGCATGGAGAAGGTTTGTTGAGAAGGGTGGAGATGTTAGTACAGGTGACAACATGCTTATTAAGAATTCTTTGGAGCAGAGTAAGTATGAGAATGCACGTGCCCTTGAATACGCGCGTAAGAGAGAAGGTGTACCGGATAAGACAGCAGAGCTTGAAAAGAAGAAGATTGAAACTTCTCTATTAGAAGAAGAGATGAAAGTAATAGAGAGTGGGATTGCGATAGAGATAATTAGTAGTAAAGAAACCTTCAAGATTACTGACCCTACCACTAAGGATTTCTTTAAAGATGCGGAGGGTAACTACATAGAAGCCACATATGCGGATTGGAAAAAGTCAATGTTCCGAGAAGATATGGCTTTGACAGCAGCTCAGCAACGAGCAATCATCTCTGAGATTGGTACTAGAATTCGGACTGGTAATTTATCAAATCAATTCTTGGAAGAAAGTATGGACACCAAGCTAGCTATACTAGAGCAGAATAAGTCACTAGGTGCTGAACAACTAACTACTCTTAGGCAAGAACTGAAGCGACTTAAGACAGAAACTGATATGAAGGTACAAGCTAACAAGCTTATGTTGGAAGCGTTTGATCCTACTACTGGAGAGCTACGTCCAGATGGCTTAACTAAGATAGATGCTAGTCGTACTATGTTAATGAAGTCAGATCCTAGAAGGTCTGTTCAGCAACAGATGGAAGATCAATATACTATTCTTCTCGACGATGGTTCTAGTACAGAAGAAAAAGCTCTAGCTAGAAAGAAGATTCAACAGTACCAGTTTGATAGTAACAAATCTATGCAAGAGTTTGAAATGCGGGTAATGATAGCTAGTGGCCTTGCTAATGATTGGGTTAACCCAGAAGTGGTACGTTGGGTTTCCTCATTAGATCAGAATGATAGAGAAGATTGGATCATGCATGGTCAACAAAGCAGGGCATTTAATAGTTTTGGTAGAAGTGGCTCTGGTGCTGGTTCTTCACAAGATAGTTTCTTCCATGTAAATAAGAACATACGATTTGGTAGCGTGGTAAAAAACAATCAAACTGGAGAGACTACTTTTACTACCAATGATTCATACACATACGAACCGCAGGGAAAGGGAGACGCAGAGTTCCCTACATCGGGTCAGGATATAGTAGATCGCTTAAAGTTTGATAGTGTGAAAGAGGGAAGGAGTGTATATACTAAGGAGGAACTGGACGGTAGACGTAAAGGAGCAACCCCTTATGCGATTAAAGGTATTAGGTTCGGTGCTTCTGAGAGGTTCCTCAACTCATTACACACTCCTCAAATGAGTCAGGGTATATTAGATGAATCCAGCCAGTGGTTGAGTCTAGGTAATTATGGAGATAAGGGTGATGGTGTAGCCGCTAACATGGCAGCTGTAGTCTTTAGGGATTATATATCTAGTGATGGTAAAGGTGGGAAGATGGATCAGTACTTTAATGCAATATCTTCCGCACCGTTTGCAATAGATGAAGAGACAGGAGAGTTTATTGTTAAAGATAAAGACTTGAAAACACTCCCTAGAGATATATTAGCTAAGAATTTGACACATGAGATGGTAACTTCTAGGTCGTTCAATCATCCCGAACAGCAAAGGCTTGGGTGGAAAAGGAATAGTACTGTAGAGGGATTACTCTCTGTAGGTCTACGGACTTTATTTAATTCTCTATACTTAACATCGCCAGATAATAAGGGTAGTTCTCGGTTAGTTAGAGAGAAGTTTGTTAAGCTTGTTAGTAGGGAAGCAGATACAGGTAAAGATACAAATTGGCTAGGTCTTACTACAGATGAAATTAACAGGCTTATTACCGCATTCGATCGTGAGGCTCATAATGAAACAAACCAGTTTATGGATAAGTTTGTTCAGTTTTCTCATTTAAGTCTACATCAGGATGTAGGTGGTGCGACCATAGGTGAAGGGAATTTAAAACTAGGTGCTTTGTTAGATGAGCGGAAGAAGATATTAAATCAGTCTCCTTCTGAAAGTAGTACCCCTGCAGTTAATACAGATATTACTCCTGCAATTAATCAGGGACAAGAAGTTACAAGGCCAGTTCCTAGTGTACCGATAGTACCTCAACAACAGGTTGAGGAAGAAACTGAAGTACTTCCTCCTGCTCAAACATTCTTCCCTGGTTTTACAGGTGAAGAAGAGCAAGGTCTTACTCCACCGCCAGGTGCTATAAGAGAATCTACTGATCTTACAGAGGTTCAAGGTCCTGAACCTGCTATCTCAGCAGCTGAGACAGAAGAAATTGAAGGTCTTGAAAAGAACTTAGCGCAATTCATTACAATGAGAGATGCGTTGATAGATCGGTACAAGGGTGATCCCAACGCATTGCGTGGTACCATGCCAGCACATATGTATGGTATTGATGATAAAATAAAAGATCTTGAAGATAGAATTGAAGTCCTTAAAAAAAGATCCTATAAGAAAGCATCCTAATATATGGCAGACCTATTTGATTTAATAAAGGTATCTCGAGTTATACCTACAACTCCTTCCGAATCAGCTATTCTCAATACTGAATCTCTGCGTGGAGATGATGAAGATAGTAGGATCATACTACCTCGTAGTTCTGGTTCAAGTTCTTTTGATCTCATACCTTTATGGGAACCAGGTCAAACTTATGCACAGGATTTTGTAGAGGATGCTCCGTTCAGTACTCCTGCCAGAGATAGGGAAGCTACTGAATCTAGGTTACGTGAGTTCGGTGCACAACCTGAGTGGGATCATGCAGGAGGTTGGCTTAGAGATTGGGGTGATATGTATCGTGGTATCTGGGCTGATGATCCTGACAAGTGGTCTACCTTAACTGATGTATCAGGTAAGTTAGCTGCTTCTGGAGTAGGTACTGTTCTTCAGGGACTCGGTACTGTCTTAGGATTAGGGACGTCCGTTCCGGCTGGTTTGTATGAAACGTTTAAAAACGATGACTATAGATTCTTATTCCGTAACCTCTTTAATGGTAGGGGATGGGGTGAGTTGGATATGGAAAGAACTATTCGTCGTGGAGAGATTGGTGACACTATAGTAGACGATTTCCTGAGGGCACTTGCCATAGAAATATTTGCTGATCCGTTTACATACGCTACGGGTGGAGCATGGGGGGTTGTTAAAGCTATAGGGAAGGGTGGACCACATCTCATTGATGCAATGAAGGCAGGTAAGCATGCTAAGAAGTTAGCTACTGGAGTGGAGTATACGCTAAGTGCTGAAGGAATGAGACGAGCTGGTAAGTTTGCTCAGAATGGAATGAGTCATAATGATGCCTTAGCCGCTGTAGGTAGATTAATAGATCAGACTGTTGATGATGGTGCAGGTAATCTAATTGCTAAACATCCTGGTCTACTTAGATCAACTGACCACCGAATATTTAGAGGCATTATGGCTGGGGCTGAAGATGTAGTTGGTCTAGTATCCTTGGGGTCATCAGCGATGGGTGGAGTTTTTGGAGCTATCCCTGCTTTCGCCTTACGTGCAGCAGCTAGGCCTGCAACAGGTAATATGATTAGAGATTTGTTTCTGCATCATACCCCGCTATTTACTGCTGCACATCTTTTTGATCCTATTAAAAAATCCTATAAGATGTTTAATAAAGATATCAATATCCAAGATGGCCTTAAGCCTTTCAAATGGGTTGGTAATTGGAATATGCGTCAGGCTGTCGAGCTTGCGCCTATTAAGGGTGCTGATTGGTTAGGTAACAAAATCCCTGTAGTTGGTGGAGTGTTTAGCAATAGGCCTTTAGGTACGATATATGATAAGTCTTTTGGGAAGGTGGCTGGAGCAGGGGCAGACTTCATTAGGCGAACTACTGTTGGGCGATTGCATAATCTTAATGATCGGGTTGTACAAGCACAAGCTGTAGGGATGCAAGAAGCTCTTAATAATGAATCAATTAGGGTTAGAGGTAGGCTTGTAAGAGATGAACAAGGTGGTGTTAGTTATGAAGTTCAAGATGCTACATCAGGTAAGACAAGAGTAGAAGAGCGGGACAGAATCGTAGCTGATACTAAGTTAGGAGGATTGTTACCTGGTGCAAGTAATAAAGGTGGGATGCTAAGTAGATTACTTAACTTTCCATTAAGACACATAACCTTCCTGCGCAGTACAGGAGATCCAGACTTTGATAGGTTAGTTGCTAACTACGACAACTTACGTTCCAAGATACATAATCATGACAGGAAGATAGATGGCAATTTAGTTACTGATATCCAGACTGAAGCTAAGCGTAGGGCTAGTGAGATCCTTCCTTCTGATCCAGAGAAACATTATCAGGATGAGTTAACTAAACTTCAAGCAGATATAATTAATAACTCTGACTTCTCGTTTATGGATGATGCTGCTATACATATGGTCAATGAGGAGATGAGCTTGATCTTGTTTAGCAGACTAAAGGATGACATTGAAAACCTTAAAGCCAAGAAGAGTATAGCTGAGAAGAGTGCTTCATTGACTGAGTATAACAGGGTTAGAGATGACCTGATGGTACAAATGAATGAGAATGGCAGGAGTCTAGAATCTCGGAATAAACTACAAGACGAAATAGAAATAATGTCAGGTGTTTCCGAGCAGGTTAGGCAGGAACTTGATGCGTTAGGTCATGAGTTCCAACAGTTCCTTCAGCCGTATGAAGATCTAGTGGCAGCTGCTAATAAATTAGATGAGGTTGATCCTGATGGACTTCTTGCTAGGGTTAGACAACATGACTTCAAACGGTTTGTCGATGAGAGTATAGAAGCGTATGAACCCAGTACTAAAGATGCCCGGCTATTAGATGAGAATGGTCAGTTAATAACTGATGCAGATAGGGTAAGAGATATACTTAAGATTAGGTATAGGGCCTTCATAGAAGATAGGAATAACAGAGGATTTGGTGATTGGAACCTAGATGATTTTAAAGATAGGGTACCTCACCTTATGACACAAGGTGCTAGACGAAGGTTTGATTCTGCTATAGTGAAACTTGGGTTCCCAGATATTAATCCTACTGCATTTATCAGAGAAGTGTTTGGTCGTACAAGTATAGCTAGTGTTAACAGTGCATTAGCAGAAGGTGGAGATAGTCTGGTTGACCTAGCAGAGTCAAGTAAGTTCTTTGAACTGAATGCCAATGCCTCCCCATTTGATCATGGTGTTGCAGTACCAGATCCAGTAGCTGATCCTGGAGGATTTGCTGCTGCGGCAAAGCAGGCAGTTGATGATGTTGAAGAGAAGATGTATATACGTGAGATTGATCCTGATGCTACAGGGAAAACATATAGGGATCCTGAAGTGAGTCACGAAACAAGTCAGATCTTTCATGAATACCCTCAGGAAATGAGGGATTTATTGAATGAGGGTGAACTTGGAGGGGAGCGGTATAGTAAATCCTTGTCCATACTTAAGTCTGTAGCTAAGGACTTTGATAATGTTAAGGGATTAGGTAACGAGTTCTTTACTACTGACATGGCCTTCTTGTCTAACATGGTTGGTCAGAATCTTATCCGGGCACATTCAGTACGTAGCCTATATGAGGAAGCTAAGTTTATATTTGCTAAAACAATAGCTCAATTGAATAGAGAAGCAGGTACCAAGCCTAACCCAACAAAAGCGGATATAGAGAGTAAGGTACTAACTAATCAGAAGATAGTAGGAGGGTTTGGTGTAGGTGGTGCTTTAGGATATAACGACGACGATTCACGTTCAGATAATGCTCTTCATATGATTGCATTAGGGTTCATGGGATATGGTGGTATTAAGTTAGTAGATGAACTGAAGAATCTAGGTGTGATGGAGAGGTCACTAGGGGCAGGAGTACATAAGCAGGTAGAGAACTTAGTTGTTATTGATTACAGTAAAAGGTCTTTTGTAGATCATCATACTGATATAGGTCGGAATGCTATTAACAAGCATAGCGTTGTTTCCGATGCTAGGAAAACTAAAGAGATAATGAGGAATGTAAAGGCAGGAACATTCCCTGTTAATAGAACAGGTAAGCAAGTTCCATTTGGTTCTTCAGATGATATTAAGAATGTTAACATACAGGATGTCACTGGGGTTAAGGGTTTAAACAATGGTAACCCTAACGATATAGATAGCTTATCACCTGACATACTGAGGCTGGATGAGGCTGATGGTAGGAGCAGAACATTATCCGATATATTCTATAGCGATATCCTTGGATTAGGAAGAGAGTTTGAAGGTACTAATGAATCAGCTTTAGTATTACAGAATGTCACAAATATGGTTCTCGATAATGTTGAACCGGGTATCAGGCAAGCTGGTGAGGAAGCATTTCAGCGTCTTGTACATGCAGGTATTCGACGTGGATATCCAGTAGATGATTTGAATAGGGTATCTGCTGTTCAAGATAATCATGTCACTGTGAGTGACTTATTGAATGAGCCTGATGTTCAAAACTTATTGAAGTCTATGCGTGAGGGTACAGCTGAAGGGTTAGGTAAAGAAATTGTTTCGGCTGTATTAGAAGAGAATCAGTTCTTTAAGATATTTGCTGAGAGTATGGCGGGTGTTGCTGAAGAAGGACAAACCTCTGCTCAGTTTAACATGATGTTGCATAGAATGTTTATTGATCCTAAGAATAAGTGGCCAATACTTAGGGGTAGTTATGGTGAAGGTTCTACTATCAATAGGTATATAGCCAGGTCAAGATCATTTGCTGGAGGCCTTGATGAAAGAAATAACAATATCTATAACCAGTATAAGAATCTATGGGGTAGATGGGCTGAACAGAATCGTGTAGCTGTTGAGAGGGTAAGGTTAGCTGGATATGATTTATCTAGTGACAGTACAGGAGCATACAGGTTAAACCTATATAATCCTCCGACTGATGGAGCTACAGGGATAGCGACATGGAAACCTCCTATAGATCCAGCGGATGTAATAGATAGTACTGGTAAGGCAAGAACACCTGTGTTATCAGGAATGATTCTTAAGACAGGTACACAGCATGAAATATCTAACATGACAGGTACACACTCAGGTACATCTACTGGTCATGTTCTAATGCCAGAACATATGTTAAGAAAACATCTGGAAGATACTAACCCTGAGTTAAATAATGCTGTTGATGGAAACATCCCTCCCTTCGATACTGCTCAAACCCTATATAAAACGATATATGATAAGGTGATGGATGTGGGTATCCTCGCTGCCAGTAAGGATCAGGATTTCCAAGTAGCATTCTATAAGTTACAGAGTCTAGGTAATGCAGGGTTGCGTCAAGTTGTCGCAAGTGATATGGATTTCCTATTACAGAAAGGGGATACGAAATTCCCCATGACAATAAAGGATCATATGCTGAGGATACACCAGGATAGTCCTCAAGGAAAACTAATAGATCCTTCAGTAGATACCTTGAGTGAAGTGGTTGATACTGAAACTGGTGTCATAACAAACATCCCTTCAGACCTATCCAAAGTGTCTGCACATGTGTCATTACTTCAAGCCTTTAAAGGTACACAAGAGAATATCTTTAAGACTAAGAACTGGTTGCTTGAGGGACATGAACGAGGGAATTCTGTACAAGGAATGATTGAAGACAATCTTCGTAACTTACAGCGCGGTATGCTAGCCAGTGAAGGTGAAGAGGAATCGTTTAAGCTTATTAATGTGAGAGATATTGGTGCAAGTATCCAGACAATGGAAGCTGGTGAGCAGGGATTGGTTATAAAGTTAAAGAGTAATCCTTATACAACACATGGTGATTCAGCTAAGTTGTTTAAGACTGATGTCTATGGTATGACACCAGGACTTAGAACTTTAGCTGGAAGGTATAACCAACAGATACACGATGTAAGAAACAAGTGGCATGAACTGTTCATAGATACTGATCCGAAAATATTAGCTAATTCTCTCAGGGTACACAATGATATTCTTAACTTTGCTGAGGCATTAACAACACATATAGGTGGGAAATTAAATGCAGCCTCATTAGTACGTGACGCTAAGCGGGTGCTATATGAGATGATTGAATCCCGAAAGAAGTTCGGGAGTGACCATGAATGGTTGACAGCTTTACGTAATCAAGATCCGAAAACAATATCTAAACCTGGGGTCTTATATAAGGTAGTTCCTACTGAGGTAGATAACGTTGGCAAGTTGGAACGTTTGGAACATGGTTCACGTGCCAATGTAGAAGATGTATCATCGCTTCCATCCATGGGTGAGGCTGAACAGGTTAATGTAATGCTGCACCATCTAGTAGGAAGTATGTTGTTTGGTACAAAGAACATGATACCTGATGCAGCTGGTGATTTTATTCCTGCATTTAAAAAACTTACTTACAGTGACGTTGAGGATTTTGTTGATGCTAATTATCTTATAGACTCTATGAGGTCTATGGATACAGCCGTTATGTCACAAGATCTGTTTGATGTCTCGATGGTTAACCCTAAAGATATCATTGGAGTCTATGAAGACTTGGATGAGATTACTCCTACTACAATGGCAGCTGCCAAGGCTGGAGTTCAACCTGTAAGTGGTAAGGAGATAAGTAGTCAGCTAAAGAATGTCATTACAGATGCTACATACGGTACATCACAAGGAGCAGTTAAGGCAACATTTGGTAGAGACATAGCATTCAGTGGAGTAATGCCTAAGAAGTTTTTCCCGGGTAGAGGGATAGAAACTAATATATATGCAACACCTGAAGAGACCATGCTTGATATCGTACAGGTTAGGAATAATCTGGATGAACTTAACATCAACATGAAAGATGAAGTAATAGATTTTAAGTACCCGGACTATAAGGAGCAGGAATTATCTCAAGCTGAGCAAGATAACAATGCAAGCAACCATCTTGTTGATAAGGGTAAGACGTCAAAGGCAATAGAAGGTGACAGGGTTGTCGAAGATATAGTGGATGAGAAATCTAACCTGTCAAGGTTGGAGTCTGATCAGTTTATAACCGCAGGCATAAATGATAATGAAAGACTCTCTATTACTGAGATACAGGGGATAGTTGATCGTGTAGGAGATGAATACGGGAAGGTTAGTTGGGAGAACTTGTTACTGGATTCCCAAGATAATTTAGAATCGCTGTCACTTATCAATAGAAGGTTACGGGAAGAGACAACCACACAGAACATGAAACGTTCTGATGGGACGTTGGTAATCATAGACCAGCCACTTGAATCTATTGGCGAGTTAGATCCCAAGACAGGTAAGAGATACCCCACAATACCTGAGAGGATGCGGATGTATAGTGAGAACACAGGTGTTGCTGAAGATCATCCTATCTTTGTTTTGGATAGAAGGGATCTAGATAATTTATCTGGTGGTACTGTTTCTTTAGATGCTGTTCGTGGTAGTGCAATGAGAGCAAGGTCATGGATAAAGAGTAACAATATAGAGAACTTGCATATTGAAGGTAGCTTGAGTTACTTCTCACATGGCGCGCATAACAGATCAGAGATGTTAATGTCCATGATACTTCACGATGAAAGTTTTAGAACATCATCTGTTAAGTATGCTAAAGCAATGCAGGCTCCAGTTGGCCCTGGAGGTAATTGGGAAACAGTAGGATACTTTAAGGGTAAGAAGGATGTAGTTGAGAGGGTTCATGGTAAGCAGGTAAACTTTGTAAATCATAATGGATTGACAGGTACGATAGGATTTAAGAGTTACGATACCATTGACGAGTATGGGGTCCCTGTAACAATTAAGAATGTTAATGCAGAATATCTATTCTGGCATGAAGTTGTAGGATTGAAAGGTTTAGTAAAGACAGAGAATGCTAAAGGTACTGTATCATCACTAACATTCAATAAAACAGGTCTGAGTAATACTCTGTTCAAAGGTACAGGAAACATAAACAAGACCATGGGTAATTTGGATCAAGTTAAGGGTAAGCCTACTTTCTTTAACTCCAAGACCCAAGAGGAATATAAGGGATCCGGATTACTTGAAGATCTAAATCAGAACCCTGATAGATTTCCTGATGATCCTACACCTAAGCTTGTATCATATGGTTATGATAAACCTTATAAGGAACTGACTGTTGAAGAACAGTACGATGTATACGATAGATGGTATCAGGAAGTGTTTGATAATATGCTTGGGGATACATTAGCTTTACCAAGTAATGCTAGCAGAGCAGATATCCAGGCAGCATTAAAATCAAATTACGATAATACTCTTGGGATTCTAGCTTACCTTAGTTATCAGCATGGAGCTATGCCTACTAACCCTAAGAGCAGAATACCTAAGAGTGTGATGACTACCTTCCCTCTAGCCTCAGGTGATTTCCAAGATCCTGTTGCTGCATTCGCTAGATATCTCGATAGGAACATTGATGCTAATGATAAGATAACTTTCGCTCTTATGGAGACGGCAGATGAGAATGTCTTGAAAGAATGGTCTAAAGGTGTGGTTGTTGAGCAGTTGGAACCTCCCGCTATAGTAGAGACTACAATGAAGGATGGCAGAAAGTATTCTTATATACCACTTCCTAAGATACGTGCTTACTTAAGGGAACTGAAGCTGGATCATAATATGAATTCGGTATACCCTGCTGACAATATAAATATAGAGGATGCTATAACAGGATTGTTAGAATCATCTGCACCTGCGGATGCTAATGCAGTGACACTAGGTAGAGTTGGTAAAGGTTTAGATTCTGACTTGTTTGGGATGGTATCTCGAGTGGCTCCACATCATAGGCGCGCGCTGTTTGGAGATGATGAAACATTTGATATGTTAAAAGAAATGGTTGATCATTCCAGAACACCTGATGAGCAGAAAACTGCACTAGCTCTTATGTCTGATATAGGTACAGATAGAATGGTGAAGCTAGGTGCTAGAGCTATATTTGAAATAACTACAGGTAGGAAGTATTTGGAACCCAATGTAGTAACCTCATTCCGTGATTGGTCTAAGGCTATGGAATCGGGAGAACCTGTGATACCTACTAAGCGTGTAGTTAGAACTCAAGGCCCTGATGTTAGGCAAGCAAATGAAGTACTTCCATACAGTGATAAGTCTGAGTATGGGTTGATGCTAATGAAAGAGTTCTTCTCTAACTTGGAAGGGTTACATGCAAGCAGGATGAGCGATAGTGAGAAATCGTTTGTGACTACGATGTTAAATAAGGTAGAGGATATAGTAACTGATTCTAGGGTTAGGGTAGTTGAACGAGCTCAAGAGTTAGGTGATGATGCAGTAAGATCCGGTTCTCCTGAACTACTTGTTGGAGATGCTACTGGAATAGAGAAGAGGGTGGAATCACCACACCAATCTTATAGAGAAAACTTTATCCGTACAGTAAAGAATGGTGGAGCAGCAGCAATAGAGGAAGTAAAGGACGATCCACGTACTGCACTATATATAGCAGCTACTCATGCAGATGTAGGAGCGGATGCATATATAGCTTTAGTTGAATCATTAAAGACAGTTCCTTTAAAAGAATTCCGCGCTGATGGGCAGAGTAAATCTAGAGTAGTGAATACATTGTTTAATGCTACTAAGACTCTAGGTGATAGAAGGATTGGAGTAAATGCCAGAGCTATCATTTCCACACGTGCAGGATCTGACACGGAACAAGAAGCGTTGACACAACTCTTAGGACCTGAACCTGCTAGGTTAAAACCAAAGCCTATAGTACAGTCGGATTCTTCTGGTGATATTGATACTGATAAGGTTATGCCAAGGTTCAATGTGTTTAGTCAGCAGGAAGAAGTTATTCGATCAGGTAATTTAGAGGCTGCATATGATAAAGCTTTATCGGATGATGGTACCGCATTTGATTTCACTCCTCTTACTGAAGAGCAAAAGAGTTACTTGTCAGAAGAAGGTTTGGAAATGTACTCTAAACGTGAGCAAGAGAAATTAAACGGTATGGCAGGGATTGGTCTTGGTGCTATGACGTATGCTGCAGAGGAAGAGGACGAGAGAAGCTTAGGGCACTTCTTCATGCCAGCCATGATAGGTTCAGTAGGTGTTAAAGAATACCTGAAGACCTTGAAGATGGATAAGGGTAGAAACCAAATCCTTAGACCACATGTTGACCAGGGAGTATTCTCAAAAGTATTCAAACAAGGTAATGCGGAAGATATAGGAAGTGAAGTTTTAGGTACAGCTTCGTTCAGACATCAGGAATTAAATGAAGAACAGTACCTACAGTTTCAAGCACAAGATCCAACCAGCTCAAGGAATGCGATTGTAAATGGGCAAGAACATATTATATTAAGAACGTCACCTCAACTCTTACGAGAGATGGGAGAGTTAACGGAAGAGAATCTTTTGGCCAATCCTCCTACGGCTATCGTGATGTCACGGGAGATGACACATCGCCCTGAAAGTGCATACTCTCAATGGTATGATCAAACTCTTCAAGCTGATGACTTTGAGACGTGGGAGGATCTTGCTGATGAGGGAGGAGCTAGACGTCCTACATTGAAATCACTTAACCATGAATGGGAAGTATCGACTAGTCTTTTTGGTGAGACAGTCGAGGATATGAGTAAAGAATATGAAACTTTCTTAGAACGCAGAGTTAACCAACTAGAAGGCAGAGATTGGAATCATGCCTTCCATGGTACATCAGAGGAAGCACCTACTGCGTCCGTACGAACGAACAAGCCTCCTAAAGAAGTGATGAAACATCTCGGGTTTACAAAGTCTGAGTTTGTAGCTATGGGTGGAGATAGCAGGAAAACTAGTAGTACTAATGTGTATGCTCAAAAGACAGATGTAGGTTTTAATCCTGATGAGCTGGATGATTTTGATCCTGATGCCTTGGATGAAGTAGGTGGTATAGGAAAAGATGAGGGAGTTATCAGTGCTGAGATTAAGGAGCCAATGGCAACTCCAGGTGAGGCTAAGATAGCAGCTGAAGAAGCTACTAGAGAATTAGCTCTTGATGAGGTAGAGTTAGATCCTGATGAGGACATTGACTTCTCATTCTTGGATATTGAAAGTGATAAGAAGATACAAACATCCACAAATATACCTGTATCAACTCCTGTCGTCCCAGCTGGGGAATCGCCCCCACAGACCAAGTCAATACCATTCGCAGGATTCAAAAAGGTAGTGGTGGAAAATAACCATACAACATGGGACGAAGTAGATATAAATACTCCTGCGTTCTTTGATCAAGGGGAAGCTACTGAGGAAATCAGAAGTCAAGCTGATCTCGAATTCAATAAGAGAGTTCAAGACTCAAAGAATGAAGTTGTAAAGATACTACACATTGAAGATGATCTTAATGCCAGCCAGGATTTATCTGTAGAGGATTATAAGATACTTCAGTCTCAACGTCTCCAAGAGTTCCTTCATATAATGGGAGATGGGGAAGGTAGGGTAGACACTAATACTCATGAGTTAATTGCTAAGCAAAAGAAGTGGAAGGCTGATGTTCAAGCACGTGTGGATGCACACAATAAGGCAGTAGAAGAATATGAAAAGACAAGTCCTGAGGGTGGTCAGTTCAACAGGTTAGTTAGATTCTATGATGCTGTAAAAGCTGATGAAGCTATTGAGATGGATCCTGACATGATCATAGATAGGGATAGGAGAAGACGTCGTAAGAAGGAAGCTGCAAAAGAGTGGGAAGATTTTGTAAGGTCTGAACCATTAAAGGTTGCTATAAAGCAGACTGAATATGAGAATTCTAAGTTTGGGAAGATACATGCACCTGCTCGTAAGAGACAGCTTGGGATATGGAGAGAGAAGGAAGGGATGGCGATGGGGGAATATGGACATGGGGAACTGAGTGCTGGTGATACTAGTGCGCCTCCACCTAGCACCCCAGGAGGTACGCCACCTGAGACTCCACCATCCGGAGATGGAGGAGGTAGAGATGGGTATGTTGGTAAACCTTTAACTTTAGATATGGGAGATAATACTCAGGCAGAACTACCTAACAGTTGGGTAGCTCCTGATGGTGAGGTATGGGCTCCAGTAAGGATGCCTAATGGTACATACTTAGATGATACTCTAGATGATGGAGTTGCTTTATTCCCACAGGTTATAAGACAAGAGCTTGAACGTGCATTAGGAACCATGACTAACAATCATAAGATGAGTAAGTTTCTTAAGCTATATGATGAGGTCTTTGGATTCTATAAGAAGTATACACTGTTCCCATTTGCATCATACTTCTTCCGTAACTTATTAGACTCAAGTCTTTGGAAGGGTTGGCTAATGGGGAATACGGATATACGGAACTACGTAAAGGGGATGGATCTAGCTAAGTTTCGTAGAGCTAAGGGTGAAGAGAAGATAAGGTTACGTGAGAAGATAGGTAAGGTAGGTGGTCTAGATGCGGATCAGTTGGAGAGCGGAGCAGTAGAGTTTTCAGCAATCAGGGATTCTGTAGTTTCCGAAGAGATAGGAATTACAAACTCCAATATGCTAGGGCATGGAGGAGGTATGCCGGACTTTGCTAACTACCTGGGTGATCAGGGGATAGGTGGTCAGTTCAAAGGGTTCCTGCACAGATGGGTTGATGATGCTAAGGGTAAAGGATACGAAAGACCTACTACTGTTTCCGCTGCTGGTAGTCCTATAAAGGGGATGGCAGAAGATATCGAGTCATGGTTATCTGATAGAGGAACGAAAGGTAAGATTGTCAAGGGAGCATTGAGAGCTTCAGGATCTACAGCCAGGGCAGTTACATATCCTGCTAGAGCTATGTTACAAAAAGTTACCAGTCAAGGTATGATGGCAAATGATTTCCTTGAAGACTCATTAAGGTTTAGTGCTTTAGTTGATGGGATAGGACTTAAAGGATTAAATATAGAACAAGCAGCTGAGCGAGTTAAGCTGTATCATTTTGACTATTCGGATTCATCTGAGTTCTTTAAGACAGTACCATCAAGGTTGTTCCCTTGGATTAATTGGACAGCACGTAATGTACCACTGCATATGAGAATGAAGTATGGTGGAGCACACCATAAGTTCCTTCCATTCTATAAGGGTTTGGATATGTGGGAAGCAAGTGATCCTTTCGGTGATGCTGATAACATAGATCCCAAGTATATGGCCAGCTTCATGCGGGATAACTTACCTGTCAGGGTAGGTAAAGATAAGGAAGGGAATCCTACGTATGCTTTAATGGGGATGATGTTTGATACTGTTGAAGTAGATAACCTAAGGCTAGAAGATATGGGGCCTATGGCAGTACAGATGATGTCACCTATGTTACGTATGCCAGTTGAACAGATAATGAATTATGATTTCCTTAGACGTAAACAATTAGCTAGGTGGTCTGGTGAGACAGGTGAGTATTTTGGAGTGCGTATGAGTGCTAGGGGGATCAGAGCATTAAGGGAAGTTAGAGTAATTAATGAGGTAGAGAAACTTGCTGATAAACCTGATCAGTGGATGAACTACTTTGTAGGTAGAAACCTATATAGTTATAACCCTGATAGGTCTGAGCGTATACATTTGAATAGAGGTAGAAGTGCAACCTCAATGCATTGGAAGTTTAAGGAATGGGAAGAAGCTAACGATTCTCTTGGGTTACCTGATGATGATCTCAGAATGTTAAAACCAAAGGCAGCATTTAAGATGTCAAGAGAACAAGCTCAGCTTAAAGATACAGAAGGATTACTTAAGTATAGATTAAGGAAGCTTGCTTCGAAGGTTAGTACGGGAGGGTTATCTAAACAGGATAAAGATTTAATAGATGAATACGAAGGAGCATTACAAAAAGTAACTAAGAAATCCGAGAGACTGCGATCTAAGATACAAGGTATTCATGGTGGAGCAAGATAACTATAATGAATTCCTAGCTAAACCTAAAGAAGATTCTGAAAAGGAAATGGATAAAGAGTTTGATTCCTTTTCAGAACTTGAAAAGGATACAAGGTTAATAGATCCAGAACATAATGGTCAAGCAGCTAGAGCCCATGAGTTAAACCTCGAACTTATTGACATTATCAAGTATCGTAACTCTAAGAAATGGCATCTGTCTTTCTTTCTAGTACTGATATTGTTTATGATTATCTTCCTGATGATGGCAATGGTTGCTGTGGGGAAAGATGTAACTGAAGAATGGAAGGAAGTGCTCCTAGTATTATTAGGGGCGTTCGTCGCGAGCTTTAGTAAACTTATAGATTTCTGGTTTAACAACCAAGAAGCTGAGAATGCCTTGCTTAAAGCAGCACAAGATGTGAATGGTGATGAATGAGAAAACTCATAAAGAGAACTATAAGAAGATTAAAGATGATATCAAAAAAGAGGTTGCCAATAATCCTAAACACAAGAGTGACAAGGTACAAGCGCACGCTGCTGGTGGTATCGGCATTACTGGGATGTTGGGGTGCGCTGGTGCTGAGGCTCTTGAACTTCTAGGCGGGCATGTTATAGAGATGGTGGGTGGTGGTACCGGGATAGGTCTCATTATCTTCTTCTTATTTAAATTCTTCTCAATTGAGATGGAAGAGATTCACTAGGGATGGGGGAGCTAGGGCATGGGTAACGCAGGGATAATTAATAGGGTAGACAATACTAATCTTTGTGATGGTATTGGGGCATACAATGAGAGTACATACTATTATCATACGTATGATAGTGAGCATGGGCACTTACTGTTCACTGAACATGAACTGAAGAGAGCAAAGGATAGAGTTATGAGGAAGAAGATGGTCTTGGATTATATTGAGACAGAGCCTAATCCTTGGTGGAAGGTTTGGTAGATGGCATCTCGAAAGAAGAGATCTAAGAAGCGTACTACAACGAAGCCTCGCATATATATTAAGCCTGCTAACAGGGGTAAGTTACGTAAGAAGTTGGGGGCGAAGAAAGGTAAGAAGATTGTTGCTAGGAAGTTAGCTGATAAGCCGGGAGATTCTAAGGCTACCAAGAAACAGAAAGTGTTTGCTCGTAACGCTAGAAAGTGGAGGAAGAAGTAATGGCAATGAGTAGGATGGAAGAGCGGCTCTTAAAGAGGATCGCTTTAGATTATGATATGCAGTACATATGGAATGACACAAGGGATTCAGAGATTATTGCTGCGCCGGGAGAAGGTCAATGTATCTATGTAGTATTTATTGCCATTCAGTCTGATCAATCCGCGAGCTTCTATATCGACTTTACTGATGCTAATGGAACTGTTATTTTAGGGCGTTGGTATGAAACACATGATAAAGGAGGGAGCGTATCTTTCCCTGCACCAGTAAGGTTACCAGTAAACGCTGCACTGCATAGGGATGATCAAACTACTAGTGGAGACATTACAAACATTCACGTTCAGTATTTTGTGGGCCCCGAAAGATTTGAGAATTAGAGGGAGAAGTAATGGCAATAGGTAGGATTGAGGAACGCATACTAAAACGTATTGCTTTAGATTATGATATGCAGTATGCATGGAACACTACCAATTCCACACTTGGGGAAGGTAATGTTCCTATACCAGGAACTATTATTGCTGCGCCAGGGGAAGGGCTACATATTTATTTAGTATTTCTTATGTTTCAAAGTAAAGCTGGCGGCACTAACTGGACTGACTTTACTGATAGTGATGGGACTGTGATTTTAGGGCGTTGGTACCAGAATCATGATTCCAGACTACACTGTAGTCGAACTCAGTCTTTCGCTACACCAATAATGTTACCAGAAAACACTGCACTGTGCAGGATAGATCAGCATCATAATTCGTTGGAGCATGTTATTCACGTTCAGTATTTTGTTGGCCCATTCAAGTTTGATAATTAAGTGATCAGGTTACTACGGGTAGCCACCTGACCACTTGGCAGTTACACATCCTAGAAGATCGTGTCATGATCCTCTAAGTTCTTTCCTCTTTGGAGAATCATCTTCATGTTAAGAGGTTTGTTATTAGTATACGTTCTATCGTCTACTATAATTGATCCTACACCTGACCAATCTACATCACAAGTTACTTTCCCATCCACATAGTTTTGCCTAAAGGTTTCTGCTCCAGGTTTTCCAACAGAAGAACCACTATCATCTGTAAATGAAGTGGTTGCCAGCATGTATTGAACAGTCCATAAAGGTAGGCTATTTGACCATCCCATAGTGTATCCCCCTTTTGTTTTATAATACCATAAGGGGGTACATAACGTCATGAGAATTTATCATGGTGAGGTGTTAATGATAGTTCTTCTTCCTTGACATGTATGGTAAACAAGTCATTATGTTTATCCTTTTCATGTTCAAGATACCTTACTGATTCCTTAAGCCTCTCGTCATATGGGCCATCCTCGCTATCCATCTTAGCTTTACACTTAGCTAAGATATCATCGCCTAGCTTGTTATTCAATAAGGCAAACTTATCTAAGAGATCCAAGTAATAATCTTCTTCTTTAGGGATCATCTACTACCTCTAACGGCTTTGGAAAGTTGCAGTCCTTGAGCATTTCTGCTGCTGTCTCGAGCGAAACATACTCTTTCCCAGTGTTATCTTCTTGAGTTATATGAAACTCAATCCTCCCTAATGTACCATTGATTTCACTGAGCCTGTGAGCTATCAAGTCACCAGCTTTACAGAGCTTCTCAAGTTTTTCAAGGTACTGGTTGTCTGTCATTGTTGGACGTCCATCCATATCCTTCTCCTTATAGCATATTACTAGATACAAACTCTCGTATCATAGGTGTGTTATACATAGGGCCTTTCTGATCGAAAAACATCCTGCATTTTTGGTGGCCAGTTAGCAGCTTCTTTTATATCAGGACTCTTCTTAGTGTATTTCTTGCGAGTCTTCTTTGTATTCTCATGTGTCCAGCTACGACGATGGTACTTGTTAAGAAGATCATTATCATTCAAATATTTAAGTGTGTCCTCATAGCTTCTATTTACTTTCTTGGCAATGTCTTCTATACTATTACCTATAGAGAGAGATATTTCTATAAAGCTATGGAACTGATGAATAGGTTTAGGTGGTTGATTATTAATTCTCATATTGCTTCATGTACCTCCATTAAATAGTTCAATAGGTTGATGATACTTTTCTCTAGCCTGTTAACTTGATCTACGGTTAGGTTATTATTCTCTACAAAGTATAAGTGTATCAGGCTTAAGAACAGTAGGAGTTGGTCATGTTCGTATGCTGCACCTAGCTTACGCATTCTTTATTAGTCTTGATTTGATCATCATCAATGACCTCTATGTTTAAGATTAAGTTATTCTTAATACCCTTGAACATGAGGATATCAAGTACTGCTTTATTAATATCTTCAACTGTTGAACTGTTATCTACTTCTATATGCCAATCATCAAACCGAATTCTCACCTTCATTAACTGTCCCTGAGATCTTTATTAATCCAGGCTGTTGGGATTCAAACCTTTCCATACCTTTCCTATGCCTCTCTATATATGATTGTATATGCTCTAGATCCTCTTTAGATATAGTAACTCTTTTCCTAAAGACAGCAGTTAGACTATTAAACATAGTGAAGGATCTGCACATACTAAGCTCAGGGGTAGGGTATTCCCCAGATATCGATGGGTTACGAAGGAGTTTCATGCAACCATATACAACCCAGAACTGATCTATTAATTCAGATTCATTATTAGAGGGTCCAGTTTCCCATAGGCTGTTGATGTCTGAGTAGGTTAGATCCTTTTGCCTTACTCCTTTAGAATCGTGGACAACATAATACTTGAACTGAGTAATAGATTCAAGTGCTTGTATCATCCAGTTAGGTTTCTCTCTTTTCTTAGAACGTTTCTTATCAACAGAATCTATTACTCTTTCTGGAAATGGGATGTTCCCTCTGATAGTACTAACAATTAATCCCGAAGGATTGTTCAAGCTAGGTTTGGATCTCTTCTGATCAGCTAGTACATACTCTACTAAAGCTAGTATCCTTTCTAGTCCGTGTTCATCTATAGCATCTTCCATGACTTGATGTCCTGGTAAGTTATATCTACCAACATTCGGTAAGCTAGCAAGGACATCAAACCTTTCCCAGAAATGTGACAGGGTTACTTTGGCCATAGTTTCTCCTTAACGTAGTGATAGCCTTACGGAAGCTATGTCCCGCCTTTTCTTTCTTTTCTGTAAAAAGGCAGGGCATACCTCCGCACAAGTTAAAGCATGCTTGCCAGCTTATAAGTGGTCTCGATTTTAAACGGGGCGTTTATAGTCAAGTGCCAGCAAGCACACACTCTTAAGATATACCTAGAGCTTTACCTATTGTATCCACTTCTTCCTGTTTCCAGTTACGGAAACTATGTAATGGAAGTTTCTTTTCGTGACCTCTAGATATTTCAATGACCTCTTTAATAGTAGTATCACCTACTAACTCAACACTGTCTTCTGCCTCTCTATCATAGAACATGTTATTCCATGCCTTGACAGCACGTTCCGATAGCTTTTGATCCCCATAGGTATTAGATATCGCTTCCATAATCTGGTCTTTAGTATGAAGGTGGGGAGCTTTAGAGAAGACTTCAAGCTTATCATTAGCATTTTGCGGCAGCAAGTTACCATCGTCTGGTTTGTCCGTTCGGTTGGTTGGTTGTGAAGACTTAGCTTTATTCTTGCGGTCAATACCTTCAGCCTCTTCAGCAGAGATTGATTGCTCAACTTTGGTTGCCTCGCCAGTATCCTCATCGATGAGTTCATCATCGCCAGGGAACCCGGCATTCCTTAGAGCTCTGCCGATAGCAGAGGTACTAGCATTCTCTAGTGCATGAGCAAAGTTAACAGGGCTGAACTTACCTTTCTTCTCTTCAAAGTATTCCCGAGCCATGTCGGTATACTTCAGAGTAGTAAGTTCATTGCTACCATTTAACTCTACATGCTTGGTAATAGTAGCTTTCACATCTATGTATAGCTCTGTCTCCTCTATCTTTTCGACTGATATCTCAACAGCTTTTGGTTCAGGTGCGTTGCAGGCTTCATGGATCATCATGATCCTGCCTACCACCGGATGATATTTCTTGCCACGAATGTCTATTGGTGTTCCTTTCATATGCTCTCCTTAATAAAGATAAGAGGGCTTACATCTAGCGCAAGCTGGATTTGCACCATGCTTTGCTAGTTAAGTTCAGCACTTTCAATCTTGGATGTCTACTGCAATAGAACAGCTGAACTTCTAAACGCTAGAATGCCTCACTGGTTAATAGTTAGAACGGTACGTTCTCTTCGATATCATCATCTGAATCTTCAGATCCATTACCGTTACTCTTGTCACCACAGAAATCGAAGTCTTCCATACGAATGAAGTGACGACTACGTTTCTGTCCAGACTCTTCGTCTTCCCATCGGTCAAGACGTAACTGGCCCTCAACTAGGATAGGACTACCTTTAGCTAGGTACTCATGGATAACTTCGCCACGTCTGCCCCAAGCTTCGACATCTGTAAAGCATACATCTTCACGCTTCTCTCCAGTCTTATCAGTCCAAGTCTCGTTAGTAGCTACATTAAACTTAGTTACTGTAGTTTCACCTACTTCCCTGAGTTCTGGGTCGCGCGTTAAGTTTCCTTTCAATACAACTAAATTGTAACTCATTTGGATACTCCTTATTAATTGTTGTTAATCATATCTTAGCTGAAACTTCTCCTGTTTTATGACAAGCGAAGAGTCTCAGTGAATGATATGTCTGCTATCAACTCATTGATCTCGTCGGGTATTACCCAATCGTTATCTTTAAGTTCGTTTAATACATGTTTGCGATTAATCTCCTTAGATATACGGAGATACTCTGAAGGGATAGACTCCTCTGCTCCTTCAATGAACGTTATCTTAGGTATAGAACTCTTACCTAAGAAACATCTGTGCGGTGCAGCACCTGCACTAGATAACCTGGTGGCTTTCAAGCATGAGATAACATATCTCTTAAGACTGTCTATATTACTCTGGACAGTCTTCTGCTTACCCGCTAACCTCTGAGCTTCTGACTTGTAAGCTAACATGTCAGCCTTGAGATTCCGGAGGACTTTAATGCAGCTTGTTATCTTAGCATCAAACTCCTCTTCAATCAGGTCAAGCTCAGTAGCTTTCTCTTCATCAGTTAGTTCGGGGTTGCTAATGATTCTAATATATATATCTGATATCTCGTATAGTTTCATTGTTAGGCGGCCCTCTTTGTTTTATAGACTAACTCAGAAAATCTGGTCTGCCAGTCTGGGCATGTACAGGTAGGGAAATTGTTCCCATTAAGTATTACCCTATAAGAAGTTTTACCATTACGCCCGGACGAGACATTGAAATGGAATAGGTCGTTAGCCTGGAACCCAAGCTTCTCACAAGTTAGTTTCAAGGAGTCCCTAACTCTTCGATACATCATCGGGGTTTCCGGCCATCCCATCTTTCTGATGAACGATTCCATATCCTCCTTAGTTGCATGGCGGGCGAGATTCTTTCTAGTGAATAGTTTTGCCCCATGTTTACATGGATGCATATCGTTTAATGTGATCATTACTCCTCCTATGCGGCTAGCAGTTGGACTGCTGCGACATCATTGCGAATCTTAGGATCCGCGTATACGTAGGTGTTAAGGAACGTACCCTCAAAGTATCGAACGTTATCTGTCCACCTATTTATATTGCCAGGATTATCTACCCATACATACTTCATGGGTTCTTGTTCTATACGGACATTAAGGATTTCTCCGGTTGAACTATCAGTACAGTTCCAACCTAATGGTCCTCCTTGAGGTAGGATATAACCGAAGTTAGTATTGCTGATAACAAGCTCGCCATCAACAACCTCTTTAAGTAATCTAGTATCACGAGCCTCCCTCATTATAACTGAGATAAACTCAGTAGGATCTACAACATAGTAGATAGTATGTTTGCAAAAGATATAGCTCTCCTCACTATACCGAAAGTAAAGTTGGAATTTGTATCCACCATCCCATGTGTTATAGGACATGGAATCACTAACTAGGAGATCCCAGTAGAAGATATTCTCAACACCTTCTAATTCTTTTATCTCCTTGTCAATATGTTGTGAGCATTGGAAGAATGTTTGTTGCATATCCTGCAAGAACTGGAGACGTTTAGTCTCCAGCTTAGCAGAACCTTCAAGGATTTCCTGACGTTTCTGTTTAGCAGCGTCAGTAATTAGCATTACTCCTCCCCGGTGTTAGCATCATGTACGCTTTCTTCATAATTAACTTGTTGTTGCTGAAGAGTATCTTCAGATTTACCAATGAGTACACTAGCTAGATCAGAAGCATCCTTTGGTGTAAGCGAAAACATTAAGCTCTTAATAGCCTTACCGTTTTCATCACCACTAGCTGGATCTTGAACAACTATATTGATCCATTTAGTATCAGTCGTGAAATCATCTTCGGAACTGATGGATGCTAAGATAACTTCTTTAGTGCTAGCTCGAGATACATTCTGTGCGAAGTCAGTTATTCTCATCTTGTTTCTCTCCTTTTAAAAATATGGGCCATAAGGTAGCAGCCATTTCATGGCCGTTTCTTATGATCTCCAGGTTCACTTGCTTAAGGTCGTTTTCAAGACGAATACGTTTCCTTTGCAATATTCTATCCCGATCAATAAGCTCTGATCCGGAACCTTCATGTGAGTTTTTGAAGGTATCATAACGCTCCATCAACTCATCAAAGTTACGCATAGATAACTCCAGTGGTAGTATGGGTTTGCGTAGTTATATTATACCATGAATAGGCTAGAATATACCTGATGAAATGGTCTTATTCTTACCTGTTCCTTTCCATGGAATCTGGTTGACCATGTAACAATCTTGGTTGTCTGTATTTTTATATACGAAGACCTCGATTGCTCCTGACCAAGATGCAGCTTGAGTCGTAATACCAGACTCTTCATTGCCTTGACGAGTAGCTTGTGTTACCCCACTACCTTTTACTGTTCCGTAAAATCTTGCCATGTTATCCCTCCTATTATTTATATCTTAGCTGAAACTTCTCCTATATCTCTTCAAGATCGAGTAAGGCTAGAGAAGGTGTATTATCATTGATGATATTAGATGGCACACCATGTATGTTTACTGATCCCCTATTAAGATTATCTTCGAATTCTTTATAGTGCTTAGGATCATCAGGTTTGATGTAGTAGGAGACATACCCTTCATCAGGTTGATAGGAGTACTCCTGGAACTCTAGGTTCTTAGGAGATAGGTGTTCCTTCTTGACATCAACATTGAACAAGCTAATGTCGACATCAACCTCAACATCTAATCCTTGCTTAGGACCAGCTGTTTCCTGTATTAGTTTTCTAACCCACATCTCTGTAAACAACCTGACTTGGTTGAGTACATCGCTTAGGCTAGTATCATCTGACGGGTCATCGAAAGGATTAAATTCCATTTTCATCTTGCTCAGTCCCCCATGTATTAAGTATTTCCTCGAACAAATCGTACAAGGTATTGAAGTCTGCTTGCGCAGCTCCAGTGTATGAGGTGTTACCATCATCATCTTCAATATCAATATCAACGTGACCATATAGATACTCATTGTAGAAGTATCTTAATGCGACAGCTGACAGGTTGGTTGCTAGTTCCTTCTTAGTTTCATCTGTCATAGTTACCTCCTAGTATCCATATCCAGATTGCTAGGAAGAATCTTTTGATAGATGCTATCCCCCTAGTCAATCTGATAGTAAATAGTTCTTTATCTAGTTCCTTAAGTCTCTTACTGATATCGCCCTGTATTTTTTTCAGACGTTCTCGTTCTTCATTGGTCATGCAGCCTCCTTAAGTTGTTTAGTGTAGGCATGAATAGCCTGTGGTGTGATCCCTAGTAGCTTACCTGCTAGTGTCTGGTTGCCTTTAGCTAATGTAAGTGCTTGGTCAATCATCTCTGATCGGACACAAGATACTAGGTCTTGTAAGTTTACACCTTCAGGTGGTAGTTGAGGTACTGATGCTAGGTCTAACAAGTATTGCCTGTTGTCACCCTTGCGATTGACCTTTTGTTCTAGGTCCCTGATCTCTCCGTATAGGCGTAGGATATAAGATTGCTTATCTTCTACCTTGGTCTGATGTATGGTGATCCTACGATCATATGTTGCTTGACGTTTAACTAGCCGGGCTTCAAGACGTTCAGCTTTATTGTTGAGGGTATGAACCTTCTTCGATAACCTATTGTTTAATCTGGTTAAGTGTTTGTTCTGCTTGGTGAGTGCTTTGTGACTAAGCATTCCCTTCCTAACCATCGCTTCACTTCTTGTTGTATCGTTCATCAAATAATCTCCCGTGTGAGATGCCATCGTCATCATAGACTTCGATGCATATAGGTTCTAATCGTTTAGCTCTGTCATCATCAAGCCATTCGCCTGAGTCAAATTTCTTGATCCAATCCGTTACTTCCTGATCAAGCATGATGAATTGAGTATCGTTTGCTTTGGGTCCAGGGCCAAATGCATATACTACAGTGTAGTCTGGACGGCTAAACTTCTCTATCTTGATTGAGTACCGCATAGGTTCATCAGGTTTCTGGCCTAAGCGTTCCTTAAAGAAGTTAGGTGTATGAGAATCTACCGCCACATGGAGGTAGAAGGTCTTGTCTTTATCTATAGTATCCACAACGGCAAGAGATACTGGGCAATGAGTATCACTGCCCGCTATCCCTCGATAAATGTGGCTGGTGGTGACGTTTATGTATTTAGACACGAACTTTCACCTCCGTTTGTTTGATAACATCATTAGTTTTTGTATGGATATCAGATACCATGGATTGGAAATCAAGCATGGCTTTCTTGGCGTCATCCAGTGACTCAGCCATAATGATATCTGTTTGTGCGGATGAGATACGATTGGAAAGCTTACGCTTAAGATCCTTAACAGGTTGAATGGCCTCACTAAGTTTCTTACTCAGTGGCCCACAGTCACAGACAGTTAGGGTTTTACCTTTAGCAGTCAAGTGGCCTGACTTTTCTTGTGAGTATCGATGAGGTACATAATCAGTTACGCTGAACCCCATGTCACCTAGCTTGGAACTCATGCGATTAGCTTGTTCAAGCTTGTCCTGCAGATTATCCCAGATGTTCTTTACATCAGTGAGGTTAACCAGACCTATCTCTAGGTTCTCTTGTAGTAACTTGAGGTCGTGATCGCTGTCCATGATGGCTTGGTTCCCGTCCTGTTCGACTTGTCTCAGTAGTTCCTTGCGTTGCATCGCTGTTATCGTTGCCATTAGTTTCTCCTTTGATACTCCAGTATTTACTGTAGTCAGCCAGGCAGTCAGGAGGATTCTCCAAACTGTCTGCCAGTTGTTTTAATAGATCTGTCTCTGATTCAGTGAGGTCGTCATGGTCTATCCATTCTTTATCGTCGCTCATAGTACCTCCATGTTATAATTTTATTATGCAATTAAAAAAGCCGAAGCTTCCCCTATCTTCTGATATGGAAGAAGTGCCACGCCTTGTTAAGAATGTTATGATGTATCGATTGAAAGAGAAGGCAGTGATACAGAACCAAGCGTTTTGGAGGAGGGAAGTACCGAAGAAGTTAAGGTTCAAAGGTACAACAAGATCCATCCCTAAACTATTCAGAGATGAACTCGTTGATAGCTGGTTGCGGTATAGGTACATTACTGATTGGAATAGTAATAGGATATACCTAGTAATGGGGTGGGCATATGGACAAAGTGCTAAAGGATTTGAACATATGTTTACTGGATATATTAAGAGATGGCTTAATGATTGGTATGATCGCAAGTATCTTTTGTTTGTTGCAGTACCTTGTCCTCCTTCGATGGTAGCACAGAGTTATGACACGGATCCTCAGGACTTATTAGAACATAGTGAGAGTCAATTTGTTCCTGCAGTTGGATCCTCTTTGCCAATGGCAGACGGGTTCTCTTTGGATAGACATAAAGATTCCTGGCTATTCCGTAAAACATAATACCCCCTATATGTACAGCGGGAAGAGTGATGTGCAGTAGTTACTACAGCCCGTAGTAAAAATACTTCAAGATCAAATAGAAATAGAGAAGGGACATATATATTTGTCCCTCTTTTTTTTATTCCCAGAAAAGCCTAACGAATGTAGTGACTGTGTAGGTTTAGATCGGTTGACGGGTTAGTGTATTATTTATAGGAAGTTTATCCATAGCAAACTGCCCTACCCCTGTTACAGGATAGGACAGTACTGGTTAACTTCATGCCATAGCCGAAACTTCTCCTTCATTCGGCTGTAAGTTATCCCTGTTAAGGAAATGCTCCATCGGCTGGAACTTATTCCTGTTTCGGTAGTAATACTGGATTGACATGTCCGGCTGGACGTATGTTTTTACCTTGGGGTTATGAATCGTGCTGTCATATAATCTCCAGCATAATTCTTCCTGTTTCTTCAGCCCGTAGTTACTGAAGGGGTTGTTATCTGAAAGGATATTCTTGTTACGGGATAGTTTCTGCAGGGTTCTGAAGAAGAGGGCGCCATTAGCAGGTTTGATTCCATTCTTCTCACGCCATCTGATGAGAGCTGGGTTCTTGGACACACGCTTGATGGCGTGTGCTAGTTCCTCATGTAAGGAAGAGGCGAAGTCACCAAAGGTATGAACTAAGTCTGCGTCATACTTCTTGTTGGGACTGTCACCCCAAGTGTTGGTAGCAGGAGGAGCATACCCAGTATCGTTGACTGAGATCCTATCGATGTCACCATGTGGTGAGATTGTCCCACTCTCAATCACGTATCCATTATCAGGATCGTGATCGCTCATGCTGACAAGGAAGTGATCGCATAATTCTTGGAGCTTTAAGAATGTTGTGGTCTCCCCATTGTCTAACTCAAACATGATAGTGCGAACCCAGTACTGATTACTTTCTGTGTTGTCGGAGTCATTTACAACTCGCAACATGAATGATAACTGTTTGCACTGGTTCCACTCATCCGCTGATAGGTCATGGTCGACACCATAGATCTCTTTAGCTACCCAGTTGGTAGTCTTTCGCCATCCTCTGACGTTCATCTTGTCAGGGTTAGCTGGATCTATACGGAAACTCAATCCATCAGGAGTGATGTGTGAATCTTCCGATTCAAGGAGATGTGTTTCCTCCCTTGTCATAAGGGCGTACTGCCTGTGTATATCCTCAGGCAGGTGATTTGTTTCAGCGAACTGATTGCATAGGTGTGCAGTCGAGTTCTCACTAGATTGTATACGTAAGAGCTCTGCCTGTAGATCACTATCAACCTGCTGTTGTTCGAGATCGTCACTCCAGCTGGCATTTTGTGAGCGTGCAAGAGCACGCATCAAAGGTGTGCCTGCCATAATCTTTTCATACCCGCATATTGAGTATCCTTCGGGTATATCAGATCCGATTAATGGTGCTATTGAATGAGACCTGTTAGCGTAGACATAAGGTTGTTCAGTAGGCTTACCAATAACTGGTACTTCCAGCCACTCGTTAGCTTCGCCTGTGTTTAGGTTGACATCTATGTTGGTAACTGCCATAATGTAATTCTCCTATGTGAATAGTAGGTTTAGTGGGATTATAAGCGAGGGAATACTGCCAGTGCTCTCTCGCTTCCTTAATAATTACCTGTCACTTATTTACTACCCTTCCGAACATCCATCCGAACGGGTTACCCCTTTAGCTGAAGCTTCTCCATACGTATGCACAATAAACTGGTACACAGGGAAGATATACACAGGGAAGAGATGCACTGGGGTAGAAATACCCTAGAGGTGGGGACTTTACAGGCTATGACTGGGTTAGAGCTACCTCCTACTGACATGTCATACGGAGGTGCCTGTAATTCAATGACTGCTTGCGATTGAGGTGATAGTGTATGCCAGGTTGAGCTTGCGAAAACCTAGCATACACGTAGAGGTTAGAATGGTACGTCGTCAGGGTGAGCCCTTAACAAGCTTACGCGAGAGAGATCGAAATAACCTGCTGTCTGCACGTTCTCTGAAGTTTGTGCTACAGCTACCCGATAGGCAGGATCTCTCCCATGGAAAAAGAAGGATGGTAGTGGGTAATGTCGTACACGTACGTATTTGTGGGGTGGTTCTGTTATGCTTTGCAGTACATAGCTAGAAACCTGATCGGCTGGATCGTTATCCATTAGAGTTCCTCCAATGTTACTTGTTCGCCAATTAAATTGATGCGCATGGTATCAGTATTAATGATGAAGGTTTCTTCGTGTACATCGCTGTGAATACCATCTTGTACACCAAACTTAGCTTTGATTAAAAGCAATTGGGCGTAGTGACTGCCATAAACTACCTCGACTGTGTCATCTGCAGGCAGTTCATATGCCTTGTTAATTACCAAGGTGCAGAATCCTCCACTGATAGCGTTAAGTTTGTTATCTTTTTTGATGTCTAACCTAAGATTATTTATCGCTTGTTTTAATGTCATTGTATCCTCCATTAACATTTAGAAAGAAACCATACGGCAATGAGTACGACTGCCACATGGTATCCAAAGTACCACCTCATGCGTCTCCCTTATAATTAGTTGTCACTTAGTAACCAACACTCTTCCAAATCTCCACTTCTTCTAATGAATCAATGATTGATTGGTAGCTGTGTTGTTGTAACGGAATACTAACCGCCTGATCACGCGATCTACCCATGTTATCGTATGGGATGTCGCTAGCTACATAGTCTGATGGGCTGGAGTAGTAATCATTGTACTTAGAACGAGTGTCGTACATACCTCGTACCCATCGGAAGCTTTCATTTTCATTGGAGTAACTTTCCATCCGCAATAATTCATTTATATCTCTCATGTGTTTTCCTTTAGGTTAAGGGGGAGCAGCGCTCCCCCGAATTTTTAGTGGTCGATCTGCCGAACAGTGTAGTTGAGCCTGCCTGTTGCCAGAGGTGCAGGATCACCATAGACTTTGGTGATTTCGTGGAAATACCTACGGTATTCTCCCGCCATGATCAAGACATCTCCGTTGCGGAGAGTCACAGTTTTTTTGGTGCTGTTGCGTGTCTTGCAGTAGGCAAAGTCTGCGTCACACCCAAGTGAGTACGAAACTAACGGGACGTTCGGACGTTCGAGATGGTCTTGATGCATAGAAAGCTTGCTACCTAGTGGGTAGAGGTGCGCAAGCATACACTCAGCGTTGGTGCCGAGTGATAGGCAATGGTCAATGATGAACTGGGGGATAGGCGGGAGATCCAGTTCGTCATACTTATAGGTGAGAGAATTCCACTCATACTTGCCGAAGCACTGCATTCTATAGGTAGAGCCTTTGGGATTGCCCCCCTTATAGAATGCTCTCGCAAAACGTGCCTTGTGTTGTCGTGTATGCTCCAACAACTCAGTCTGTTGGGTGGGGGTGATCCAGTTTTCTAAGATTTCCAAGATAATGTTCTCCTTTAAGTTATGGTTGGATCCC
>Ga0310125_10000056_pt1 | contig 42556 bp, 32 predicted proteins | sample CB11b_Tmax_Bot8__FD_203508 | JGI IMG/M metagenome (GOLD analysis project Ga0310125, IMG submission 203508) | Marine microbial communities from Western Arctic Ocean, Canada - CB11b_Tmax_Bot8 | ecosystem: Environmental > Aquatic > Marine > Oceanic | place: Canada: Western Arctic Ocean | collected... | reverse complement strand
TCAGGTAGAGCACCCTAAATCGGAAAAGAAAGAAGCCAAAAAGAAGGTAACTGCCAAAAAAACGAAAGCTCACCAGTTGGCTAAGGAACAGCGTGATATTCCAGTCTCTGAGTTCTTTGAACAGAATCGCCACATATTGGGTTTTGATAATCCTACCCATTCCCTGATAACAGCAGTCAAGGAAGGGGTCGACAATAGCCTAGATGCTTGTGAACAGGCTGGCATTCTTCCCGAACTGAAAATTGAACTTGAAAGCCTGGCAAGGGATGAATTAAGCATTGCAATAGAGGATAATGGCCCTGGAATTATAGAGCAGAATGTCCCGAATGTTTTTGGAAGATTGTTGTATGGTTCACGCTTTGGAAGTGGTAAGCAATCTAGGGGACAGCAAGGCATTGGAATCTCGGCTGCAATAATGTACGGTCAACTGACGACTGGGAGATCTGCTACTATCAGCACCCGAATATCAGAGGAGCATTTAGCTATACGTATAACTATGAAACTGGACACTCGGAATAACCGAGGCAATGTTGAGAGGACTGAGGACTTTGTATGGAAAGATGAGGTTGCTGAACCGGATGAGGATGGAATTTATCCTGAGAAGCATCATGGTACAAGGGTTGAATTTGCAATCAAGGGAAGATATCGGGAAGCAAGGCCTTCTGTCTTGGAATACCTGAAATCAACTGCTATTGTCAATCCCCATGCCAAGATAATTTTTACCAATCCAGAAAAAAATACAACCATTTTTGAGAGGGTTAGTCAGGAAAATCCAAAACTACCCAGTGAAGGTGTAAAGCCGCATCCACATGGTGTAGAGTTGGGCCAGCTGATACGTATGGCTCATCACAGTTCAGAACACCAGATGGCTCGATTTCTGCGCAATGATTTGTCATCCATGGGTTCAAAGAGCATTAGTGGCGTACTGGAAAAAGCAAGACTATCCTCTATTGTTAGGCCACAGGATATCACTAGAATTGAGGCGAAGGGAATGATAGATGCTTTCAAAACAACCTCGATCCGGACTCCGACGAGTGGAGTTCTAGTCCCAATTGGACCGAAACTGATCAAACTAGGACTGAAGCAGGTACTGGATGAATATCGACCTGATTTTTACACGCTACCGATTAGCCGTACTCCATCCGTATTTTCGGGAACTCCCTTCCTAGTGGAGGTCGGAATGGTTTACGGAGGTAATCTTCCTAAGGATCAGCCAGTTCAGATCCTCCGATTTGCCAACCGAGTTCCATTGCTTTATCAGGCCGGTGGTTGTGCCATCACCAAGGCTATACAGGGCATAAATTGGAGACAGTATGGTTTGGAACAAAGAGCTGGCAAAGGCACTCCGAATGGACCTGCCATAATCCTGGTACACGTAGCATCAACGAACATCCCATTCACTTCCGAGGCCAAAGAGGCAGTTGCAGATATAAGTGAAATCAAAAAAGAAATTAAATTAGCTCTACGTAACAATGCAAAGACACTGTCAAGACACCTGAAAAAACAGAAAAAGAGGGAAAAAGTAACTGAAAAATTTGACTTGGTACAAAAAATATTGCCGGCAATCGCGGAAAAGGCATCAAGTATCGTTGGGCAGCCTGTTCCAAATCTGGACAAGGTTGTTGCAGCTATCATGGACGTGGTCTGGATCGAGGAAGAAATTGAATTCAACAATGGCCAAATCGAGGTTGAAATAAAGATAATAAATTATCGCTTGAGATCAGCTAATTTCAAGCTCAGGGCTGAAGTTCTAGGACATGAGATCAAGGATGCTGAACCCAGACCTGGTAAGAGAGAAGGAAATCAGGTTGTCTGGTCCATCGGACTGCCAACCACCGAATCGACCAAATACAAATTCACAGTTCCTGAAGGTACACGAAGCAGCTTTGAGGGTATTGAACTCTGGGTAGAAGGAATAGATTCCTCAAATATAATAGGTGCTGAACCATGGACTGGAATTGTCGATCCTGGAATAAAAGATGCAATCGAAGCTGAAAAACAGGGACTTGCCTAATTCATGGTATTACCTGATTACTTAAGAAAAAAAAAAGGCTTTTTAGAACTCAAGAAGAATAAGAAATGGATTAGCTGGAATCCTTATCACTCCAAACTTTCGGCATATGTTCTAGCTGGTGGACCAGAATGGCCTTTTGAAGAAAAGAGCAATATTCTCTATCTGGGGGCTGCAGAGGGTAATACTGTTAGTTTCTTGAGCCATATATGTCATGGGGGCCGAATAATCGGAGTTGATATCTCATCAGTAGCAATGGCTGAGCTACTTGTCCTTGTTGAGAAAAGAAGGAACATAATTCCATTCCTAGGTGATGCCCAGCTTCCAAAAAAATATAGCCCTCATACCGGCATTCCGGATATCTTGTATCAGGACGTTGCTCAAAGAGACCAAGTCGAAATATTCATCCGGAACTATGATTTTTTTGGGCCGAAATGTGGATTTCTTATGCTAAAATCTAGGTCTTCACCAGGAAAAGATAATGAAGTCTTCCGGGACTCTGAAAGAAAAATGGAATCCAGATTCAAAAAAGTGGATGCTGTGGATATTACAAAATGGGCTAAAGGGCATATGGCCTACTATGTAGAATAATGGAGCCACCGGTGGGAATCGAACCCACGACCTGCGCCTTACCAAGGCACCGCTATACCCCTTAGCCACGGTGGCTCTTTTTTGCGACCGAAGGGGCCTAAAAAGAGTTTATCACATTTTATTGGGTTTGAGGTGAGACCCATAATCTATTACACCCTTCGCTATTCTGCGGCAGATAACGTTTCGAAAAACATGGTAAATTACATTACTGATAAAAGTAGTAAAGAAGAAGTACTGGGTGGATTCGAACCACTTGTTCGGAAATGGTTCAATGATAAATTTGAAGACCTGACACCACCGCAGGCAATGGCTGTCCCATTAATCTCTAAAAAAGAAAACGTGCTGGTCTCAAGTCCCACCGGCTCAGGAAAGACCCTTACCGCTTTTCTCAGCATATTAAATGACTTTTTTAGAATACACAAGGATGGTGACCTAGAAACAGGAGTGCACGCCATCTACATCTCTCCTCTGAAAGCATTGGCGAATGATATTGATAGAAATCTCAAACAACCTTTGGATGAGATGATTGAACTGGCAGCTAAGGGAAAAGTGGATATTCCCGAAATTAAGGTAGCTGTTAGATCTGGTGATACCTCGCTCAAGGAGAGGGCAAGAATGGTAAGAAAACCACCTCACATCCTCATCACCACCCCTGAAAGCCTAGGCCTCCTTTTATCATCAAAAAAATTCAGGGCCCACTTCAGAAAAACAAGATACATCATACTGGATGAGATACATGATCTAGCCAATAACAAGAGAGGAACTCACCTTTCCCTTTCGGTAGAGAGGCTGGCACAGATTATTGATGGAGATCCTGTAAGAATCGGCTTATCTGCGACACAGGCCCCAATCGAGGATATAGCTGGTTTTCTGGGCGGGTACAAAAACGGAAAACCTAGGCTTGTGAACATCGTGGATGTTAAAGAAAGAAAACATCTGGATCTAAGGGTTATCTGTCCTGTCGACAATCTAACCCTTCACTCTACAGAAGTGATTAATTCAAAAATGTACGACCTGCTGGTTGATCTGGTCAATGACCATAGGACTACCCTGATCTTCACCAACACCAGAGCTGGAACTGAATCAATTTCCATGCAATTGAAAGAGAGAGGTATAGAGAAATTGGCAGCACACCATGGTTCTTTGTCCAAAGAAATGAGACTGGATGTGGAAGAGAAACTCAAAGCCGGTGAAATGGATGTCGTGATTTCATCGACAAGCCTGGAGTTAGGAATTGACATCGGGTACGTTGATCTTGTTGTCCAAATAGGATCACCTAAATCAATCGCTAAAGGACTCCAACGAATTGGGAGGGCCGGACATGCCCTAAGTGAAATTTCCAAAGGAAGATTGGTTGTATTTGATTCTGATGACCTAATCGAATGTGCAGTCCTAGTCAGATCTGCATACGAAGGGCAAATAGATCGAGTTTCTATTCCTGAAAATGCCACCGACGTGCTGGCCCAATCTATCATTGGAATGTCCCTAGACCGCAAATGGGATAGTGACGAAATGTATGAGCTTGTGAGATCGGCATATCCATACCGCAACCTATCCAAGCATGAGTTCCTTGAGGTTCTTGATTTTCTGGGAGGGGATGCACTAGAGAATCACGGAGTCTATCCTAAAATATGGTATGATAAGAAATCAAAAGAGATTGGTATCAAAAGAGGGGTGCGACAAATCTACAACATGAATATTGGTACAATCCCCCAAGAAATCAATTATGCTGTCGTACTTGAGGGGAGAGGCATACAATTAGGTAATTTATCGGAAAAGTTCGTTGAGAATCTTTCGAGGAATGACATATTTGTATTAGGTGGAAGAACATATCAATTCATAGAGACAAAGAGATCTACCGTTATAGTAAAGGATGGTCTAGGTAGGAAACCTACTGTTCCATCATGGTCTGGAGAAATGTTACCTCGCTCTTTTGACCTGTCTGAGGCTGTAGGAAGATTCAGGGCAGAAATGGAGGAGAAGCTTGAGAAGCCTGAACAAGAAATAATCAAGTGGTTGGAAGAGGATTTTAGACTGGATCAGGGAGCTGCTAAAACAATAATCTCCCACCTTGATGAACAAAAGAAGATTTGTGGATTTGTACCCTCTGATAAGAGATTGATGGTCGAGGGATATATTGACAATAGGGGACGCAACGGAGCGATTTTTCATTTCCCGTTCGGAAGGAGGGTCAATGATGCCCTTTCCAGAGCCTTTGCCTATCAACTTGGAAAAGAAATAGGAAGTAGCATAAGAATCTCGTTGAGCGATGATGCATTCCTGCTGACCTTTCCTAGCAGATTAGCAATCGAAGGTTTGGCGGACAGGCTGATGCCCAAGGACCTTGAACCTCTGCTCAGAAAGGCAATCAAAAACACCGAAGTATTTGCTCAGCGCTTTCGCCACTGTGCCAACCGCTCATTCATGGTGCTACGCAACTACAAAGGGCGTGAAATATCGATGCCCAGACAGCAACTAAGGACCTCTCAGGTACTAGAAGCAATCAATCAAGTTGATTCATTCCCAATGCTCGAGGAAGCTTATCGTGAGATTCTATATGATGCTTTTGACATTAGCAATGCTCAGCTCATACTGGATGAGATTGAAAGTGGAAAAAGAAGTATTGAATATCGGAATTATGCACCCGTGCCTTCTCCCTTTTCCCATTCCTTGATACTTTCTGGTCTTAGCGACATAGTCCTGATGGAAGACCGTTCTGCACTCCTGAGAGAGTTGCATGCCCAGGTCCTAGGGAGGGTGTTAGAACAGGGAGACGGAGACAAACCAAGATTTGAAAAAGAATTGATAGACAGTCACTTCAATGAAAAGAAACCGATTGTCGGTACGAAAGAAGGTGCGATTCAGGCTATTCGCCAGATCGGTGGAATCTATCTATTGAATGACAAAGGGAAATCAATCTACCGAATGTCTGACATAATCGCGACCGAAATGCAAGAATTATGCCACGAGATGATTGATGAAAAAATTGTTGAATCTGTCTGGACTGGAGAAAAAGAACCTCTCTACGTAACTCCCGAATTGATTCCCTACTACAGGACCGCCTATGGTTCTGACGAAAAATTATCGAAAGAAGCGGAAAAGGTCTACAATAAATTGAAGGGGCTGAAAGCTATCAAATCAAAAAAAATTAGTGATGAATTAGAAAGAAATTATCTTGTTTGCAGAATGGTAGATGGATTCATCAAACGGAAAATTGAGAAGAATGCATCATATGAAAAAGCACTGGATTACCTTATTACAAAACATATCGGTTTTGTTGGACCGAGAGCTGTAGAAGAGATCGCTCTTGAACTCAGATTACCAGAGGAAGTCATCAGCCAATCGCTTTATGATTTAGAAGAACAGGGTACTATTCAAGGTGGGAATTTTGTCCTGGGCCAAAGTACACCCCAATATTTGATGGCTGAAGATGTAATCTATCTAGAAGCACAATCGCATGGAGACATAGATGTCGTTCCTGACAGGATTCTAAGAGAGTTTATTGACTATAAACTATTCAAGAAGTTTTCAAGCTTACAAACGCTTTTTGATCAGCATAGTGACGTCGCCTCTCCAAGAACCGCATTTCATAGATTAGACAATCCTGATCTTGAGGAGTGGTGGGAGTGGAGAGATTCAGATGCGATATTACAGGGGAGGTTTTCAGGAGGAAAATTAAGGTACGTGCCTGCCAATAAAGTTGGGATGTACCAGGCCTTGTTCAGAAAGGAACCTGAGGGAAAAATACAAAGCCTGATTGTGGATATGCTCAAAAGAAGCCCACCAGTTACCAAAAGCGAAATAACTAAGGAACTGGAACTGAAACCCGAAATGGTACATGGGGCATTAAGGATCTTAGAAGAAAAACTGATGATTCACCGTTACAACCGAAATCGTAATCCCTGGACAACACACAATCGATACCGATTACTAACAGAATACGAATCTCCTGAAGAACCTGAAAAGAAACTGGTCATCGACCAATTACGGGGAATTGGCCCTCTTACTTTTGCCGAGTTAAGAAGGGAATGCGGAATGCCACTCAATGTCACAAGGAGTATTTTGAATCAGCTACAAGAAGAGAATATAGTTTCTAGACTAGTTGTCGTAGGAGCTACGCGTTTATTCACCTATTGCCTAACTGAGGAAGTTGAAAATATAAAAAAGACTGAGGAAAAAAAGGTGACGAGGGTTATTTCCTGGAGAGATCCACTCCTCACTCATGTCCGAAGAGAAATGTACGCCCAATATGGTGAAGCCTGGACACATCCGGTCGTATCTGGGGGAATGGTCGCAGGATATATGGAAGCCTGGGCCATGTCAGGGTTACTAGATATCAGAGAGGTAGTGTTGAATGAGGTTTTGGAAATTGAGGAGTTTCTAGACGCTTTGGATGAATTTGCAACATATCAAGAGAACTTTCACAGCAATATTATTAGAGTCAAAGCCTTTGCCGGTACACGAATAGAAGAACTCGACGCGACCATAATAAAGAAATTTGAAAGCAAGGGATATCAGAGAATAAGGGAATGGTTGGTCAAAGGCCCAGTTATTAATCAGTCCTACCAGAAACGAGAGATATACGGATACTTGCTTTGGAAACAGAGGATACACCCTGAAAGGAGATTCAGAAATGCAATGGAAGCATTCAATAAGATGGGGGGTATACGTTCAGAATATGAACTTTCCTTGAGAATTCAAGGACGTTTCTTCCATCCTCGGGATTACGGTAACGAAATGGAAATAGTACAAGGTGTGATGATTCCTGGTTACTCTACCTACTGTACCGTAAGAGATGCTATAATCTACCGTGATGCCAGAAACATAGTTTCAGAACCCGAGGATAGAAGGCTTTTAGCTCTGGCAATAGATTCCAAAGGCTTGCCACGTGAGGAACTCTATAGAAGAAGTGGTATGGATCCGGACTCGTTCAAACGATCTCTGAGCCGATTGTACCAGTCCCTTAATCTGGTACGAACTACAAGAGGAAATTATCGCACTTTACCAGTCAATCGAATTTACGAGGCTGATGAGGCCAAACTCAAGGTTGTCAAGAGACTGATATTATCCTTTGGAATTATCTCTGCGGAGGACCTTGGAATGCTGCTGAAGGGCGAGATTCCAATGGCTGAACTAAGAAAAATACTTTCAGGACTGGAAGAAGAAGGAATTCTGGTGAAAGGATTTTTGAAGGAAGGAAGTGAGACCTTGTACTGGATCATAAGTGAGGATCTGGAAAGAGTCAAAGGGCACCTTTTCCAAGGCAGTTTTGTTCTTACACAAGCTGACCGGCTATCGCATTATCTGAGTCAGGAGGCAAAACAAAAATTTGGATTGGGAGCCTGTAACGTGATTTTCAGTTCAACTCGAATGACTGGTGCCTTCAAGATGTCAAAGAGAGGAAAAGATGTTGTGATTACTGAATTTAAGGGTGGGAACCAGGAAAGGCACGTCATAGAGGCATGGTGCAGGCAATGGAGAATGAATCTTGAATGGGAACTTAAGTCCGACGAAAAAGTGGAAATCTAAAGAAATTCACGGTAGACTGAATCTGGTAGTCGGGTATGTATGTTGTAAACCTGATCCTTGGATAGAATGTTATTCTCGAGAGCCTTGTGTGTTTTACGAGGTACGGTCTTGGGCCCCATTACAGCACCTGGTCTCTGTGGATCATCCAGATAATCAGTTTCCAGCATAAATTCGGATTTGGCCGCAATTTCAATATTGGTTGAAGAGGAGATAAGAGAAACCACGATTCCATGTGGGTCTTCAAGCGCACTCGGCCCACCATAGTGTTTGACTAGACGGGACTTAGGAAATTTAGCATTGGAAGCAATCCGAGATAAGTCGGCCATAACTTCAGGGGTAGCGGATTCGGTGTGAAGAACTACCGCAGCATCGACCTCCTTGGCCCTTGATAGAGACTCAGTCAGAACCTCATTTGCCAAATCCCAAACTGTAGGTTCGACTTCGAAGTGGGGGCGACCTAACTCACCTAATCCAACCGTTTTTTTCTCATCAACAAGAGATGTACAATAATCCACGGCCTCGAAATAAATCTCCGAGGCTTGTGAAGATGAATTGAATTCAAGAAGTTTGAGCAATTCGATCGGGTGAGGTGCTGCAACCACTGCTACCTTGGCACCTGTTTCTCTGGCCTTCTCTGCCAATTTTAGAGTCGTTTTAACTTGGCTTTGAAAACTATCTATCTTTTTCCAGGAACCATATGGTTTATGGACCAACACTAAACGAGTTCCTCCAGCCTTAATGAAATCCTTAACTGCCAATTCCTTTCTACCAGATGGATCCAAATGAAAATGGTTGTCGGTTATCTCCACGTTTTTGTAAGATAGATAGGCACGTATAGGCTTTACTCATTTACCAGCACAAAATTTATATCGTGCGTTGGCTAGAACTAAACCTGATATGACTGGGGTAAGAACTCTAACTTTAGTGACTTTGCTGATTAGTATCAGCTTTTTTCTGGGTGAAGCTGCGGCTGATGAACCTGAATTTGAATTCCGGTTTGATGACCCTAGTGATGGCTCTGGAAATATAGATGCCAATAGCACTATAGACCTCAAAGTAGAGATAGAGAATCTCTTTACTGATCCTAAAGAATTCCAGCTAGATATCACCAATGACGGCGATTTACAGAGCAGCGGATTGAGGACTTGGTGGAGCCATGATGGGCAAACCTCAATAGGATCTGAATCCACGAATTTAGCATCCGTCAATGTAGGTGATAATGGAACTGTAGAAGGAATAACTGTAACTATTCGAGCCACGGAAAATGCATTGTATGGGGAGTACAATGTAGACCTCAGGTGCAGAGACAACGATGAGAATGATCCGGAAACAACAGAACAGACCATCCAGCTTACTGTAAATGTGAACGAGAAAGCTGAAGTTTCTCTAGTGATTGCCGAAAGTGGATCAAGTGAGGGGTCTGTAGATGTAGGTGGGGAAAAAACTTATCAGGTCCAAGTCAATAATGATGGTAATCGGCAAGATACAATCAGCCTTGCGATTTCTTCGAATGACTGGGATTCCAGTTTTAGTGAAAACTCGGTTACAATAGATCCATTCTCAAATCAGATAGTTACTTTGACTGTTAGCTCGGTGAGCAGTGTAAATTATGGCGAAAGTGATGAATTGACCATTACTGCAACTTCAGAAAATTCAAATGATGCCACCGACACATTGGATCTGAACACTTACGTCAGAGTCTACTACGGGCTCGGGTTGGACGCAGTCTCACAAAGTGGATCTGGAGAGCCTGGATTGACTATTACATTCAACTTTAGAATACTGAACAAATGGTCTGAGAGCGTCAATTACGAAATTGTCAAGAAAGATTGGTATCGTGGAACCCCTGGTAATCCACCTGATCAAGGCTGGTCATTCACAGATGGAACTGGAACTCTGGACGCTTTTGAAGAACTTACAACTTCCAGCTCATCCAGTGCTAAGGTAACAATCTCTTCCAGTGCTGATGCAGGAGAGGTAGTGACCATCATTGTACAGGCCAAGGTTACTGATGACAGTGACAATGTAGGTATTATAGAACTGGAGATCGAAGTTCGAGTTGAAGGCGAATACAACGTACAGCTAATCGTTCCTGGAAGTGACCAGATAGACTTGCCTGCAGGGCAGGCCTTTAGTCTTTCCTCTTATACAGATGAACGCGATGAAGATAATAAACTGAAAAGGATTATCACGCTGAAAAACCTTGCCAAGGTAAATGATCTAGTTACATTAACTGCTATATTCTTACCTGGGCAAGGAGCAGACTGGACACTGATTGTCCCGGATCCGATTACCATTGTAGCCTCTGGAGAAGAACCTCTTTACATAAGTGTGACCGCCCCGGACAGTGCTGCCGGTGATCAGGCTACTCTGACAATAAGAGCTGAATCAGGAGGTGATCCTTCGGTCTTTGACGAAACGACACTAACCTTCAGGGTTGAGACTATCGCAACTGCCTCAGGACCTGAAACCGACCAACTATCTGAGGAAAGTGATTTTCCTGTTGATCCCATCTGGTTAGTTTCCATAGTCCTGATAATCGGATTGGGAAGTGCAGCAGTATTCGGTTTACAACAAAAATCAAAAGGTGCATTTGGCGGTTCTGAGGAGAACGTGGATGATTTCAGTGATGAATGGGCCGGTATGGAAAATCAGACTCCACCTAGTACTGCTGCAGTTCCCCAAACTGCTCCGCCACCCGTTGCTGCGCCACCCCCTCAACCCCAAGCACCTCCTCCACCGGCTGCGGCTCCACCGCAACCTCAGGCTCCTCCAAGTACTGCTGCAATTCCAGATACTGCTCCTCCACCACAACCTCAGGCTCCTCCACCTACTGCCGCACCAGCAGCTCCAATGATTCTAACTGTGACCGTCCCGGATGGCGTGATGGCTGGGCAACAGATACAGATTAAGGCGCCTACAGGACAATTAGTGAACGTCAAGGTCCCAGAGGGCTGTGGACCCGGATCACAGTTCAAAATACAGATTTAAGCAGGCGTGGTCTAGCCTGGTATGACTAGGGGTTTCCAACCCCTCAACCTGGGTTCAAATCCCGGCGCCTGCACCAAATTTCTGTTCAGGCAATACCTTTTGTATTGCCTAAACTTACCAATGCATGAACAAAGTCGCCACATTGGGGCTAGCTTTCCTACTAATTTTCAGCGGATGTCTGGGTTTTGGTGAAGATGATACGCCAGAACAAGAAGAGAAAGATACTATTGAACCTGTAGGAGAAAACGACCTAGAAGGTTTAGAAAATGACGTAAATCTACTTACTTCAAGATTAGATGCAGAAGAAGCCAAACTGGCTTTACTGGAGACTAAAGTCAGTGGAATGACTGATTCTCCAGATGCACTCGAGGCCTTAGGATGCAGAGAAGATGAAATTGCTAGATACACTGGTGATGAATGGGTCTGTTCTGAAGATACAGACACTACTCTGAATGGGGATGAAGTCTGGAATATCGTGTCTGGTGATTTTGATAACGTCAATAGCGAACTAGATGACGCATGGAACGACATAGATTCGTTGTGGAGTGATTTGGAATACATACAAAATAACATGTGGAACACAACGGACGAACTGTATGATGAAATGCACAGCACTAACGATGAAATCTATGACGACATAAATGAGATTTATTATTCTATAAATGAATTGAATAATACTATTTGGTACATAGGTTATGAAATTGATGATTTGAATTCACAGGTAGATGACATTTGGGATGCTATTTATGATATGCAATGGGAAATGAGCAACATGTCCTACGACATGGAAGAAATGTCCTATGATATGGAAGAAATGCAGGATCGAATTAATGAATTGGAAAACCTGACTTCCTGTCAATTAGTTCCTTACGGTAATTGTGCAGGTGCAGACCTGAGTAGCCAGAACTTGTCCGGATTATACTTAACGGGCATCAATTTACTAGATACAGACCTCAGTTATGCTGACCTGACCAATGCAGACCTCAGTTATGCTGACTTGACTGGTGCAGGCCTCTTTCAGGCTGACCTGACCAATGCAATCCTCAGTTATGCTGATTTGGCTGGTGCATTCCTCTTTCAGGCTAACCTGACTGACGCTAACGTCTATGGGGCTGACCTGACTGGTGCATACCTCATTAATGCTGACCTGACCAATGCCTACCTCCATGCAACTGACCTGACCGATGCAGACCTCTCTAATGCTGACCTGACTAACGCATCCTTCCATAATGCTGTTCTATCTGGTGCAGACGCCAGTTATGCTGATTTAACGGGTGCAATCTTTCACAGGGCTGACATGAGAGGTATAATCCTCTATCAGGTTGACATGACCACGGTTCCAGATACCGGAGTAAGTGCCCTTTTCTATCTTTGTGACATGACTAACGCAAATTTCCACAGTGCTAACCTGACTGACGCAATGCTCACTGCTTCTGTCCTGACTCACGCATCCTTCTATGATGCTGACCTGACCAATGCCTACCTAGGATTTGCCAACCTGTACAATGCCGACATGAGATATGCCAACCTGACCAATGCAGACCTGAGATGGGCTGACCTGACTAATGCAGATCTGACCAATGCAGACCTCTATGGAGCTGACCTGACTGATGCAGATCTGACCAATGCAGACCTCTATGGGGCTGACTTGACTGGTGCAGACCTCTCTGAGGCTGACCTGACTGGTGCAGACCTCACTTATGCTGACCTGACCAATGCAGACCTCAGTTATGCTGACATGACTGGTGCAATCCTCTATTATGCTGACCTGACTGGTGCATACCTCACTTATGCTGACCTGACTGACGCAGCCCTCTATTGGTCTAACCTGACTGACGCAGACCTCCGTTATACTGACCTTAAGTTCGCACACTTTTCAGGTGCTACAGTAACTGATGCCGATTTCACCGGTTCATACTGGCATCAAACAATGTGGACTGATGGTGTAAGATACGATTCTGATCAATCTGGTGATGATGAAGGCTAAACTAAACAATATATACAGGCTCTAAATCGAGAGCTGTCTGACGGCCATAGCGGTGGTGATCACCCGTTCCCATTCCGAACACGGAAGTTAAGCCCACCCGCGTATTCGATGGTACTGTGGTACGAGAGTCCACGGAAACTCGAGTACGCCGTCAACTTTTTTCAAGATAACTTCCATATAGACGTACCAAATGAATATTGAAACATGGATGCAAAAGAAATAACTGATGCATTAGCCACGGTAACTGATTCTTATTTCAAAAAAGATATTATTTCACTAGGATATGTCAAGGGAATGACTATTGGAAAAGATACCTTAAGATTCTCTCTAAGATTACCTGCACCTCTAATGCCAGGCCATGAAATTATTGCTCAAAAGTGTAGAGAAGCTCTAAAAGATGTCAAGGATATTGGGGAGATTGAGATAAAGAAGGACTGGGAAGTCCAGAGATTACCCTCGTTGAATGCACCAAGTACACCTAATTCTCTAAAAAACGTAAAAAATATTATTGCAATTGCATCTGGAAAAGGTGGAGTTGGAAAATCTACAGTTACTGTATGTATAGCTGAAGCATTTGCTAAAGCTGGTGCAAAAGTTGGTATTTTAGATATTGATGTTTATGGACCAAGTATTCCTAACATGGTTGGTCTTGGCGATCACCAAATGGGAGGTTCACAGCAAGGAGTTCTAGAACCTGTCGAAGCACATGGAATGAAAATAATGTCTATGGGTTTCCTAGCAAACAAAGATACTCCCGTTGTGTGGAGAGGACCTATTGCATCACAATTAGTTCAACAATTTTTAGGAGCTGTAGATTGGGGAGACTTAGATTACTTGTTTGTTGATATGCCTCCAGGTACTGGAGATATTCAGCTCACTCTTTCACAATCAGTTCCATTAACTGGAGCTGTTATTGTAACAACTCCACAAGAAATTGCACATACTATTGCTGAAAAAGGATTGCGTATGTTCCAACAAGTCAAAATACCAATATTAGGAATTGTTGAAAACATGACTGGTTTCACACCTCCGGGATCAGATGAAGTCTACCATATCTTTGGAGAAGGAGGAGGAACATCGGCCGCAGAAGAGTTTGATTTGCCTTTATTAGGTCAAATTTCACTAAGGCAAGAACTTCGAGAAGCTATGGATACTGGAAAATTTGTCGAAGATGAAAATATCAAATCTATTGCCTCTTTGATCGCAGTTGAAGCAATGATGATTGTTACAAATGAAGAATTATCTCCATTTTCACCACAAGAAATAAATTTAGCAAACGATGGTAAAACTTTAGTTATCAAATGGCAAGATAATGTTGAACATATCATTTCAGCTTTTAATGTACGATTCAAGTGCCCTTGTGCCCATTGTGTCGATGAAATTACCGGCGTGCAATTAATTAAAGAAGAAGAGATTCCGCCAAATGTGAAAATTTTAGAATCGGTACCGGTTGGAAGATATGGTGTGAAATTTGCCTTCGATGATCCAAGCCCTGGAGCTAATGCAGGAATATACACATTTACATTCCTTAGACAACTTGGAGAGGAAGCTGTAGAAAACGCCTCCTTTAATGTTTAAATATAACAAATCTTTATTAATCAGCATAGAGGTAAACAATCATGTTAGCACAGAAGATTCGAATACGTGGTGAGCCAACGGCCGATCCACAGAAATGTAGGTTTGTTCTAGATGGTGAAGTACTTTCAAGAGCTTCAGTATCTTTCAATCGCGAATCAAACACGGATAATTCACCTTTAGCTAAGAAACTTTTGGACTTGCCATATATTGCTCAAGTCAATATTGCTGGACAGGTTGTCACATTAACTGGAGACAATGTAGAAAGCTGGCCCGCTATCGGTAAAGAAATTGGTATTGTAATTAGAGATCAAATGGAAAGTGGAGAAGCTCCAGTAACTGAAGTTGCAATGGATACTGGTAATAGTGAATTATTTGACAAAGTAAACGAATTAATTAAGAATGATGTAAATCCAAGCATTGCATCACATGGTGGTGTAATTACTCTTAACAATGTTTCTGATGGAAAGGCATACGTAACTATGGGTGGTGGATGTCAAGGATGTAGTGCCTCAAGTGTTACTTTGAAACAAGGTGTTGAATCGTATATTATAGCAAAAGTTGATGAAATAAATGAAATTGTTGATATGACTAATCATGACGAAGGTGTAAATCCATATTATACGGAACCCCTCCCTCAACAATCCACTGGCGGTAGTTGTGGATGTAGTAGTGGCGGTAGCTGTGGTTGTAGTAGCGGTAGTAGTTCAAAGGATAGCCAAAATCAGGGCAGTAGTTGCGGTTGTAGCCATTAAATTTAACTAACAATCAGTTTTAATACTTGTATTATATTACCATAAAATCTTTACAAGGTAGCATGGCTGAGGAGACTGATTCTGAAAGTGATTCCAAAGAGGAAAGCATTGATGAAAATGTGGAATCTAAGGATGAGGATTCAGAAAAAATAGATACTGAGACCAAAGAATCCGATGAAGAAGAATTGGCACCAATAGATTATACCACAAAATTAGGCGTAGAAGAAGAGAAAGAACCTGTGGATCCTCTCATTAAGAGAAAGATAAAGGACACTATCCGCTATCTGGATGGGAAGAGTCGTTCTGTAGTTATCAGTGCTCTCATTATTTTTATTATTAGTATCTTCAATTTCATTGCCTGGAACTTCACTGAATTGGAGGTTCTGAAGTATGTGGGAACCGCACTGGCTATTTTTCTGCTGACGGCCTGTGGTCTGGGCATTCTAATCTCATTTAATGTCCATAATATCGAAATCAAGAAAAATGCCGATGTCAGGACGTCAGGACTTATACTATCGATAGGGAGTGTTCTAATCACTCTGTTCTTCATAGTTTACGAGATTCGTGAAAATTCGTGCCTGACGGAATACACCGAGATAAGTTGTGATGGTGATATCTCACTCAGGGCTGTAACCACAATTGCAGTTTACGCCGGGAGTCTGGGAATAGTTATGTTGATCTATGGCCTCGGACTTCTGGAAAGAGGGCTGGTACCCTATGCTCTAGCCATTGCCTTTGGTGGGTCACTAATACTGACCATTGTCCTTTTGATGTCAGTCTTTAATTGGATTGAAGAATCGGTTTGGCTACTTCTAATACCTTTGTTGTTTCTTGGAATGGGGCTTGCAGGTCTACACCATAGAAGATACCAATTGGCAGGTTTTGTGATCGGATGTTATATTGCAGGTCTGGCAGGAATTGGATGGTTGATTGAACCCAGTCTAGCTTCAGGTGGATTCATTGGGGGTGGACTGCCAATGACAGGCTCTGGCCTTCTTTTCATTCTGAGGAGAACCGATCGAGAAGCAAGGGAAAGAATGCTAGAGGAAGCTCAGGAATTTCTTGATACTGGATATCCCAGCCGTTCACTGGAAGTGGCTGGAAGATTAATCAGAAGAGCTCAGCGGGACGGTGTTTTGATGCAAGATTCAAGGATGTGGCTTAGTAAGGCCAGAGCACTGACTGGGCACAGAGAGTACACCAGATCTATAACATACTATTCTATGGCACTGGAAATTGACCCACACAACGAGAATCATTGGTTTGAAAAAGGGAATTTGCATCGTAAACTTCGGCAATGGGACGATGCCGAGGAGTGTTTCCAGAATTCGACCGAGATAAGTTACACTTTCGGAGACGCATGGTTGAGACTAGGGCAGATAAAAGAACGACTTGAGAAGATGGAGGACGCGGAGGAAGCCTATCTTATTGCCCTAGAACTAGAAAGTAATCACGGACTTGCATATCTTGGATTGGGAAGGGTCCAGTCCAAACTTGGAAGAGTCAAAGAAGCCTTGAAATCGGTTGAAAAATCGATTGCCCTGATGGAAGAGGACTTTCGTCCCTATATGGTCAGAGGTGACATTTACTTTAGTTTAGGAGACTACGAAAGAGCAGATTCCAAAGGTTATTCAAAGGCCGTCAATATCAGACCCGATTTTAAGAGAGGATGGAGAAAACTGACCAATGTTTACCGTGCTCAAGACAAGCGTGAATTGTTGATTATGGCACTATCTCGGATTCTGGACATTGATTCAGAGGATGAAGGTGCTTTGTGGGAAAGGGCTGAGGCTCATCATGATTCTAAGAAACTTGGTGACGCAATGGGAGATCTCCATAAACTTCTGGCATTGAATCCTGGAAACCAGAAAGCCCGGAAATTCAAGGCCCGAATCCTGGAAAAGCTGGATACCAAGGAGTGGAACTGATGTTCAAATTGAGAATTCGGAATCTGAATGAGACCTATGGTGGAGGTAAGGAAAACTTAGCCGCAGATTTTCTGCAAGCCATAGGGTTTTTAGGAACTGATGGGCCTAGGTCAAGGGAAACCAAAAGAGCAAAGACAGGGATTCGACTCTTCACCAAATGTTTGATTCCGGAACCCACGCATTCATGGACGACCTCGGACATTGCAACTGAACTAGGTGTTCCCTTACAGGGCATCTACAGACATTTACAGTGGCTACGTGAAGCAGGATTTCTGACGGAGGATTTTCCAGGGAAGGCGGAGGACCCAAAGAAAGTCAGACTATGGCACTATGACCTGCAAAAGGCATGGGCAGGTGTGGAGAACAGGGCCAGAATCTGTCTTGACACTTATCGGAAGATAGTAAGCAACCTGAATCAGACCTTAAAGGAGGCCAAGGAGACTGTACCTGAAGGTATGATGATTCTGGAGAAGGACGAATCCTTTGGGATAGATATCAGGGAAATTAGAATGGAAACCGATCAGAACTACGAATTAGAATTGGGTGCTCTGGGAAGAGGGATTGGACTGTTCTCAAATCACCACTATCCATACCGTGAATCAATGCCTTACAAGATAATTGATGAATGTTTTTTCCAGAGGCCTGATAGGGCCTGGACGGCGGAAGAGATTGCAGCCTGGATAGAGACAACCAGACCCACCGCGTATCGTCACTTAAATCGGCTTATTTCTCTGGGATTTATAGAACGCTGCAGAGCCGAAGATGGTGGACCGCCCACAAGTGCATTCCACTTGCGCTACAGTTCACTGAAAAAAGGATGGGCCAAAATAGAGACGCAAATCGAACTGGTACTGGACAAATACCGAAAAACAATCAAACTACTCGCGGAGAATTAATGAACCCTAATCATCCAGCCAACAATGTTGAACGTAAGGGTAATTATCTAGAAGGCAAGAACGTCTGGGTAGGAGTGACGGGGTCAGTATCCTGTGTGGAAACCGTTGGAATCATACGTGAACTGCTGAGATATGGGGCTAGGGTAACTGTAGTTGCCAATCGGGCGGCTCTGGAACTGGTCGGTGAGAAATCACTCGAATTCGCCTGTGGAAAACCCATAATCAAAGAGATTACGGGACAAGTTGAACATGTTATCGCAGGACACGAAGCTAATTTGTTAATGATCACTCCCTGTTGTGCAACCAGTCTTGGAAAGATGGTGAATGGAATCGGTGACAACCCGCCCATGCTGGTAGCGTTGACCTGTATTGGGGCCAAGACACCTATGATTGTAGCACCAGCAATGGACAAGAATATGTCAAATTCGGATATTATCCAGAAAAACATAAAGGTTGTCAAGAAATTCGCGAATGTGATTGAACCGGTGATGATTGAAGGAAAGGCCAAGTTGCCTTCCAAGGAAAGACTGGTAGCTGAGGCATGTAATATGGCCGGCCCCAAGACGCTGAATCGAAAGAAGGTTCTGATCATAGGTGGGGGCAGTAGTGAGCCTATTGATGAGGTGAGAGTAGTCAGCAACAGATCAAGCGGAAGGATGGCCATTGCTTTGGCCGAATCAGCTTTTGCAATGGGGGCTGATGTCGACTTGTGGTTGGGTAATGCCAACTATGAATGCGGAAACTGGATCAAGACCACACGCTTCGAAGCTCTTTCAAAATTAAAGGGCCTAGTGAAGAGTATGAAGCGTTACGACGCAGTTATCGTGCCTGCTGCACTATCTGATTTCATACCTGAACAAGCCAAGGGAAAATTGGATTCGGCAAAACCAATAACTCTAAAAATGAAGAATGTACCAAAGATAATCAATAGCATCCGAAAGAAACATAAGGGGCTATTGTATGTTTTCAAACTGGGAGCCCGGATTAGCGAAAAAGAATTACTGGCAAAGGCTAGGGTCTTGTTGAAAAATGCGAACTGTGTTATAGCCAATCATTCAAAGTCAATGGGATCGGATAAATGCAAGGTTGCGATTGTTGACAAGAAAAATACCGAGTGGAACTCCGGTAGCAAGGTAGAAATTTCGAATAAGATACTGGATAAGATTGCGTCAGAACTAAATTAAGTCTTGTAATCCTGTAATTTCTTGATGTTTATCTTCAACAAGGGCCGTTTTTTCTTGGTGAATGGTTGCCCATTTGCATCTACCTCGGGTAACGGTTGGATAAGTTCATGGTCCTGTAATAATTCTATTATGGCTGCACCATGGTAAGTAGCCTGTCTAGGTTTCAGTCCAAATTCACGAATGAGGTGCCTTTCAATGACACGTCTAGCAGTGGTGGCATGACCTGGATAGTAAGTTTCCTTCAACAGTTCAACAATGGACTTGAATCGCTCTTTTAGGGCCCTATCCTTTTCTTTCTGAATCTTTATTCTTTCTTCTTCCTGAATCTTTATTCTTTCTTCTTCCTGTAATCTTTCCTTTTCTTTCAAAATTACCTCTATAACTGTCTATTCAGCTGAAAGGTCTCGTAATAAGTATATGCCCTGATTAATGCTAAAACCCCCTCTCAAAGTGACAATGGCAAGCCGAGGTCGCTTAGCCCGGTATAGCGCGGGCCTGGAAAGCCCGTGGGAGCAATCCCTCGCGAGTTCAAATCTCGCCCTCGGCGCCAAAATACCATCAGACGACATGCTGTTTGACTTTGCACGTCGTTTTGGGCTCATATGTCCCTATTTTGGAGGGGGTCAAAAAGGGGTGGGTGAAATTACATTAAGTCCACATAGTGTGAAACAAATATGTGTAGTAAAGCAACCTGTCGGAGATGTCAAAAAGCAACTTGGACAGGATGTGGCCAGCATATCGAAATGGTACTTAGAGGAATACCAAAGAATCAACGATGTCATTGTGAAAAACCAGATATTGGTGGCTTCTTTTATTGGCTATTTGGGAGATAATATATCAATTTCCGAAAATTTGTAGACAGGAAAAAATATCATCTACGTATTTCATAACCTTTACTTTCTAGCCACTCGTTATATTTCTTTAGAGATACTTCGCTTTGTAAAAGATATTTCATAAACAGTTCTAATTTCACAATTCTTTTTTCAAGCCCATACCTCTCTTTTGCAGCCATTACGAAACCGTCAACATCTTTACCACTCATTATTTTACACAACCTTTAGATTATATATCAATTTCCGAAAATTTGTAGACAGCCTACCAACAATACCAAGGGGGTGCCCCCTCTACATGGAAGGGGGGGTTAGATTTCTATCTCGCCCTCGGTGCCATCCTCAACTGAACCATAGACCGTAACTCCTACAATTGAGCCCAATATCAAACACATACCCAAGAATTGCTGAATAGAAGGTAATTCTGATAGCAGTATAACTCCCCACACTATTGTTAAAACGGGTTGGAGAAGAAGGACAAATGAAGTATGTGCTGCTGGCAATCTAGGTAATGAATAAGATATTGCTAACCATCCAAAGACTTGGCCCACAATAGCTAGTGAAAGGATCCAACCATGGCCTGGCCATGTAGGTTGGAAATCAATTGGCTCGATATGTAAAGCTTGCAGGGGCAAGATACTAAGAACTAAAAGTCCAAAAACACAACCTGCTGTAGAATCGAATTGTAGATTCGTTGCAGGCGCAAGTTCTCTATTGGCAAATCGGTATATAATTAAAAAACCCGAGTAAAAAACGGCGGCAGTAATGCCAGCAATAACACCTCTAACTGGATTTGATCCATAAGGTTCGTCGTCCCATATACCCGATATTAATAACAAACCGAGCATTACAATAGGTAAGGCAATTAGAATGGAGAGATTTGGCTTCTCACCGAATAGCCACCAACTCATCAATGTCACTATAAGAACCTGAGAATTGCCAATTAGTGTTGAAATGCCCGCACCTATCCAGTCAACTGAACTATGGTATGCTACAAAATCAAGAGCAAAGACGATTCCTGCTCCAATCGCAATCAGTCTCGTGTTGAAGGTCCGGTTATCATCTATACCTCGGAACCAGATAATCAAAGCAAGGAAGGGGAGAGCATAGATCATTCTGAAAAAAGCCCCACTTAGTGGATTTAGACCAGAAACGCTATACAATATTGGAGCAAAAGAAATTGCAAGGGCGCCCACAAGAGCGATTAACATCGTTCTCTTCAACTCACTGGTAGACATCATCTTGTTCAACCTGACGGTTAATTAAATGGTGCTCCCGCCGGGATTTGAACCCGGGTATTCGGCTCGAAAGGCCGAGATGATGGGCCGGACTACACCACGGGAGCTTGTGTGTCCAGCTTAGAGGGCTGGAATTTAACGTTATTGTGAAATTGGTCAGGCTTCGAATGAATTCAGCTTGGCCTTAAGCCCAGCAATCTGTCGCTGGAAATTCGTCTGTTGAATCTCCAATTCGGCCTGATAACGTGTCTGAGAGGCTTCTAGAGCCTCATAGTTCTCGGATTTGACCTTGCTCAATTGGATTTCGTGTATCTCTTTTTGTTCCTCCAGTTGTGATTCTAGATCCTTTATTTTCTGTTTCAGGGTCTCTACCTCGTCCATCATAGCCTAGGATTATGCCACTGTTTAAACTGTTAGTCACATAACTATCTTAATCCACCTCGTATGGATTTGAATGATGTGGAGAGATCCATCACTCAAGAATCAAACTTTTCAAGTAAGACACGTAATGTCTGATGGATGGGGAGAACCTGTTCAGATAAATCGAAGGCCTCATAGCAAAATGGCCTTCTCGGATTATGAAAAGGAACAACTCAGAGAATCAATTGGCTTCCTGACACTAGCCTTTGCTCTGGCTCTGAGCAATGGGCTATTCGTCGTAATAGATGAGCCAAGTATTCTGATTACAACCTTGCCACTTGCCTTTGCAGCGGTGATGACTGGATTTCTACTACACGAATTAGCACACAAATGGATGGCGCAACAGTATGGTTGCTGGGCAGAATACAGAGGCAACAAGAATGGATTGTACTTTGCTCTGGCCATGTCTGCATTCGGTTTTCTTTTAGCGGCACCTGGTGCAGTAATGGTGTCTGGAAGGATAACGGACCGACAGAATGGTATTATCGCCGCTGTGGGGCCCTTAACAAATATCGCTATTGCCATTGTAGCCTTACCAATCTATATTTTCACTGCTGGTCTCGATTGGCCGATATCCTTGCTTGGGGAATTAGCAAGATTCATAATTGTAATAAATCTTATACTAGGAGGATTCAACATGATACCCGTACAACCTCTGGATGGATCCAAGGTCATAATGTGGAGCAAACCAGCATATCTGGGCATAATTGCAGCAATCTTTGCACTGGCGATGGTCTATTGGAATAGTCCGGTCCTAGGATGAACTCCACTTGGTTACTCTATGACGCGTCATGCCTCTTCTGTACTTCAGGGGCTCACACTTTCAAACCATCTCTGGAAAAGAGGGATTGCAGAATCAGGCCCTTGCAGAATCACACCGTGATGAAATTACTGAATATCAAAAAAGGCGATTACCTACCCGAGATGAAGGTCATAGGGAACAATCGAAAAGTATACGGGGGTGCCAAGGCGGTGGTCTATCTGAGCCGGAAAATATGGTGGGCCAAACCCATCTGGGCTCTTTCACACCTGCCTCTAATTATGAACATTCTGGACTATATCTATGAGCAAATGGCAAAAAAAAGATACTGTCATGGGGTCTGTGAGATATAGATGAGATTTGGACCGTTGATAGCTGTTCTATTTGCCTTTTTCCTGATTGCAATCTACCCCTACTATGCAGAAGATGATGAGCCTCCAATGTTCATTATCTCCGATGACGATGGAGATGGGGTAACTAACGACAGGGACAAGTGCCCAGAAGAAGACGCGAGCGAGAGGGACATTGATGAGGACGGATGTCTAGATTCGGAGATTACGAAAGAAGAAGTTGATTACATTGAAAGAATAGCCAAATTCAATCTTGGACAATACATCCTGTTTGCCGCATTGTCATTACTTGGGACTGCAATCTATTGGGAAAGGGAAAAGCTGAGAGCCGTACTCTATGAAGATGAAGATCTTGATTTCAGCAAACTTACTGAACAAGAAAGATCCGGAGATATAGAAGAGGATACTGATTATGCTGAATTAGGTAAGGACAAGGAATACAATATCCAAACTGAATCATCCCCTGGTAGCTTTAGTTTTTCATTCAGCAAACTTACCGAGGAAGCTAACCTTGGGACCCAGATAATTTGTGTTGCTTACATAGTCCTGCTTTTTGCTGCATTGGGTTATGTGGGTGAATTTTCCTGGTTTGATGTAGAAGGGGTTCAAAATGATGTTCCAGGGGGGGGTTATCGGGACGATGCATACGAATCGTACTTTGAGGTCAGACACTACTCTGAGCATCTGGACTTTGAGATTTCCAGTCCCTCATTATTGTATAAATATGATATTGAGGGTCAACAAAGTATAAGCTACGAAAGTTCGCGTTGTACTGACGAAATTGATGAATTCTATAATTGTGACTATAGGCAGTCCTTGTTTGGTACTGTAAATACTCTACTCTCAGTCTCGCTCTTTCTATCCTTTTTTGCTATACTTCTAGCTTTTCGAGCACAGAAATACAGAATCTGGCTTGCTTCTGTATTCTCTATTGCCCTAATAACCTCCATGGCAAGTCTCTTGATATTTACTTCACTGATTGATAATGCCTTAATCGCTGATAGTCATACCCTAGATGAGAATCAAGAAATGGCTGGTGGCTGTTGGATGAGTAATCCTGCAATATGGGGAGAAACTGAATGTGTATCTCTAGATGGTGGAGAATACATCTATGAAATTGAAATAAGCTATTCGCCGGGCACTAACTTTTACATTGTACTAATCTGTACCTCAATGATGTTTATAGGACTATTCACGCACATCGTTCCAATGATTACAATGGAGCAGATTACGTGGACTGAGGCCGTTAAAAGAAACTGGCAAGTCTTCGCCGTGATTTTATTGGTTATATTCCTCTGGAGATTGAACGTACTGATGATAAGTCTGTGAATGGTGCGGGGGGAGGGATTCGAACCCACGTACCACTAAGGACCGGATCTTAAGTCCGGCGCAATTGGCCAGGCTATGCGACCCCCGCACTTGTGTGCTACGTGCGGCCCAAACTTTAAAGAGTGCTCTATTTTGAAACGCATCGTCGGCACACTAGAGCTGAAACATGACCACCGCAACCACCGCGAAGATAATCACTCTGGCTGGGAACCCGAATCCTCCGTCTCTAGTTGCTCTTTATGGGGGTTTATTGGGAGAAAGGAAAACGACCATTGCAGATCTAGAAAACGACCTTTATGCAGCTGGTTTGAGCGTCATAGATTTTAATTCACGAAGATTCCTCTCGGAAAGCGACCTATCCCAGCCTTTGATACAACAGATAGTTACCGAATTGAAATCAAATCAGGATACCACCGGAGCTACGGCAGATCTGGTGAATCGAATCAATGAAAGTGCACCCGCAACGGTCGCTACCCATCTAACCAGTGAGAATCGAATAGAATTGATACATCAATTTGATTCATCTCTGAAGAAATTGGCAGCCATCTCTCTTCAGAAGAAACCATTGGTGATAATAATCCAGGGACTGGAGAGGGCTCCCACCGGTTCATTTATCTCAATCTCTGAATTTATTGCTAATTATCTGAACATCCACAAGTTCATGTTCGTCGTTTCGATAGGAGAAGATATCCTCCAGAATGAGCTTACCAGCAGCAATTCACCAATGTCTCCTGATGATTTTCTAGAGGATGTTTTCAGCACAATTGTTACCTTTGACGAAGGGGCTGTTGAATCACCTGCACCGGTTCAAAATAATGAGGATCTTTTTGTTCCTCCAGTTGGATTAGAAGTAGAAAGTGGGAGCGAAATAGCTAGAAGAAAAACGAGAAAGATAGTTCCTAAAACTGGTGGGCTACCCCAAAGTAGGATTTTCAAGGTGAGGGAATTAACAGGCAAACATGTCAAGATAAAGAAAGGTACTGTACCCAAAAAGAAAATGATAAAGAGAACAAAAAGAACAGACGCAAAACCAAAGTTATTCAAACCAGTACCTAAAAAAGAACCAAACAAAATTGAAGTCTTCATGAAACCTGTCTTGAATGGTGATCTGCTCACTGCTAAAAAATTCTGGAGCAAAGCGAATGAACTTAACTATAGTGAATTTACAGAGGTGGTCAAGAAAATCACCGGAGAAACCAAGAACCGTGATTCCCGAATAAGAGCTACTGCAGTCACAGCTTTAGCTTCACTGGCCAACGGAGTTTCTTGGGAAATGCCCCCTGAGGCAATGGATCGGGCACTGATTCTTACTGGGGACGGGTCAAAAGAAGTTCGTGATGCTGCCGCCGATGCAATCAAGGAAATGAGTGGGGCTGGTGTCGAAACCGTACCTCGGTTCAAACCCTCGGTAGCTCCCGAAGTCTCCCAAAGCAGTAACAATATGGAACTTGATGAATTGGATACTGACACTATGTTAGGAACTGATAGCAAAAGTATCGGCTCATTATCGATTGGTACTGGTTCAGGTGGTGTCAAGATGATGGGGGGAGCAAATGAAGTGGTCAGTAGCACTACTACTTTCGAAGTCTCCAAGGAAGTTCCATCATTCCCAACTGAAGCAAAAAGCGCACCACCAAAATTCACGGCTGTTGAAAAAAAAAAACCGGAATTCAAGATAGCAAAAAAGTAAACGCCGAAATTCTTGAGACTGTGGTAGCTGAGGTCATTTCAGAACAAACTACAGAATCTGAACTAGTTGGCAAGACCAATCTAGAAGAGAGACAGGACCTGTGGAATAAAATACAGAAATTTGACCCTGAAGCCAGGGCGATGGATTATTATGATAATGGCAAATGGGATTTAGAAAAGATGCATTCTGACTTGAACGTTCTTTTGGAAAAAGAGAGATTTGGAAGGTAGAGGCACTAGTTATTCTGCTTTAAACTAAAGAACAAGGTATCGCCATCTACTTCGAATTTATCTGATACCCCTGATGGTTTCGAGTAAGACAATTCTGCGGGATTAGCCCTAGTTTCTGATTTTACATATTCCCAATCCTTTGATTCAAGCTTAGGACAATCCTTGGTTAACCAGACCGTAAGGTCAATTGTGACTTCCACATCTAGATCCAGATCTTTACGTTTTGACTGGACACGACGTGTGATCTCCCGTGCCAATCCCTTGGAAAGCAATTCGTCATCAACACTGACGTCAAGGACTAAGGAAACGTCACCAGAATCGTCAATCGAGAATGTCGATGCTGCAAATCCATCTTTTTCAACACGATGAACTTCTACGTCGTCCATACCTATGCCATAGCCCGCCAATTTGGCAGAACCGGCTCCTATCTCTGATAACAAGGTTTCGGGCTCAGCTTTCGCTAATTCAGCTAGGACTTTGGGTAGATCTGCTCTGCATTTCGCCCCTAAGGCCTTATGGTTTGGTGCGATCTGAATACGCTGGAAGCGGTCCAGATCGGGCTCCGTGGTCAAATCCTCTACATTAAGCTCCTCGGCAAGGATATCATGAAAATCAGATAATTCGGGACCTCCGACAATCCATCCTGAACGACAAGGCAACCTTTGGCGGCGATTGACATCGACGCGTATCTTACGACCTGTCTCTGCAAGCAAGCGGACCACGGACATCTGTTGTTCCAGATCAATATCCTGTGACGAAAAATCACCAACTGGCCAATCTGCCAGATGGACTGATGTACCTGTAAGGTCATTATGGATTTTATCAGACATAAATGGTGCAATCGGAGCCATCAACCTACTAACGATGGATAGAACCTCGTGTAATGTGTGCTGGCAAGCTTGTTTGTCTGTGCTATCCGCTTCATCCCATAGACGACGGCGCGAACGACGGACATACCAATTCGAAAGGTCATTGATAACAAAATTCTCGAGGTCACGACCTGCTTTGTGGAATTCCCACGACTCGAATTGATTGTGATAGGATTGGGCTACACTAACCATTCGGGATAGAATCCAACGATCTAAGGGGCTACGTTGGTCGGCTGGAATGAACCCTTTCTCGTCGTCTATGTTGAAATTATCCAATGATGCATAATCTGCATGGAAACGATAAACATTCCAGAGAGTCAAGAACATCTTGGCATAAGTCTCACGCACACCATTAGGATCAAAGTTCATTGGACTCCAAGGGGCACTCTGGGTGGTCATGTACCAACGAATCGCATCGGCTCCTTCTTTGTTGAAGTGATCCCAAGGATTGACCACATTGCCCTTTGATTTGCTCATCTTCTTTCCCTCACTATCAAGAATATGGCCCAGTGAAAGACAACGATGATAGCAGGTGCTGTCGAATACTGTAGTTGAAACTGCCAGAAGCGAGTAGAACCATCCGCGGGTCTGATCCACAGCCTCACAGATATAGTCTACTGGAAAACTACCTGAGAATTTATCCTTGTTCTCAAATGGATAATGCCATTGGGCAAAGGGTGCGCAGCCAGAATCAAACCAACAATCCATAACATAAGGTTCCCGAAGCATCTCCCCTCCACAATTATCTCCGGTACAACTGAGTTTAACATCATCAACATAGGGGCGATGTAATTCCTTGGGTACTGGTGAGTCAGCGGTCTTCAATGAATCCATTTCGTCTATACTACCCACACAATGCTCTTTTCCACAGTCCTGACAGATCCAGACAGGGAGGGGTGTTCCCCAATAACGTTCACGGCTGATAGCCCAGTCCTTGATATTGCTGAGCCACTCACCAACTCTCCCAGTTCCAGTCCATTCAGGAGCCCATTCGACCTGTGAATTATATTTGATTATATTATCCTTGACCGCCGTCATTCGGACGAACCAGCTGTCCATTGCATAGTACAGCAGAGGATGATCGGTACGCCAACAATGTGGGTAGTCGTGGGTGTAAATGTGTTCCCTGTAAAGCCGTCTTTCAGCTGCAAGGAGGTCAATGATATCAGAATCACAATCCTTGACGTAACGCCCATCCAGAGAATCATGTATTCCTTTGATGAACTTACCATCAACTCCTACCGTGTGTTGGGCTGGTAAACCTACTTCCATACCAAGGGCATAGTCTTCCTCACCATACATCACAGCAGTATGAACAACACCAGTTCCATCTGTAGTGGTCACAAAATCTGCTGCTACCACCGTCCAAGCTGTCTTGGAATCTCCCCTCTCTATCGCTCCGGGAAAAAGTGGCTGATATGCCTTTCCAACAAGTTTGGAACCTGGAAATTCCTCTACAATCTCGACTTGGTGTCTTAGAACCTCGGAAAGCAGGTCCTTGGCCATAATCAACTCTTCTCCAACCTCAGTAGCACCACGACCCTCCCAATCTCCTGCCGGAGGTTCAGTGATTCGAACCCTGCAATAGACCACTTCCGGACCGACCGCAAGACCAACGTTGCCGGGAAGAGTCCACGGTGTTGTTGTCCAGGCCAGAACTGAAGCGTTATCATCTATAAGTTGGAACTTTATGTATACTGCAGGTTCAGAAACTTCTTTGTAACCAAGTGAGACCTCATGGGTAGAATAACTTGTTCCCGTTTGAGGGCAGTATGGAAGCACCTTGTATCCCCTGAATAGAAGTCCTTTGTCATGCATCTGCTTAAGTGACCACCAAGCAGATTCAATGTACTCATCATGGAGTGTGACGTAAGGGTCATCCATGTCGACCCAGAAAGCCATCCTCTCTGTCATCTCACGCCAGGCTTCCTCGTAAGTCCAGACACTCTCCTTGCACTTCTCATTGAAGGCTGCCATACCGTAAGCCTCGATTGCCTCATTGGACATCAAATCCAGTTTCTTCTGAACTTCGATCTCCACAGGTAGTCCATGGGTATCCCAACCACCTTTCCGCTCGACTACATATCCTTCCATAGTCTTCCAACGGCAGACCATGTCCTTGTACAATCTTGACAAGACGTGATGGATACCGGGCTTACCATTGGCCGTGGGTGGACCTTCTAGAAAAGTAAATGGTTTGGAACCCTGGCGTTGCTCTATGCTCTTTTCGAAAGTCGCTTCGTCCTTCCATCTTTTAGCTACTGATAACTCCAAGTCAACTGGGTCGTAAATTCCCGTACTTTGCGTCTGCTTTTCTGGCTGGGTTTTAACCATTATTGCGCCGGATTCAAGTGGCCATTATAAAGAGTCACCGAACTTAAACTTAAATCCCCTTATGAATCAACCACAAGAACGCCGGGGTGGCTCAGCCTGGTAGAGCGTCGGACTCATAGGGTAGTATAGTTCCGGCTATGCCTGGGACATCCGAAGGTCGCGGGTTCAAACCCCGCCCCCGGCACCAAATCATTCCCACTCAATGGTGCCTGGTGGTTTGTCAGTAATGTCATAAACTACGCGATTTACCTCTGATTTCAGAGTTCTTGTTATACGCTCGGATATTTTTTTCAATATTGAGTAAGGAATCTCTATTGCCTGAGCAGTCATTGCATCATAGCTTTGCACTGCGCGAACTGCGATGGTATTTCCATAAGCCCGAACATCTCCCTGGACACCAACTGTTTTCACAGGCATTAGTACGGCAAAATATTGCCACGGTAGTTCCATTTGTCCATTTGTCGATGCTAATTCTAACTCTTCTTCAACAATATGACAAGCCTGACGCACAATTTCTGCCCTCTTAGGAGTTGCTTCACCCATTACTCTAACGGCTAGACCTGGGCCTGGAAATGGCTGCCTGTGCGATACTGAAACTTCTAAGAATTCAGCCAAAGAACGAACTTCGTCCTTGTACAACTCCCTTATTGGTTCACACAGTGTCATTTCCATGTCCTCTGGGAGGCCGCCAACATTATGATGTGATTTTATCGTATCACGCATTCCACCACCTGATTCTATCCAATCCGGGGCAATTGTTCCCTGAATCAAGAATTTACCACCATACTTGCGCGCTTCCTCCTCGAAAACTCGAATGAACTGTTCCCCGATTATCTTACGCTTCTCTTCGGGATCAATAATGCCCTTCAATCCGTTGTAAAAACGTTCAGACGCGTCTACAACCTGGTGCTGAACACCTAAGTCCTCCAGCATAGATGATACAAACGCAGATTCACCCAGACGCATGTAGCCCGTGTCTACATAGATCGCCAATAGTTTATCTCCCGCAGCCTTTACTGCCAAGGCCGCTGCCACAGTAGAATCGACACCACCTGAGGCTGCGATAATGGCCTTGCCTGTCAATTCTTTCTTTAGGCTCTGTACTGCCCCTTCCGTGAACTTAGCAGGGTCAAAAAATGACACGGATTACCACTTAGAAAGGCCTATAGGACTGTATCGCTACAAATCCTATTTAGGAGGCTTCTAATCCTTAGATATGGTTCATGAATTGGTCTGGCTGGATTTGGAGATGACAGGACTTAATCCAAAACGACATCGAATTATCGAGATTGCTACCGTAATAACTGATTCCGAACTTAACATCATTGCCGAGGGACCTGAACTAGCGATTCATGCAAATAATACAATCCTGAAGAGAATGAATGATTATGTACTTGAGATGCATCAACGTTCGGGACTTTTAGACAAGGTAAAGAACAGTAAGATTACCATTGAGGGCGCGGAAAAACAAACCTTGGAATTCATTGATGAGCATATAGAATCAAAGTACAGACCTCCTCTCTGTGGAAATTCCATCGGGACTGATAGAAGATTTCTGGACGCGCAGATGAGTACCCTCGAAATGCGTCTGCATTACAGGGTTGTTGATGTTTCCTCGATTAAGGAACTGGTCATGCGCTGGAATCCAGAACTGGTGGGAGAAATGCCTGCCAAACTGGAAGCACATCGTGCACTTGATGACGTTATCGAATCTATTAAAGAATTGAAGTTCTATCGAGAGAAAATATTTAGATAATGGACGGGAAAAACGTTCTGGTCACAGGCGCGAATGGACACCTCGGATTTGCCCTTTCGAAAGCACTTGTAGAGAGAGGATACAACGTAAGGGCATCGGTAAGGGACAGAACTGAACCACACCTTGTTTCCCATCTGTCGTCACTGGATGTTGAGATAGTTGAATTAGACCTTATGCAGCCCGAGACCATCGAGGCTGCAATGAATGGTATCGAGGGCCTGTTCCAAGTAGCTGCTGTCTACAAGAGCTGGGCACGGGACCCAGAAGAAGAGATAATCAATCCTTCAATCATAGGTGGTATTAATGCACTTAAAGCGGCACGGAGCGCTAACGTGAAAAAAGTAATCTTTACTTCCAGTACTGCAGCAGTTGGAAGAAGTGGTCCGGGAGGCAGGGCGTTGACTGAAGCAGACTGGAATTCAGCATCGAAGCATCCCTATTCCTATGCTAAAACTGAAGCTGAGAGGAGGGCTTGGGATTATGCTGAAGCTGTGGATATTAATGTCGTGGTTATCAACCCCACGGCCGTGATAGGGCCCTATTTTTACAGACACACACCTAGTACTTTATTATTCGACAAAATACTAAAGGGTGAATTGAAATCCCTGCCTCCCCAGACCTTTGGATACGTAGATGTAAGAGATGTGGCACTGGGGCATATACTCGCTTATGAGAACGAAAATTCCAAAGGTAGACATATCCTTTGTACACAGTGCGTCGATGGTTTTGAACTAATGAACCTGATTGAGGAAATCGATCCTGAGCTGAAAGTGCCTCGGAAAATAGAACCGATGTGGAAAGTCAGACTATTTGCCAGATTGGAAGCTACACGAGCAATCTTCGGCCACACCCCAAGAATTACACCACAGACTGTAAATGAATATATGGGGAAAATAACTAACTATGATTCCAGCAAGGCCAGAGGAGTCTTAGGTTGGAACCCAATGGACCTCAAAGACTCGATTCGAGATACCATGAACTGGATTAGACACAATTTAAGTTGATTAAGGGACCTGACACACCAACATCCTGGAATGGGTGTCAATGCGGTTTACACGCTCCTCGCTTATCAATTCCAGACCGCATTCTTCAATCACTTCCTTGAAATCCACATGTTTTCCTAGTCCTAGGCGCTTCCTGAAAGGATTCCAAGCTCCTCCGATTATTCCTTTTTTTTCCTTGTAATGGTTTACAATGACAATCAAGCCTTGCGATTTGGTAACCCGTTTCATCTCCATTAAGACAACCTCAGGATCCGCAACTACGGCTAATGTATGGGCCACAACGGAATGATCAAATTGATTATCTTTAAATTCGAGATTATGGGCATCCATGTGTTGAATATTGATGTCTGCCTCAACTTCACCCTTTTCTATTCTTTTTCTAGCTTTCACCAACATAGACTCACTGTAATCAATGGCCTCTACCTTCACAAAAGCAGGATAATGTTTCAAGGATACTCCAGTTCCTACGCCCACCTCAAGTACGTGATTACCCGGTTTCAGATTTAGAGGGGTATACATCTTGGAATGGCCATCTGCAAATGATGGTGCCATAAAACGGTCATAGATAGGAGCATAGAGCCGGTAAATTCCATGCCTATGCTTACGTTTGCTTTTTTCCACGAATAATTCAATAGGTCATGGGTTTAAACAATTAACAGACGGTCTACCTTGATTTGACCTGGAGTAAGACATACCAGATACCAATCAATCCAACTAATATAATCGTCATCGACCCGAAACCTGGATCAGCTCCATTCCACGAAGAAGAATCAGTTAAGGTTCCATCTCCTCTGGTCGAAACGTGCCATACGAAATAAGCTGAAAGAAATGACATGCCAAAAATGAAGGATGCAATAATTATCTTGACGTGGGAAGGGAGTGTCTTTCCTGTTGCATAGTACTCGAATAACGCTGAACCAAAATAATCGTTGGTCAGAGACCAGCGGAACAGTTTTTCACTTGATAACGAGAATAAGAATGCTGCGGGGACTGCCCAAGAAACTGTAGGCCATCCGGGAAGCCAGATTCCAATAATTGCAAATAAAACAAAGAGTGACCCCAGAGCCACATAGATCTTGCTTCGCAAGGGGCTACTAGACGCAAAGTAGCTGTCAATAATCTCATCTATGGATTCTAGTCGTTTCACAGGTTCTCCAACACGGTCATTGAAAATTCTTGATTCAAAATAAAGATGCGGTTTAAACAGGTATTGTTCGAGTGTTCAACTATTAGCCAATTTAAAAAACCCCCCTCGTTAGCGGACCATGAAGCACGTAGTGTCTATAGAGGATTTGGACAATAAACGCATTATGGGCCTTCTCAAACGTGCGAAGCAATTGGTCCCTGTTGCTGAAGGAAAGAAAAAGTCAAAGGCTTTGGATGGGAAAATCCTGGCCAACTGCTTCTTTGAGCCTTCGACTAGAACCAGATTGTCCTTTGAGAGTGCAATCCAAAGGCTGGGTGGAACTTGTATCGGTTTTGCTGATTCATCGGCGACATCACACCTTAAAGGAGAGACACTGCAGGATGCGATTCGAATGGTAGCGGGATACTCTGATGTTATAGTCTTGAGACATCCACACGAAGGGTCTGCAAAGCTGGCCTCCGAAGTGTCGGAAGTACCTGTCATAAATGGTGGGGATGGTGCAGGGCAACACCCGACACAGACATTACTTGACTTGTTTACCATCAAAGAAGAAATTGGTAAACTGGAAGGACTAAATGTAGGAATGCTGGGAGACCTGAGATATGGAAGAACTGTACATTCACTCTCACAAGCTCTTGACCGTTTCAGAACCAAATTCTATTTCATCTCCCCTAAGAGTCTAAGAATGCCCACACATGTGACTGACGAATTGCAGAATGATTGGTCAACCCATGAAAATCTAGATAAAATCTTAGGAAAATTGGATGTTCTTTATGTAACAAGAATTCAGAAAGAAAGATTCCCTGACATTGAAGACTACAAAAAAGTGGCTGGTGCGTATCGAATCAATGCTGAAATATTACAAAAAGCAAAATCAAAAATGAGGATATTACACCCCCTGCCGCGAGTGGATGAGATATCAACTGAAATTGATGAAACCGAGCATGCAGCTTACTTCAGACAGGCATTCAATGGTGTACCTGTAAGGATGGCCTTGTTAGAGCAATTAATGGGTAAAAAGAAATGAGTGTGAACCTTCTCAGAGTTCAACCGATACGCAACGGAACTGTGATAGATCACATAAAACCAGGTAGAGGAAGAAAGATCTTGGAAGTGTTAAGCTTGAGTGGTAGTGGAACTACTATCAGTTTATTGATGAATGTTCCTAGTAAAAAACAGAATAGAAAGGATATAATCAAGGTTGAAGACCGTGAATTGAGTGAACATGAAACGGAAAAACTAGCGTTGCTCTCTCCCAGTGCAAGGATTAACATTATTCGAAATTATGCCGTAGCTGAGAAGAAAAAGATAGAAATTCCTAAGGTAATTTCTGGCACCGTCCATTGCCCAAACGATAATTGTATTAGCAACAATGAAAGAGGAAGCTCGACTCATTTCAAACTTCTAGAACACAAGATCCTCAGAATTCAATGTATCTATTGCGGACGTAAAATAGACGAAGATAAGATAGAATTCATCTAGTACGTTACTATCGTACCAGCATTTCCATCAAGAGCCTCCATAACCTTGGAAAGTGATGTAATGATCGCAGTCTGACCTTCAGAACTTACGAAACCAAGTGCCGCCGAGACCTTGGGTCCCATTGAACCTGAAGGGAATTCATCATTGTCATGATACTGGCACAATGTAGTTGTGTCAATATGCCCTAGTGGTTTACGCTCGGGTCCGACCCAAACATTCTCCACATCTGTTGCTATGACTAGGTGGGTAGCATTGAGTTTGGTCGCCAGAATACCAGATACCAAATCCTTGTCAATCACACCCTCAACCCCCTGCCAACCTTCAGAGTTCTGGATAACAGGGGTACCTCCACCTCCAGCAGTTACACAGAGCATACGATTCTCGAAAAGAGAGCGAATGGTCTCCAATTCAATCACTTCAGTTGGTTTAGGGGAGGGGACAAGGCGGCGGACTCCTTTTTCGGTCTGTGTAAGGGCCCAGCCTTTCTCTTCCAGATTTTGTTTTTCATCAATGCTGAACCATGGACCTACTGGTTTGCTGGGATTATCAAAAGAGGGATCGTCAGATTCAACCTTTACTTGTGCCAGCATAGTCATTACCTCACGCTCACTCTCATTTTTCATTATTAGATTTCTAAGAGTGCGTTCCAGAAGATAGCCAATTCCTCCTTGTGTATCTGAGACAAGATAATCCAATGGCCTAGGTGGTGTTTGAGGAATTCCAGCCTCAGCACGGAGCAAAGCATTGCCCACTTGCGGACCATTACCGTGTGTCAACAGCAACTTTTCCCGACTAATCAGTAATGGTAATATGTGTGATAATGATTCCAGTGCTCTAGCTGATTGAGATTCTACAGTTCCATCATCACCTGACTGAAGGAGGGCATTACCTCCAATAGCCAAGACGACGCGCATCAAAACCTGTCGTCAAGTTCTCCGGACTTAATGGATGCCTGGATCTCTTTTGGATCCTTGCCCTCACAAGTCAGTCCCATGGATTTGGCCACTCCAAGAATTTCTGATGCCATAGCCTTGATGTCTCCGCCAGTCAGGCCAGGGCCTTTTTGCTTGGCAACCGTAATTGCCTGATCTAATTTCATATCAGCTGCAACAACAGTTCCTGCCTCACCAGAACCTTTGGCGATTCCCAAAACCTGCTTTATCAGAGATGAGGCAGGCGGCGTTCCAACCTCTATCGTGAAACTTTTGTCGTCCGCAACCTTGACTTTAACGGGTACCTGCATACCTTCCATAGATTTGGTCTTAGAATTTATTTCATCAATTACTTGTTTGACATTAACTCCTGATGGCCCTAATGAAGGTCCCAATGGTGGACCTGCAGAGGCCTTGCCTGCATTAACCAGAGCTTCAACTGTTTCACCCATCAATTAACGTCCTTTTCCAGCACTCTTACATGATCTCCTCGAACTGTAATTGGAATTGGGACCATAGCTTCGAATAACTCCACGGTAACTTCTTCCTTAGCCTGATCAATACGCTGTACTCTTGCCTTTTCTCCCTTGAACGGACCTGCGATAACTTCGACGATGTTGCCATCCTCAATGCCTGAGACTGCAGGCGGTGGCGTAAGATGTGGTTTTAACTCTTCTAAAGTTGTCGTTCCAAATGTATCTGGTTCTTTGGAACGGCCATAACCCTTACCTCTGTTCATAACCATACCTCTAGCATGTGTCAGCCCTTTCAGATTATCACGAAGGGCCTCAGGGCTATCCGTTTCCACGAATATAAATCCCCTTAACTTAGGTGGTGCAAGTATAGAAAATATCGGTGCTCCACTACGCCTTATTCTGTCTGCAAGCCTCTCACTGGCTGTTCTCTCATGACCTATTTGAGACTTCATCACATATATTCGGGTATCTGATGACGGTGTATCCGACGAAACTGTTTCTTCTTCTTCTTCTTCCTGTTCTTCGAGAAATCTTGCCATTTTATCTAAATCCCCAGTAAATCTGAAATTATAGGTGGAGCCTTGAGCCAGATGAAATAGACCACGAAACCAATAGCTCCAACAATACCGATTCCGATGCCAACAACCCATGAACTCTTAACAAACTCGTCGGAGGTTGGTTTACGGGCTAAACGTAGGACTCGGCCATACTGACCTCTGCCAATTCGCTTGAAACGCTCCTCAAGCCTTTTTTGCGTTTGCCATACTTTGTCGATGAAACTCATAGGGCTATTGTACAAATTCGATGCCGTATCTGCCTTGCAGTTCGTCATCCACTCCCGGCAACGGTCCCAATATCTGATCTGATTGGACACCAGTAACTACAAGCATCACACGAACCTGATGCTCGAGAGCAGAATCTATCGAAGCTCCCCAAATTATTCGGGCTTCTTTATTAATCTTACTATGAACTTCTTTGACCACTTCATGCGCTTCTTCAAGAGTCATATCCTCTCCTCCAGTAACATTGATCAATGCTCCCTTGGATTGGCTTATGTCCAATTCTAATAGAGGAGATGTCAAGGCAGCACCCACAGCGTCAGTGGCTCGATCCGGTCCTTGTCCTTCACCCATACCAATCATAGCCACACCCCCTTCATACATAATCGAGCGCATGTCTGCAAAGTCTATGTTGACTAACCCACTATGTGATGTTATCTCAGTCATGCATTTAATTGCATTGGCCAAGATATCATCTGCATGACGGAAGGCCACATTCAACGGAAGTTTTGCGATGTCATCTTGAAGTAATTTATCATTGGGAATGACAATGACCGTATCAGCTGATTTTCTTAGTTTCTCAAGACCCTGACGCGCATTGTTGGCTCTCCTAGCACCTTCATTACTGAATGGTAATGTGACGATTGCGATGGTGAGTGCCCCTCGTTCCTTGGCCAAGTTTGCAATTACGGGAAGTGATCCTGTACCTGTTCCACCACCAAGACCACCTGTCAGGAATACAATATCAGCCTCGTGGCAGGCTTCCAGAAGATCAACTCGAGCCTCCTCTGCAGCTCCCTCCCCAACTTTGGGTTCTGAACCGGCCCCAAGTCCTTTGGTCAATGCCTTACCTATCAACAACCTATGTGGTATGGGTGTATTCAATAGGTGTTGGGCATCAGTATTGACGGCTAATAGTTCGATGGTGGTCAAACCTTCCTTGTAAAGTCGGGTTAGTGTGTTATTCCCAGCACCCCCACTACCTATAATCAGAATATTAGTCTTTAACTTGGATACCAGAGCCTCAAGCTCGCTCTCATCAGTTCCTCCCTTAAAATCAGTCTCATCTGCGATGGTCTCCTGCAAAGACTCCTCACTCATCTTCACATCGAGATTGATTCTCTATATAAAATCAATCTATTCTATTCAACTGATACCTTATTTATAGAGATGGTTTCTCAATGCTAATAATGAGGAAATCAGCGTTCAAACTGCTGAATCGAAAAAGGGTACTTACTGTTTCAATGGTGACGATTCTGATTCTTCAGGTGGTTATTGTCCCAATCTCCTCCGATTCACCGACAATAACGGTTGATTATGGCACAGCTCAGGAATTGGATTCTTTCTTTCAAAGTGTAAACCAAAGAAATGACGAGATAAATGAGACCGTATTTGAGGATTTGAACTTCCTGCGGTCGATACATGAAGGAAATGCCCTTGATATTTCATTGTTAGATAATCGTGAAATTCTTCTGAATGCCAAAGATGAAAGCGAAGATGTGAATGCTAATATCACTCATGAAACAGTAATCTACGACTATTCGCAAAGAGGGCTAGGACCAGTGGATGTGAACGATCCTGAGCCAATCAGGGCCGATGTCATCGAGACCATGCTGAGTGAGACTGACTTTTTCCAGGACTCATTTCTAGGGACCGTAGCATCAATCTTTACTGAAACTTACCTGATATACTGGGCCTATGATGCCAATGGAAATGGAATAATTGATGTGGGGGGCTGTGACGTTGGCACACCGGAAAATGAAAGTTGTGAAGAGGGAGTTGAAGAGGCGACCCTGATTAGTACTATCTTCGGTGCTTCGGCAAACCTGATGGCGGTCTGGTTTGAAGCACTGGGGCTAGAAGGGCCCATTGTTGGTTTACTTGAGGTCCTCTTAAGTGGTCTAGATGAAAGCGATGCTGCATGGATTCCCATCGATGTTGACGAGGATGGAGGGAATGATATCCGAGCCAGATTGATACCTGTGGTCAATGATCTCCTGAATGATGACACCGACATCAATCCACTGGATGGTGATGTAGGCATAGAGGCTAATGTAGGAATATCATTTGAATTCGAGGAACTGGATGAAGATTTGAATCAGACACTTGACATCGCTATTGTAAGGGGAATAACCTACACTCAGGAAACTGGGGGCGAGTCAGGAGACCAGACCTATGTTTGGGGAGTAAACACCCAATTTCCTGCAAATGAAACCCCTGATACATACAATCTGACTGTAATTATTGAAGAATTCATCTTTACCATTGGAGGTGACCTGTCTGGTATTGGAATAAATCCAGGGGATGTTGATTACGTTAATGCACCATACGAAATAACAGTCGAAATGAACAACAAGACTGAGGAACCTGACAACAACGGAATAGACTCTATGGATGTAACCATAGGGTATCTGAAGTATAACTGGAGCAGTGGAACCACGTCCAATCCTGGTGACGCCCTGGAAGAGATAACATTTATCAAAGTCGATCTCGACAACCCGCGTGGTAAGATACCTAGGAAGATTAGTGTAAGAATAGTCTCGGAGACCATACAGAACAACGTTGAAAGAGATGCCATAGAGATTTATGCACGCCCCTCAGAAACAACTTCGCCAAGTGAAACCAACAAGAAGTTCAATCTGGGGTTCCAGTATTACGAATACAATCTTCATCCCGATGAAGGGGAGGACTCGTTCCTTTCACACATAGTCGCCGATATCACTGGAGTCCCAGTATGTGCCATTGAAGAATCTGGAGAGGAGATATGCCTGGACGAACTCAATATGCAGGACGCAGCATTCTGGTTGGAGGTAAGGAATGAATCCACTGCTGATAGAAATTGGACTGTTGTGGAATTTCATGCTACTGAGTCCATCGATTCAATCGTATATGGAGACTATGAATACTATACCGAGGATGGCAGAGGAGCTACTTGGTCGGACCATGACTATCGATTATTCACAGGTATGGAAATTCAGAACATGCCTGAAAACCTGGTCCTTGAAGGCAACCTGAAGCTGGATGAGACTGGAGGGTCCAATATTCCTATCAATAACGATGACGAGGATTTGGATGCCAATCTGGTAGGAGGATTCATAAGTGATATTCTTCTAGGATTGGCAGGCAGAATCGTTTACCTTGGGGATCTACTAAGGTCAATTCCAAAGGCCGTACTGCAATCAACTATTGGTGAAGGAGATGGAGAGATTACTGCCCGGATCAGAAATAGACAGAACAAACCGACCTACATTGATCATCTATTCATCTATGTAACAAGTGACCGATATCTGGAAATGAACGATGGGAGTAATGATGATTATTTCGCCATCTACAATGAATCAGCGTATCTGGGTGCGAATTCCCCTGACAATCGATCTGCCGTATCATTTAAGAATCAGGATTACAGTTTTAGTGCTAGGATAACTGATATCGGTGACATTGATTTCTACTCGCGGAGTGGTATAACTAATATCTCGCTATCAATGAAACCCGAACGGGAAAAGCCGTTTCGTGTCTATTTCGAGGGAATTGATGCTCTAGGAGAGACCTCTCACTGGGCTAACATCACACTCAGTAATGTTCCGACCAATACTACCTTCAACGTAGATAATGGGAATCTAGTTTATGCTGGCGGTGAGGATGGTGGTGAAATAATAGAACATATCACGTTCACCAGTTTTGCAACCGGAATTTACTCATATGTCAGGCTGGAACATTTACCAGGTTCGGCCGAGATTGTAAGTGCTAATGGTAACCTAAGACTCATAACTGACAGCTGGTTCAACTTTACTTTTGCAATTACCAATGTGACTGACAATGAAAAGGCCACGGTATGGATATGGGATCATTCAAACTACGATGGAAGCTCCGTGATGCTGTACCAGAACAATATGGGATTGGTTAATGAAACGGCTAGTCTGGCAGGCAATCTCGTCTGGCTACAGTCACTGAGACTGGATGATGACGGAAGTGGTGAACTAGCTGATTTCAAAATAAACCATATGAAACCAGTCCAATTCAAGGTAGGGGCTGTGGATGATACTTTTTACGAAGAAGATTACAGGGGTCTGAACGCTTATGTCTTTATTGATTCCTTACCTGCCGAGATTGTAGTAACGGTTCCTATATTTGACACGGGAGGCATCATTAGTAGTGATGCAAGAGAGGTGAACGATCTTCAGGATGTTGCAAAATTCATCGAGGCCCTATCTGATATTGGAACAGCCTTGGTCAACGTGGTGGCTGGACTCTCAGTCAACCTTGTTACAAATGTGGAATCATTCGAAACTGTTGCCAGATTCATTTACAACATGGAGGAAGAAGTCGCAATCACTGCGTGGGTGGATAAGGGAAATATTGGCTTACTCGATGAAGAACCAAAGTGGATAGAAGGACTCTGGTCCAGTCAAAAGGATGTTGAAGGAGGAACTATTCTAGGTGCTAGAATACTGCTTAGAGGATTGCCACGAGCAGTTGATGTAAATTATACCTCTAAAGGAGACAAGATAGACCTTGAACTAACCTTAGAGGATTTCAATTACAGGGATACTGTAGACTATGTGATATTCAGGGAAGAAGGAATAATCGGGCCCAGAGTAACAGTATTCATTGAGGAAATACCTGTAGGACTTGATCTTGAACTAAAGGCTAATCTGATTGTGAACGGTACTGTAGATAACTTGACCTTGAAGGGTGATTTGAATCTGACTACAGACCAACCTGTAGGGCCTATCTATCTGGTTATTGAACAACTGGAGGATGATAACCCGTATCGAATTGAGGCTGTGATTCCAAAATTACCCAGCAGTATGGTCATTAGTATGGACATTCATGATGACCTCCTTGAATTCAATATAACTGCAAATATGCCAATAGATGAAGTGGCTTTGGAAATTGAACTGGGAGACTATGCAGGACTAGAAAGTAAATGGGTTGAAGGAATTTCACTCGATATGTCTGATGAAGGAGGAATGAGCATGAAGGCATATCTAAGAGGTATTTCACCAAAAGTAGGTATCAAAATTTGGGACCCTGTGGATGGAGGTGCGAAAGTTGATGTGCTTCTTGATGATTTCAACAACGATTCCCCGGCCATGGAAATGTTATTGATTGATGTAAACAATTTTGCGAACAAGAGCATCCTGGTGAGGATTGATGAACTTCCCGAGAACTTTGATATGAACGCATCTATCTTCCTTGACGATCAGGATTACGAAGGTGCTCCGCTAGTAGGAAATATCACTGTGGAATCCAACAAGGCTCTTGGTTCAATCTATGTCTTGATCGAAGAAGATACTACTGGAAACAAGCTAGAGCTAGCTGTTCCGGATCTCCCTGAAAGAATAAACCTAGATGTAAGTCTGGGTGATGACCTTGACGTTGATTTTAGTTCATCCAGTGCCCCCTCAAAAATAATACTTGCAATTGACTCCGGTAACACTTCTGACGTCAAAACTGAATGGACTCATGGGATCATGTTGAAG
>Ga0310125_10000055_pt1 | contig 42764 bp, 37 predicted proteins | sample CB11b_Tmax_Bot8__FD_203508 | JGI IMG/M metagenome (GOLD analysis project Ga0310125, IMG submission 203508) | Marine microbial communities from Western Arctic Ocean, Canada - CB11b_Tmax_Bot8 | ecosystem: Environmental > Aquatic > Marine > Oceanic | place: Canada: Western Arctic Ocean | collected... | reverse complement strand
AGCTTTTGACCTGTTTTTTAACTGGGCTAAAAATGAAAATGAGGTTAAGAACCTGGCTGGAACTGAGATGATTGCCCTAGGAACTGGATCCGTTAATTCAGTCGCGATTGTAGGTCATCCTTTGGGCTCCCTTTATGGAACAGGGTCGCAAACTGAAGATGGCACAGTAGACGGAAAACTAATCCTAAATGAAAATGGTTTTCCTCAAATTACGTCTCTGCCTATTGTGCTTGGTAATCCCAATCCTGACTGGCGTGGTTCTCTAGGCCTAAATGCCCGCTTTAAAGGTTTCAATATGAATGTGCTACTTGAACATTCTCAAGGTGGTGATTACTCGCCGCGAACACAGTGGGTGTTACGCCGTTTTGGTACCACTGAGGAAACTGCGAACCGGGTAACGCTTGATAAGGATTTGACAAATTATGATGGTGATGTCATTACCAGTGGTACTGTAGTCCGGGGTAATATCCATGATTTTGGAGGCGGAGATGTGCTACTTGATGAAACGTGGTACCGTCACGGTATAGGTGGTGGCTTTGGTGATAACCAGGCCTATAACTTTGCCGTAAAGGATGCTACCTTTTCTCGTATCAGAGAACTTTCACTTTCTTATACGTTTACTTCACCTGCATTTAGGGATATGACCAAACTGAGTTCCATAACGTTCAGGGCGACCGGTCGGAACCTGTGGGCAAAGTATAAAGAACTAGTGGGTATTGATCCCGCTACAAACCAGGCCGGTGTGGCTAATGGGTTTGGCTTGGATTACTTTACGAATCCAAGTACGAAGTCCTACCTGTTCACAGTTTCGGTAAATTTCTAAGGGAGGGTTAGATAATGAAAAATTTAATGAAAGGATTAAAAACAATGAAAAACACTTTTAGCCTTATTTTGATTGCTTCGATGCTGATGCTGGCTTCCTGTGAAATTCCGACTGATTTAAATGACAATCCGAATGAGATAACGTTACAGGATGTAGATGCGAGCTTGTTTTTAAATGGTGCACAGCTCGCGAATACTATGGTCCAAAACAGTCATCTCAACAGGATTACCGGTATGTTTTCCGGACAGTTGATTGGCTATACATCTCTCTATTCAAACATTTATGGATATTCACTTTCAACGGTTGAATCCAATGATGAATGGAACGGGTGTTATACTGGCGTACTAACTAATGTACGGCACATTGTTGAAGCTGTGCCGGATGACAAACTTCTAGTGGGGATAGCGCAGGTCGTTGAGGCCCACGCTGTTGGTACCCTGGCCATCTTAATGGGAGATGTACCGTACACAGAAGCGGTAAATGATGCTGTGGATGATCCGGTGTTTGATTCCCAGTTAGAAGTTTTAGCCGATTTAACATTACTTTTGGATCGTGCTATTTCAGATCTTGGAAGCGCTTCAAGTCGTCCTGAAGATTTCGATATCTACTATGGTGGTGATAAGGACAAGTGGATTGCTGCTGCATATACGCTTAAGGCCCGTTATGCATTAATTCAAAGTAATTATTCCGCTGCATTAACCGCTGCCAATATGGGTATTTCGTCTTCTGCAGATGATATGAACTTTATTCCCCGCGGTGATGCTGCTACATCAGAAGGTGATAAGAATCTCTTCAATACAATTTTATCAGGATCGAGAGCGGGTGATCTTGGCAATAATGGCAGTTATTTGTTAGAGCTTCTGAATGATACCACCAGCGCCTATAGAGGGAATGCCAAGACCAACGAAACTGCGCGTCACAATTACTATAAGATTGATGAGACCTCAGGCGAAGGTAATTTGGGCGTTATTGAACGGTTTGAACCGATGCCGATGGTGACTTATTCTGAAAACCAGCTGATCAAGGCGGAAGCAGCCGCTCGGACTGGTGGAGATGGATTAGGCTATTTGAACGATTATCGTGCCTGGTTGGCTGGTGGTGGCCGTTTGAATGCCACATTCAGTAGTGATACGACAATTCAATATGATGCCTACGTCAGTGCTGACTTTGCATCCGGAGGTATGGAAAATTCCGATGGTGTATCTACTGAAACGGCACTGCTCCGTGAGATTATTGAAGAAAGGTATGTATCTGGATTTGGTACTTACATGCCCTTTAATGATCATAGACGCCTCCGCGGTGATAGTGAAACAGATTTGATAGTGCCGTTCCCTCTGAATCCTGGTGGGACAGCGCATGTAGAACGGATACCGTATGCACAAGATGAATTAACTTCCAATAGTAATATGACTGAAGATCCGGGATTATACGCAAAAACAAAGGTCAATGGCGGTAGCTGAGACAACAAACAATAATTCGGCCACTTTATAGAAAGTGAAAAGAAAATAAAAAGCCCCCATTACGGGGGCTTTTTATTTTTAGCTATTAAATTTTAGAATCCACATATATTTTCATATACATCCTTGTAAACAAATGAAGAAAGTAAAAGCGTTACTCAAAATTCCATTTCTGACTGCGGTTACGTTAGTTTTTTCCCTTTTCATAGGCTGTGAGGACCCGGAACCTGAACAAACTGGTTACATACAAACTGTACCTCAAGATACCTTTCCGGAACTTGGGCACGATGGTCCCTATTTTGAGAATTCGATTTATTTTGGCCGCGAAGAGTACATCGAATATCATTCAGGGTCCCTGCCCATAATTTTATCTGCTGGCCATGGTGGTTGGAAAGAACCAACTGAAATACCGGACCGGACCGAAGGTACAATGGTCACCGATATTAATACCTACCAATTGACAAAAGTGATCATGGATACATTAATGGCCCGCTTTGGCGGGAAACCCCATGTAATCCTCTGTTTATTGGAACGCCTGAAGTTGGATGCAAACCGAGAAATTGAAGAGGCGGCAGGAGGAAACCTCTATGCAGAGCGCGCCTGGGCAGAATATCATCATTATTTGGATATTGCCAAAGAACTGGTAACGATGAATCATGGCAGCGGTATACTATTTGATATTCATGGCCATGGCGAAAACCCTGATGGATTCTACGATCTGCGAACTTGGTTGGGGTATTTGATTAAAGGTGATGAATTGGATTTGCCTGATGAAGAATTGATTACAAATGCCTTCAAGAATAAGTCGAGTATCAGAGTATTGGCGGATTCTTCTGCTTACACGTTTATCAATATTGTGCGCGGAGGAACCAGTTTTGGTACAATTTTGGATAGCCTGGGGTATGCATGTGTGCCCAGTGTCAATGATCTTGGCCCTGCAGGCTCACGGTATTTTAGTGGTGGTTACATTACCGCTCGTCATGGATCAAGGGATGGTGGTATTATCAGTGCTATTCAGGTTGAATTACCCCAACCGGAAATCCGGGATACGGAAGAAAATTGGTCTAGCTATGCCAGTGCTTTCGCAATGGCGGTAGGTGCATATTACGGACACCATCTGGGACGAAGTATTCAGCCTTGATGAGTCGATGAACTATTATTGTTGAATAGAAATTAGATTAATGAGAAAATTACTTATTTTTACAATGCTGCTTATTGCTGGCTGTACAAAGCTAGCCCATCAAACTAGTGATATTTATCAACCCCTGCAGCAAAAAGTTGTTCGTTCCAGGAATGGTGTAGTAACTACAGCCCATCCCTTAGCAACCACCGCCGGTGTTAAAATGCTGGCAGCAGGAGGTAATGCCATGGATGCTGCAGTTGCGGCTGCTTTTACCCTTTCAGTTGTTGAGCCGAGTATGAGTGGCATTGGCGGCAGAGCCCAGATTCTGATATATACTCCTGCTGGGGGTGTACACGGAATTGATGCTACGACCCAGGCACCACCATTCTATAAATTTAAAGATACACTAGCAGTTAAATACGGGTACGAAACTATTGCTGTTCCTGGCGTGGTGAAAGGGTTGACCGATGGACTATCTGAATTTGGATCGTTGCCGCTTGCAAAGGTAATGAATCCCGCCATTAAATATGCTCAAAATGGGTTTACACTTCTTCCTGGTGAGGCATTTCGGCAGGAGTCCGTCAATGAATTGTTAAAGGAATTCCCTGGAACACGACAGTATTATTTAACTAAGGATAGCGCTGCAAAAAAAGCGGGAGACCGGATTATACAAAGTGATTTAGCCAAAGTATTAAAGGCCATTTCTGAAAAGGGACCGGACGTATTTTACCGGGGTTGGATTGCGCAAGCGATGGTACAGGACGTTCGTGAAAACGGCGGCTTTTTAACCTTAGAATCCATGGAAAATTATCGAGCAGAGAAATCGCATATTGTCGTTGGTAGTTACCGTGGTTATGGGATCAAAGCTTTATGGCTGCCGGCCTATGGTGCGATCACCATAGAGGCCCTACAGATTCTGGAGCAGTTACCGGTCAATCTGAGTGAAGAACGAGAGTGGGCACGCGCTATATATCATGCTATTCAAGCAGCCTATTTGGATAAAAAAGAACAAAAAACACTGGACGATGCAACACGGTTCACATCTAAATCCTGGGCAAAAAAACGAGCCCTAGAAACACCATTGATGAATGGAACTGTAATTGATGGATCCACAACAGATAAAAAAGATAGCATCCCGAAAATCCAAAAAGATCTAGATGGCCATACTTCTCATTTGACGGTAGTAGACAAAAACGGTATGATTGTGTCTTTAACTCAGACGATCGGCCCAACGATGGGGTCCAAAGTGGTCACTCCCGGCTTGGGTTTTCTGTATGCCCAGACAATGGGCGGCTATCTTGGGGAAGTTGAGCCCAATCTCCGCGTTCCATCGCACATCTCACCTGTAATTGTTTTTAAGGATGATAAACCCTTATTAGCTCTGGGAGCAGCGGGAGGAAGCAGGATACCCTCATCTATTGTCAATGTAATCAGTAAAATTATTGATTATGAAATGCCTTTGTCAAAAGCATTGTATGCCCCTCGGGTACATCCACTAGAAGAAGGAATTAACCTAGAAGTTGTCGATGGAACTAGGTGGAACGAAGATGATAGTACGTATTTTTCTCAACTAGGTTATACGGTTGAAATGAGGCGATTACCAGGCCAATTTGGACGAATTCATGCTGTAATGCTGGATACGTTAACAGGAGAATGGATTGGTTGTGCGGACCCGGATTGGGAGGGTACTGCCGAATCTGCTAGTTGGAAATGATTAAAAACGATTTAGTTAATTGGTCTCTTGGTTGGCTTATTGAACCAGTTTGAATATGCCTCCTGGCTTTATTTCACCATCCTTGATTACCCGGGCGTACCATCCGCGTCTATGCAATACCGTATTCATAAAAGTTGTTGTATGCTTCTGACCTACATAGGAGAGTAAACCCAGATTAGTACAAGGTTCGCATTCGAAGGATATTTCAATCGTTGCGTCTCCAGCTATATACTGCTGTCCAACCTTGAATGAATCATGCGCATATCCTTCTACGGTTAGGTTCTCCCCAACATCCCCAGGCTGAACCGGCCAGCCTTCTTGATTCAATTCTTGTATTGTTTCCATAGGATACACGAGAATAGCCATATCCTTGTTGCCTTTTTTCTTGGTTTGGCGAAATTTGTTGTAATCGCCATTCAAGCCTTGCTTAGTAGCATAAGAATGCTTCACAGCATATTTTGGAAGCCCTCGTTCGTCAGGAACTTTTGATTTAACATTAACCTGTAAAATTGTTCCTGCCATGATATACTAAATGATTTGGGTTTTCATTTATTTTTTTGTGGGTGTTCTATTAAACTACTGAATAAATATCAAAGATAGCCACAATATTATAGACCTATGAACATAACAATGGTCTCTTTAATGAGCCAGAGTAAAGTTCATCCTATTTAATATCAAATCTAGGATCAATCACTAATTCCTGCTATATTTTTATTACACATACAATTCTCTTAGCCTGTGTGCCTACGTTCACTTAAATGGGATAAGGTAACAGGCCGGTACGGTACTGAGGGAAACGTCAGTATTAGCTCCCGATTCCTTTGGTAACTTGGAATAATTTGGAATGAGAATGGAAGAAGTCGAGCAGGAAAATACTCATAGCAGTGTTGCCCAACTGGTAACACAGGTTCCCCAGATTAAGGATAAATTTGGCCGCACATTTAATTATTTGCGGATTGCGGTTAATGAAAAGTGTAATCTACGCTGCATATATTGTATGCCTGAAAAGGGCATACCCTTTGAACCCCAAAATAAATTACTGACCCGCAAAGAAATTATTCGGATAGTCCAAGTAGCTGCTAAACTTGGCGTAAACAAAATACGGTTTACAGGAGGTGAACCTTTAATCCGGAAAGATCTAGTAGAATTGGTTAGCGGAGCGGCGGAAACTCCTGGCATAGATTCTATAAATTTGACGACAAACGGCATATTGCTTGCTAATTCTGCTAAATCCCTTAAAGACGGTGGCCTAACTGGAGTAAACGTTAGTATTGATACACTGGAAAAAGAAAAGTATACGGAAATTACACGCCGGGATTATATCGATCAAGCCTGCAAGGGGCTTGAAGCAGCGAAAAGAGTAGGTATCCCATCGATCAAGGTTAATGTTGTTGCACTGCGGGGTTTCAATGATCATGAATTATCAAACTTTGTTCACATGACAAAAGATTACCCTCTCACCGTTCGCTTTATTGAGCTAATGCCCTTTGATGCCCAGCAGATCTGGAAAACAGGAAAATTTTTCAGAGCAGAAAATATAAAGGCTGAATTAATAAAATTGTTTCCTGAGATTAAAACAGCCTCGGGCAGTGCCACAGAATTCACCACATTCAATGTGCCAGGTTACAAAGGGAAAGTAGCTGTTATACCATCGTATTCCAGAGATCTTTGCGGTGCCTGTAATCGTATTCGCTTAACGGCTACAGGTCAAATCCGAAACTGTCTCTATGCTAAAAATAATTCCAGCGTGCGGGATACCATCCGATCAGGTGGATCAAACAAAGATATTGCTGGCCTTTTTTTACAAGCCATGTGGCAAAAACCAATCGATGGATGGATCGCCCAGAAAGCAGCAAATAATCACCCAGAATCAATGACCAAAATAGGAGGGTAACCATGGAAAAATTCAGTCATATGGATGAAAAAGGTGCTGTGAAGATGGTGGATGTAACAAACAAGAATGTATCCTTCAGACTGGCTAGGGCAGAAGGGAAGATACGTCTCCAGCCTGATACAATTGCAGCCATTACTGACAACGCATTACCCAAGGGTAATGGATTGACAACGGCTAAGATCGCCGGGATTCAAGCAGCCAAGAAAACTGCTGAACTTATACCTTTATGTCACCAATTAAATTTATCTTGGGTGGACTTGGAATTTGAACTGGGTAATGATCAGATAACTATCCACTCTGTAGTAAAAACAACGGAAGCTACAGGTGTAGAAATGGAAGCATTGACCGCTGTTGCCACTGCCGCATTAACCATATATGATATGTGTAAAGCTGTTGATAAAACCATGACCATTTCCAATATCCATCTTGTGGAAAAAAAGGGAGGTAAAAGTGATCAACGCTCTAATTTTTCACCAAAGACAGCAGTACTCATACTTTCCCAATCAGTTCATGAAGGTAAAAGTGAGGATACTTCGGGACAGATCCTGAAAGAAGGACTCGCCAAATACGGTTGCCATATTGATCACAGTAACGTAATTCCCGATGACGGCGCAAAGTTGAAGATGGTTATTGAGGATCTAAAAAGTAAAGGCTTTGAACTGGTAGTTACCTCTGGTGGAACAGGTGTTGGGCCCCATGATGTGACTATTGAGACAATTGAACCACTGTTGACACAACGGTTGCCTGGCGTTGAGCAGGCACTTCACAGTTACGGGCGGATCAAAACTTCCACAGCGATGTTGTCAAGATTATTGGCCGGCCGTATTGGCGATACTTTTGTCATCTGCCTGCCCGGCAGTCCTGGCGCTGCCAAGGACGCACTTGCGGTGCTCATGCCTAGTTTTTTACACGTTTTTTCTATGGTAGAGGGTCAAAGACACTAGCATGGATTTGCAGATTGAACTTCTTTTTTCATTGGCAGTTATTGCTGCTCTTTACGGATCGGTCGGTCACGGCGGTGCTTCCGGATATCTGGCTGTCCTATCTCTTTCAATTTTCGCATTTCACGGTGCTATCTGGTTAAAACCCCATGCCCTTTGTCTTAATCTCGTGGTTGCATCCATGGGATTATATTACTACGGTCGGCAGGGTTTTTTCAGTATGAAACTCATACTGCCTTTTATCCTAACGTCAATACCGTTTGCCTATGTGGGTGGCTATCTTCCAATAATCGATTGGTTGTTTGATATCGCACTATCGCTTACCCTTTTATGGGGGGCCTTACGGTTAGTAATGTCCTCTAATGTAGACGGAAAAATTTACAATCCACCGTCACTTAGCATTAGACTCGCCATTGGTGCAGGTTTAGGATTTGTATCAGGACTTGTGGGAGTTGGGGGTGGAATTTTTCTATCGCCTCTACTCCTCCTCAATCGTTGGGCATCCCCTAAGGCGACTGCAGCGGTCAGTGCGTTCTTTATCATTGTCAACTCCATTGCAGGCCTTGCGGGGGCGTTTAGTTCAGGACAGGCTGAACTTGACAGTGATTTGATAATTCAGTTTTCGATAGCTGTCCTGATTGGGGGATTTATGGGGACTCGGTTTGGTGCGAACCACGCTTCAGATCAAACGATTCGACGACTTCTAGCAGTAGTGCTGGTTGCTGCTGCTTTTCGTAGGGTGTTAGGTCTAATGGGGTTATGGCCATGATCTCAGTCGCTGAAGCGCACAAGATCATTGATGATCACATTACGCGGCTTGCCCGGGAAAGGGTTTCAATCAATGATACTGAAGGAAGAGTTCTTGCTGCAGAAATAATCGCATCTTTTCCCCAGCCGCGTTTCGATAACAGCGCCATGGATGGTTTTGCTGTCCGAGCTTCAGATACAAAAGGTGCAAGTAAAAAAAGTCCAATTGATCTAAAAATGGTTGGTGTTGTTTCTGCTGGATCGCCAGGTGATGTAGCGGTAGGTACGGGCCAATGTGCTCAATGCATGACCGGTGCACCTATCCCTCAAGGTGCAGATGCAATTGTAATCGTTGAAGATAGTAATGGATATGAAAGTGGCCCTGAAGTGCAAATATATACAGAGGTTCAAGAAGGACAACATATCCGCAGAGAAGGAGAAGAAATCCAATTAGGAGACTTGCTGATAAACGATGGCACCTGTATTACAACAGCTGAGATTGGAACAATGGCAACCTTTGGGTATAAGGATATTCAGGTTTACCGCAAACCAAAACTGGCTCTTTTCGCAACGGGGGATGAACTGGTTGAACCGGGGAATGATTTGTTACCGGGACAGATCTACAATTCAAATATATACGTTTTTGAAGATCTAGCCAGGCGTGCTGGCGCTGAAGTTGTCTTAAAGAATGTAATCAAGGATGATAAGGATTCCTTGAAAACATTTTTAGCTGATGCATTTGACAGCTGCGATATGGTCATATCTTCCGGTGGCGTTTCAATGGGAAAGTTCGATTATGTCCGGGATGTGTTCATGGAATTGGGAGTTCAGGAACATTTCTGGAAGGTAGCCCAAAAACCAGGGAGACCATTGTTTTTTGGAAGTAATTCAACCGCATTGATTTTTGGACTGCCAGGTAACCCTGTATCTGCTTTCATCGGTTTTATGGAATATGTATGGCCGGTATTGGAAAGCATGACCGGGCAATCAAGGGCGAGCACAATTTCTGCTGTACTAGATGAATCTTTTCCTCTTGATGCAGTGAAAACCAGATATCTTTTTGGTAACACCTGGTCAGAAGATGGTCAATTGATTTGTGTACCGTCCAAAAAGGTTGGATCTCACATGCTAACCTCTTCTCTAGAAGCAAACTGCATCATAGTCGCTGATCCGGGAGATATACCTCTAACAAAGGGTGCTCAAATCCGCGTTCGTCTTTTACCCTGGAAATCGATCAAATGATTATTACCCCGCACGAACTGCAGCAGTGGGTCTCAGCAGGTAGATCATTTATAGCAGCAGATATTCGGCTGGAAGAACAACGGCATCATTTCCCAATTAGTGGATTGGAGGCGATAACAGCCAGTGCAGAAGACTTGCCTACTAGAAAAAAAGAACCACTTGTTTTGATTTGTCAGTTTGGCGTACTAACAGAAGAATTAATTATTAACCAAAACCTTGAAAATGCCTACAGTCTTCTTGGTGGCGTGCAATCATGGGAAGCCTATCAGGCAGATAATATGGACCTGAGTCGCTGGTCACGACAGACTATACTACCAGAAATAGGGATGGCTGGTCAGCGAAAACTACAGGATTCAAAAATTGCCATTGTAGGTATGGGGGGCCTAGGCTGTCCTGCCGCCCAGACACTGGCCGCTTCTGGTGTAGGAAACCTACAATTAATCGATGGCGACGTGATAGAATTATCCAATCTTCATCGGCAACCGCTTTACAATATAAATGATATTGGCCAAGCGAAGGTATCTGTAGCACGTAAAAGTTTAAAAAAGCTTAATGAAAGACTAACGGTTATTGCCGAGGACAGATACCTAGATGAATCCAATGGACAGGAATTACTTAAGGATGCGGATGTGATCATTGACGCAACAGACAATATAAAAACCAGGCAGGTGATTGATCATATTTCGAAAACTGCACGTATTCCGATGGTGTATGGTGGTTTATATCGTTTTGAAGGGCAAGTTGCAGTGTTAAATCATAATAGTGGCCCCGGATATGAAGATATATTCACCCCGGATCCTGCTGGTGGTGACACTTGCGCAGAAGCAGGTGTCCTCGGTATGCTTCCTGCAATAATTGGCAATATTCAGGCTCTGGAAGCAGTAAAGATCATTATCGGTATAAAACCAAACCTAAGCGGTAAATTGCTTCTCTATGATGGTATAACTCATGAAACAAACACCATAAATGTTGGATCAAATACATGAAAGTCTTTGTCAAATGTTTTTCTCAAGTAAAATATGCTGTCGGAACAAGTGAACTCGCTTTAGACCTGAATCCAGGGACCACCACAGCAGACCTTGAAACAATGATTCGAGAAAAAAGTGCTGGTGCACTAGATGATGTCACCCTTCGCACTGCTGTAAATAAAGATTATGTTTCTGAACCAGTCCCATTGGATGATGGTGATGAGGTGGCGTTTATACCACCAGTGCAAGGAGGCTGAATGATTGTAACAGGGATCGTTCCTAGCCAAATTGTTCCCTTTCCTGCGGATGATTTACGGCGTAATGATGGGTCTGAAATTGTATTTAATGGTCGTGTTAGGTCCACCGAACACGGCGAACCAATACTGGCACTGGAATATGAACACTATGAAGGGATGGCAGAAACTGAATTATATAGATTAGCGGAAAAAACGGTCAGTAAATTTTCCATCCATGATTTATTCTGTCGGCACCGAGTTGGGCAAATTGGTGTTGGTGAAATAAGTCTCCACGTAGTGATCTGGTCTAAACATAGGAAAGAAGGCTTAAGTGCAATGACTTGGTTTATCGCTCAACTAAAAAAACATGTACCGATCTGGAAATGGGCACTACTTACTACTGGTGAACGGGTCCCCAGCGAATGTGTCCATTCAGAGCATTAACAGAAGAAAATAATCGGCGAATAAAACGCTATTCATATGATGGTACTCTAACTATGAAAAGAGCTGTCTCTGGTTTTAGTTCTATCACTGCTGCCTTAAAGATTGCCTCAAAAGTTGGATTTGGGAATTTCTATCGGTCCATCACTTCAAGAAACACTTGCAAAACCTGCGCACTGGGCATGGGTGGGCAAAAAGGCGGAATGACCAATGAAGTATCCAGCTTTCCTGAAATATGCAAGAAAAGTATCCAAGCCCAACTGACTGACATTCAGCAAGCGATACCTGAATCTCTCTTTCAGAATAACACTATCGCTGATTTCAAACAGATCACTCCGAGAAAACTGGAAAGATTGGGCCGACTGAATACACCATTGTACAAAAATAAAGAGAGTGACCAATATTTACCAATTAGCTGGAACAAAGCCCTGAAAAAGATATTTACCACACTGCAGCAAACAGATCCAGAGAAAACATTTTTCTATAGTTCCGGCAGATCATCCAATGAAGCAGCATTTCTCTTACAATTATTTGTAAGAGTCTATGGCACAAATAACATCAACAATTGCTCATACTATTGCCATCAGGCTTCCGGGGTCGGCCTTAGTGCTACCATCGGCAGCGGGACTGCAACTGTTGTTTTAGAAGATTTACGCCGGTCGGATATGATTTGGGTTATCGGAGCTAATCCATCGTCAAATCATCCACGGTTACTCACGGAACTGCTTCACTGCCGCAGGCGGGGCGGTAAAGTAATTATTGTTAATCCTATAAAGGAGCCCGGTCTGGTTCGATTTAACGTCCCCAGTGATTGGAAATCGATGCTTCTTGGGGATAATAAAATTGCCACAGATTTCGTGCAGCCGAATATAGGTGGTGACATTGCATTATTTAAGGGTATTGCGAAGGTGCTGATCGAAAGTGGAAATATTGACAGGGCATTCATCGAGGACCATACATCAGGTTACCACAGTTACGCACAAGATATCATGGAAACTTCATGGGCAGATATAACAAAATCGTCTGCTATTGATCGGGCCCAGATCAGCCACCTTGCTGATCTTTATTTATCTGCTGAAAATGTTATCTTTAGCTGGGCTATGGGAATCACGCATCACGATCATGGGGTGGAAAATGTCGAATCAATTGTAAATCTTGCCCTGCTCAGAGGGATGATTGGAAAGGAAAATACCGGTCTTCTACCCCTAAGGGGCCACTCAAATGTGCAGGGGGTTGGCTCTATGGGGGTTACCCCAGCTTTGAAGGATATTGTGTTGAAAAAACTCGAAAAAAAGATGGGATTTATAGTGCCACAAACAAATGGCTTAGATACAATGGGATGTATTAAATCAGCATATAAAGGTGAGATGGATTTTGCCTTTCTAATGGGTGGTAACCTATATGCTGCTACACCCGATTCAGAATATTCGGAACAAGCTCTAAACAATATTCCATTTAAGGTCTTTCTAACCACTACCTTAAATCAAGGGCATTTTTTCGGTATTGGTAAGGAAACAATTATATTACCTGTAGCAGCACGGGATGAAGAGAAACAATCAACCACCCAAGAATCCATGTTTAATTTTGTGCGTATGAGCGATGGTGGTATTGTCAGGCTAAATAACGTTAGGTCAGAAATAGATATTATTGCAGATATTGCAGTGGGAACGTTGGGTAACGATAAGATTGATTTTTTGCCCTTCAAGAAACACGCCAATATTCGCGATGCAATTGGGCAGATCATTCCTGGATTTGAGAATATTAAGGATATCGATCGAACGAAGGAGGAATTTCAAATTGGTAATAGAACCTTTCATAATCCAGAGTTCGCTACAGTAGATGGAAATGCTATTTTCAAGACAATAAAGATTCCGCCATTAAAGGGAAAAAATGGACAATTCAAAATGACCAGTATCCGCAGTGAGGGTCAGTTTAATACTATTGTTTATGAGGAAGCGGATACTTTTCGGAACATTAATGAACGTTGGGTAGTGCTGATGAATGAATTTGACATTCAAAAACTCGGATTAGGCCATGGAGATACAGTGGACCTACATAGTGAAACAGGAAAAATGGAAGCAGTAAAAATACAGTCATTTGATATTGCTGAAGGAAATGTAGCGACCTTTTTCCCCGAAGGAAATAAATTAATATCCACAGTCATTGATGAACGTAGCAAAACACCCAGTTTTAAATCCACGGCAATAAACATTACGCCTGTGTACAGTAATTAGTTGGATCTTTTCGTATTTAACTGGATCGGGTTTTCAAAGAAACAACAGTTTCATAATCATCCGGTGTATTCATATTGAAAAAAGCATCCTTATCTGAGTCCATGGTGACTATAGTGAAATTTTCATTTTCAATTAAACTCTGCAAACTAAAATCTTCATTGTCAAGTTTGGAATTAAGTAGCGATATTAAGCGACGGTTGTAAAACCCCGCTAAGGGTTCTAATCCTTTCTTAGTTTTGGGTATAACGCCATAACTATTATTATGTTTTTTTCGCCATAGTTGTTCAATCACTGTTGCGGTCAGCAGCGGTAAATCACAAGACAGTATCAAATTCCATTCACTTTGAGTGTGGTGTAACGCTGTGTATAAACCATTAAATGGCGCCCGCAAAATCAATTTGTCTACGATAAAAGGTTTATCCATTTCAACAGGCTGATCTTTACCAACCACCCATCTTGAACCAAAATCACTGCATTTTTCCCAAAGGTGATCTAAAATAGGTTTCCCTTCAATTTGAACCTTCCATTTTCGAGATCCAAAGCGTTGGTTTTGGCCACCAATAAGAATGTATGCTGATGCATGGATCATAGGATATACGATTACTAGAGTGAATTAATTTAATTTACCCCAGCTATATTAAATACAATATTAGATTAATTTGGATATAAATTGGCTTGTGAATTTGGGGAGGCTGCAATAATTAATATAAATTTTCTATTACGTTCATATATTGTATTAATAACCCACATAAATGCCCATCTATCCCCTAGATACCGCAATTGCTAACAAACAAAAACTGCTAATATGTATTCCAATTTTATATAACCGGAAATGATGAATTGGGCTTCCTGAAAAAATAATGATCCAAAAATATTTTCTATTTATTTTAACTATTATACTATCTATTAGTTTCGCACAGCAGCCTAAAATGGAACTTGAGGATACAATTAAAAATGAAATTGATTTGAAATATTTATTTTTTCTACCCAAGGATTATTATAGCGATAAAAATACAGGCTGGCCACTAATATTGTTCCTCCATGGCATGGGCGAAAGAGGTACTGACCTGGAATTAGTAAAAATCCATGGTATCCCCAAGATTGTTAAAGAGCAGATTGATTTTCCGTTTATTGCTGTTTCGCCCCAATGTCCAATTGAATATGTGTGGCGGGACGATGACATGCAACAAGCACTAGAGAATCTCTTGCAGAAAATAGTAGAAAATTATCGTGTAGATAAAACAAGAATATATGTTACTGGATTAAGCATGGGGGGGTATGGTACCTGGTCGCTAGCTGCCCGCCGACCCGATCTCTTTGCTGCGGCTGTGCCCATTTGTGGCGGCGGTGATCCAGCAACTGTCAATATTTTAAAAAATATGCCAATCTGGGTTTTTCATGGGGGTCTCGATGGGGTGGTATTGCCTGAAGAATCGGAGAAAATGGTTCGAGCACTGGAAAGAGCAGGCGGCAAGGTCCGTTATACATTATATCCAAAAGCGTACCATGATTCATGGACTGAAACATATGATAGCCCTGCATTATATGATTGGTTACTAAGCAATAGAAAAGTAGAAAATTAAGAAAGAACGCTAAAAATGAAGGCCTATTTATTGCGCAGACATGGTAAACCAGCAGTTTTACAACCAACGGATGTTCTTGTACCTGAATTGAAACATGAACAAGTCAGAGTTAATATTGAATGCATTGGTTTGAACTATGCGGAAATTATGGCTCGGAAAGGTTTCTATGGCTGGGCACCGAAAATGCCCTATACCTTGGGTATGGAAGCTTATGGTCGCATTGAGGCCATCGGTGACGGTGTGTCAGCTAGAGCGGTAGGTGACAAGGTGATCATTGGTACACAGTACGGCTGCTATGCAGAAAAATTTGTCGGTCACTGGCAAACTACGGCCCCAGCGATCGAACAATTTACTCCTGAAGAAAATGCAGCTTTTTTCGTCAATTTTTCCACAGCATGGGTCGGTTTATTTGAAATGGCAAAACTTGTAACAGGTGAATCTGTATTGATTCAGGCTGCTGCTGGTGGTGTTGGTACTGCTGCGGTGCAGATGGCCAAAGCCTTGGGTTGTACCGTTTATGGTACTGTAAGTAACCCGGCAAAAGAAAAATTACTTCAGGATCTGGGGATTGACTATGCGATCAACTATATGGAAGATGACTTTGAAGAGTTAGTTAAGAAATTAACAAATGGTCAGGGTGTAGATGTTGTCCAGGAAATGGTTGGCGGCGATGTGTTCAAAAAGAGTGTACGGGTGTTGAAGCCTTTGGGTCGGATCATTGTAATGGGTTATGCCAGTATGGACCTAAAGAAGTGGAATCCATTATCATGGTATAAAACTTGGCAGGGTATACCAAAAGCAGACCTTATGGATATGTCCAAACGTGTATATAGCATGATGGCTTTCCATTTGGGTTACCTCATGAAGGATGAGGTAATCATGGATCGCGTTATTCAAGGACTATCTGAATTTGTTATTAAGCATAATTTGCGTCCGGTGGTAGGACAAACCTTTTTCTTTGACGAGATCCCCAAGGCTCATGAATTAATGGAATCACGAAAGAGCATGGGGAAGATTGTTATTACAGTCTAGTTTATTTTTATGAAGGATTACGATTATATTGTAATTGGTTCAGGATTTGGGGGATCCGTAGCTGCCCTTCGTCTTGCTGAAAAAGGTTACAAAGTAGCTGTGATTGAACAAGGAAAACGCTATCGGTCAAAAGATTTTCCGAAAACTAACTGGAATTTTCGAAAATATTTCTGGATACCAAAAATAGGTTTTTATGGAATTCAGGCACTTACATTATTAAAAGATGTTTTTATCCTGCATGGTACCGGAGTGGGTGGCGGTAGTTTGGTTTATGCCAATAATCTCATAGTACCGCCCGATGAGGCATTCGATAACCCGATATGGGGTGGGCCGGGCTGGAAAGAAAAACTCACCCCATTTTATGAAAAAGCTAAGATAATGCTTGGTGTCACCAAGAGTGAGGTACTTACTCACGCTGATAAATTGTTGCAGGAATGTGCCGAGGATGCTGGCATTGGAGACACATTCCACGTCAATGATGTCGGTGTTTATTTTGGCGAACCGGGAGTGAAGGTTTCCGACCCCTATTTTGATGGCCAGGGTCCGGACCGAACTGGTTGTATTTTGTGTGGTGGTTGTATGGTCGGTTGCAGGCACGGTGCTAAAAATACGCTGGATCTAAACTACCTGTTCCTAGCAGAGAAGCTTGGAGTGGATATAATACCGGAAACAAGGGTCATGGACGTACAACCCAATGACTCAGAGAATTATATACTGATTACCAAAAAAGTCACAGGTATTGTGAAAAGAAAAAACATATACCATGCCGCCGGGGTAGTTTTTTCCGGCGGTGTCATGGGAACAGTGAAATTACTGCACCGCTGCAAATCGAATGGCTCTTTACCAAATATATCACAACAATTGGGCAATTTTGTCCGTACAAACAGCGAAGCTATACAGGGAGTCGTAGCAAAAAGAAAAGATATTGATTATTCTAAAGGTATTGCCATTACTTCGGGTATTTTTCCTGATAAAAATACCCATATTGAAACTTGCCGCTACGGTAAGGGGCAAGGAGCCATGTCTCTTTTGGCAACATTATTAGTGGATAAGCATGATTATGTTCCACGACCGATCTTATGGCTGTGGAATATTATCCGCCATCCACTGGTTTTTTTGCGCAGCATGAACCCCATAGGGGTGTCTGAAAAATCTACCTACGTGCTGGTTATGCAGACGATAAGTAATTATATGCGTTTCGATTACAAACGCCGCTGGTGGCGCCTCGGTAAAAGGTCGATGAACTCTAATTGTGATACGGATCAAAAAGTACCAGCTTATATTCCCGTAGCGAATGAATATACTAGACGTCTTGCTGAGAAGATAGATGGTGATCCAGCTGCCAGCATTACAGAAATATTCTTAAATACATCGACAACTGCCCATATCATGGGTGGGTGTGTAATGGCCGACAATCCAGAAAATGGTGTGATCGATTATAAAGGCCAGATCTTTGGCTATAAAAATCTTTATGTGGCAGATGGTTCTATCGTTCCAGCAAATCTGGGCGTAAACCCGAGTCTCACAATTACGGCCCTGGCAGAATATATTTTGGACCAGGTTCCAGAAAAAATTTAATGCATCAACTACATTGATAATTAATATAATATAATGAGGTCATTTATGGGTTTAGGCTTTGCAAAGGTTTAATTGCTTTGAATGTAATGGATAATTGCTGGTCTTCTTCATAAAATTAGTTTGCCACTTTTAGCGGTTTGAAAGGGTAATACCGTTTGCGATCGTATATATATATATACCCATTGATCAAAATATTGATCTTATTAACACTGTCCTTTAATTATGTACAGGGTGATGATACTAGTACAAACATTCCAGTCAAATTAATAGTTGAATCAAAATATGAGTTTCATAATCGCTTTGGAGAATATCTTGAAATACTGCAATACCAAAAAAAAACCAACTTTGATAAACTTGGTAAAATGTCCTCAATCGTACATTATGATGGAGAAGGCAATTTGCAGCGCAAAGATATTTACTATTATAACAATGATGGTTTTCTGGTGGAATTATCAAGTTATGCCCCAGATGGAATGCTAGCATGGAAAAACATATTTGAATATGATAAGCATAACAAAATAACCCATGAAGCCTCATATGATCCTGATGGTTCACTAGCGTGGGAAGACAAATATAAATATGATAAGAATGGTCATCTTTTAGAAAAGGTTTCATATCTCATAGAGGATGAAAAAGAATATGTTAGCCGGACCTTTCGGTATGATTCACAGAATCAACTAGTAAAAGAGACTTCTTATTATCCCGATGGCAAGCGCAGCAGTGATTTCATCTATACGTATGATTTCGATGGCAAACTGGTCGAAGAAAAGTTTTATGATTATTACAAAAAGCTTACGCTGAAAGATCAATATAAATATGATCGAAAAGATAATCTTAAAGAATGGGTACTAATCAATAAAGATGGGAAGTTGGTCAATAATTATGAAGGTATTGCCGGAAAAACTTATCAATATAATAGGAAAAATAATATAATTGGTATAGAACTGAAGAATGATCAGGGTATTATAATGAAGAAGGAAATATTTCAATACGGGAAGGATGAACGGTTACTTGGGTCCGTTAAATTTTATGTGAAATTTATGTTTGGCAAGATCCATGAAATACCTATAGAAAAGACCACATTTCAATATGAGCGGTGGTAATTTTTACTATGCGCAGTAAGTCCTTTTATTATTTTATTGTGTTGCTAATTTTGGTCAGTTGCTCTGATAATTCACCAGAAATAAAAAAGGTCATTGTAAAGGATAATTCTGCCAGACTTGTTGATAATCCTAGAACAAAATCTCCCATAACTTTTATACCGATTGGCACCGAATTAGAGGTATTAAAAATAAAGGATGTAAGTAAAGGCTTGTTCAACACTACCTGGTTTCAGGTACCTTACGATGATACCGTAGGTTGGATCAATATGTTTTTTGTGACAGTTGATTCAAATGCCACTGTGGATGACATGATAAAACTTGCCGATCGCAGTCAACCTGATGCCGTCAAGGGGACCGATTATGAGGATTATGATGAAGATTATGAAACTGAAAAAACTTTTGATTACGATGAATATTATGAAAATGAAGAAATTACCCATGATGCAGGTGTATTGATTGCAGACCAGCGTAAGGTTGTTCAAGGTGTTGCATTCGGTAATGCAAATGCCTCCATTAAATTGTCAACAGGTAGGTTGTACACTGTACAGATTACATCCGGTAAAAATCTTGAAGCAGCGGAAGAATTGGTCCGAAATGCAAAAAATATTGGTATAGATGCTTATATCCAACAAGGTTACGTAGATAACAGCGGTACATTATGGTATCGTGTGCGGGCAGGAAAATATACATCCATAGATAGAGCCAGGGCTGCCGCTGGTGAAATAAATGAAAAGATAAATACATATTCCTGGGTGGATAATTTCCGGGAAGATGAAGCTGTAGAGCAGGAATTGATTCCAGCGCTTTCCGAACCATTAGAATCCTTACCCATGTTTAGTGTAGTTGATCCTTGGATGCGAGAAAATATTTCAAATTTTGGTTCTATAAAGTATATAAAATGGTATGATCCATATATCAGGGGTAATTTCCACTTACAGCGAGTTCGCTATAGTATATTGACTAATCAAGACGAATTGTTGATTGATGAGCGCGAGTTCAAATTTTGGGATGGAAAACTCTATTCTGTTTTTGATAATCAAGGTACCAAACTGCAGTAAAGCTGTCCAATTTATTTAGCTATTGTTGGTTTACACCACTTATCGTTACAATAACTTTCCGATAATCAAAATTGTTTGATTCTGCAAAGTGAAAATTCCTATCATTTTATTTTCAATAATGACATTTGCATTAGCTGAGGTTCGTGTAAATATTGACAGCCTAGTAATCCGAGAAGACCTTGATAGTAAAGGTCGGAGGTATTTACCAAAAACAAAAATACCATTTCAGGGATTGGTATATAGTGAATATCCTAACGGACAGGTAGAATTTGAAGGGCCACTCGAAATTGGGTTACAACATGATACATGGGTATGGTGGTATCCAACCGGTGAAAAAAAATCAGAAATTACTTTTTCAAACCATTTAAAGCATGGACACAGTCGATCTTACCTTGAATCTGGAAATTTGCGGGAATCAGGTAGTTATTTAGATGATAAAAAAGAAGGCCTCTGGACGCAATATTATGAATCAGACAAGAAATTATCAGAGACGAATTATAAAAATGATAAATTGCATGGTCGGTTGACAATTTGGCATGAGAATGGAAGGAAAAAAAAAGAAGTATTTCATACCAGAGGTAAAAAGCATCAATGGGAGCTCGGTTGGTATGCAGATGGAAGTCATCGCCTAAAATTATACTGGTACCTCGGATTGCAAAAAGGCCAACAAATAGCCTGGTACAATAACGGTCAAAAGAAATATCATTACACATTCGATAATGGCGCCTGGGTTGGTGATATTAATGAATGGTATGAGAATGGTGGTCAGCGAATCAAAGGATCTTTTGTCAATGGCAAACAATCTGGAATATGGATTTGGTATTTTCCTAATGGTAATTATGCGCTAGAAGGTGAATATGCTGATGGTTTTCCAACAGGTTATTGGCGATCATATTCGGAAGATGGTTTAATGATATATAATGAAGAGGAATATGGCGTCTGGGTGGAGGATGAACTAAAATGGTGGAAAGAAGATTACGCTGGTACTGCGAACCCCGGAGATATACCTGTTATCCAATATTGATAAATACAAGGAACATTAGGTTTATGAGTAATATCGTTATTAAACAACTTTCCGATGATGAAATAGATAATATGGGTATTTTAAACTGGCCCATTTGGACCAGTGAAGTCTCAGAATTTCCGTGGAAATATGAAGTGGAAGAATCTTGTCTAATTATAGAAGGGGAAGTGTCTGTGGCTGCTGGTTCGGATTCAGTGGAAATTAAACCAGGGGATTTTGTTATTTTTCCAAAAGGATTAGCCTGTGTCTGGAAGGTTACTAAACCTATCAGGAAATATTTCAAATTCGGTGAATGACTAATATATTAATGACTGCTAAAAATTTATGCGTGAATCTGTCGCAGAATACCTAAAAACGTACGATCCCTTTATATTATTTGGATCAAGTCATATTGCCGCGATTATGATAGCGTTATTCCTGGTTATTTTTCTACCTATTTTCGCCCGGAAGAAACTATCCGAGCAGCAACAGCACCTAGTGGGAAGCGTTATTGGTTATTTTGTGATGAGTAGTTACTTGATATGGGTAACCTTGGAATTAATCGCAGGTACATTTGATGTAAAATTACATTTACCCATCCATCTCTGCCGGTTGGCCAATTTACTGCTGCCACTGGTAATGGTTAGACGTAGCTATTTTTTCTATGAAATACTGTATTTCTGGGGTCTTTCTGGCATGTTCCAGGCTGTCATTACCCCTGATATCGCTGCCGGATTTCCCCATTTTCAATACTGGCGGTTTTGGTTTGCTCATCATGGCATGATCTTAGCCTTGATTTACGCCACCGTTGTTTATGATATGCGACCAACAATCGCAAGTGTCTGGAAAGCGATGCTGGCCATGAATATATTTTTGATCTTTGCAATAATAGCCAATCTTTTGCTTGATGCGAATTATTTCTGGATCTGCGGCAAACCTGTTAACGAATTAGGAGAACATGTGCCGAGTTTATTGGATTATTTGGGACCATGGCCATGGTATATTCTTGCAGCTGAATTTGTTGCCTTAGCGCATTTCTTGTTAGCTTTTGTACCATTTATTTTTTTGAATAGAGGGAAAAGAACAATATGAACAGGAATTTCAAATAATATGCTCTAATCGTGGTGATAATAGTAGTCAAATATCAAAAAAATAAACTGAGAAATATGATATGAAGCCACTCACTTTTATTTTATTAATATTTATTACATACTTACCGGCACAGCAAATGGATCGCCTGTTTTGGAATGGTAGTGATTGGCGCCGGCTAGCGAAATTGGCTGATTATGATCTAGAACTGACTTACATGATGAAGATAGCCTATATTAATGGCGTATTAGATGGTAGGTTATTTTATTACCTGAAAGCATGGACAATGGAACAGGCGTTTGCCGATAGCTTGTATGCCGAAACAGTTGATTATCTTACCCCCAGAGAATTAGTGAAAGTTCTTGATAATTTTTATGCTGATCCAATCAATGGTTATATCCCTCTACCTTCAGCAATAATTATCTCTAATATGTTCGGTGAACGGATTCCAATGGATAAGATTGATGATTATATACGTCATTCCAAAGAGTGGATTAACCGAATGATCCTCGAAAAAAAACAGTAATATAAGTAATGTTTTCCCGCCTGTTAATTGTAGTGGGATTTGCTTTTGTATTGCTATGTGGCCAGAGGCAAAACCGCGTCTTTTGGGATGGCAGCGATTGGAACCGCATTGCGATCCAGATGAATCAAAAGCCTGAATCAATTTACCGTGTAAAAGCCGCCCATATTAATGGACTGTTAGATGGAAGATTCTATTTTTATTTAAAAGCCTGGGAAGTAGAGCCAGTTTTGGCAGAAGGTGCTTACGATGATCCGCTAGACCTATTGCGGCACAAAGAATTGATTAAAGCACTGGACAGATTTTATTCTGACCCAAAACACAATACTATTCCAGTTATTTCAGCAATTATAATTGCTAACATGCATATAGGGGGCATTTCTGAACCAGTTGTATACAGATATATTGAGGAAACACGATTCTGGGCTAATAGTATGAAAGCAGATATTGATTCATTGTCAGTTGAAATTCTTGCGGCAAAGCTCGATAAACATTTATCAAAACCGTTTGATATAAGCGAAAAATATGGTCGCGGGCCAGATTATGAACGCAAACGTGTGGTGCTAAGGCCTAAGTATCTTGAATTGGAAGATAAAGATGATAAAGGAATAGCCTGGTATATGGCATTTCTCCAAGGCTGGAAGTTTGGTATAACAGGCGGGACTAATCGGTGGAGTGCAAGTGACAGCGCTGTTATATCTGGATCAGGTTATAATCTCGTAATTAAGACACCGTTACATTTTGCGACAGAAAACCTCGAAACTCGCGTTCGCTTGGAAATAGGTGGTATAAAATTCTCAACCGATTTGAATGGCAGCCAGACTGCCGCATATGTCCAATTAGGATTATTGGATTCAAAAATTCTACTAATAAACCGAATGATGTTAGAAATTGGAATGGGATCCATATTAGGCAACACTTCTTTCAGCGGCGGGTTATTGATTACGCTAAGGAAGAAGAGGCTAGATCTGATTACTCGCTATATATCTGCAAGTTCTACAGCAGAGACGAAATTACCACCCAATTGGATATCTATTTCATTGGGGTTTAATTTTTAATCAACCCGGTAGAAACCAATGGAGGGATGGTATGTATAGACACGGTAGTCATTCGGAAATCGTACTTTAGCGATATAAAATTCAAAGCGGTCAGGTTGCCGGCGATTTAGTGGAAAAACTTTATCTTTAGACACTGAATATTTCGGTTGCAGGGCACTATCCAAAGGCTCTAAAAAAGTGATCCGCTTTTCAGATAGTATATCACCTTCACTATTAATGCGTAATAGAAAACCATCAAGTTCGCTGATATTTCGTTGGGAATTATTATTTATTTGAATGACGATGCGGATCTGTTTATCATTCATGATACGTTGACGAATATCAACGACTAAAAGATCTTTTGGCTCATCGCTATAAAGGACAGAAAGGAATAAGCAGAATAACAGTATATTCATATGCAAACTTCGCCAGCGTACGAGAAAAACAAAAGGAAAACTAATCATTGGGAACCAAATATTTTACATAACCGTAATATTCAAACAATTATTCCTTACCGCACATGACAGAAACTGATTTCCGTAAATTATTGAACAAACTTGATGGTTATTTTATCTCGCGCCAGATCGGGTCAACTGGTAAAGAATGGATCACGGCTGGATCTTTATTAGGTGAAACAAGTATTGCTGATATAAAACGAATCCTTATTAAAGAGCCAATTAACTATCATTTTAGTGAATTGGGGGATGATATTCGTATTCATGTGTCCAACCATGATAATGTGATTTTACGAATACCAAAAATTTCCAAGACCCATCAGATTTTATTCATTCTGACAGTAATAACGACATTAATGGCTGGATCTGTAATGCAAGGTGGACAACCATTAACAAATCCAGCAGAAATTCTAATAGGTATTCCTTTTTCACTAACGTTGTTGCTGATTTTGGGCTGCCATGAATTTGGTCATTATTATTATGCCCAGAAGCATAAAGTAGATGCTACACTGCCTTACTTTTTACCGGCGCCACCGTTTCTATTTATTATTGGTACTTTCGGTGCGTTTATTAAAATAAAATCTCCCATCTATAAGAAAGATGCATTATTGCAAATTGGTGCTGCTGGTCCCATTGCCGGTTTTGTTATTGCTGTACCGGCTTTGATAATTGGTCTCATTTTATCAGAGATCATCGCAATTGATGGGGGACAAACGGGCATTATTCTAGGTGATTCTCTGCTTATGAAATTTCTCACTATAATGGTGTTCCCAAATCTGGCTGATGGACAGGATGTTCTATTGCATCCCATAGCATTCGCTGGTTGGATTGGACTATTAGTGACCATGCTCAATTTGTTGCCGATTGGTCAGTTGGATGGTGGACATATTGCTTATGCAATGCTAGGTGAGCGTCAAGGATTGTTAGGTCGCATTTCGCTTTTGGCTTTATTGCCTCTCAGTTTATTATCACTAAATTGGCTGGTTTGGGGTATCTTAATTATTGTATTAATGCGCACAGCAAAACATCCGCCTATCCAGGATATACATACACCTTTATCTAGGGAGAATCAGCTGGTGGGGTATGCTTGTCTGGTAATATTTATATTATGTTTTATTCCCACCCCTTTTCAAATTTGATATGAATCGATTACTAGTCCTTTTCATTCAATTGGGATTGTTATTTGGACAAGCCAGAATAGGTGAATGGCAGGCGTATACAGCACCCCTCCATATTAATGATATGACTAGTTTTGAACAGCAAGCTGTTTGTGGGACGAATGGCGGTTTACTGGTGTATGATCAGGTTAAAGATACCTTTAACACGTTAACAGTTATTGATCAACTTGCCGGCACTGGGATCAATGTGGTTGAAATTGACCAGGACGGTTATTTGTGGATTGGTGGTGTGAGTCCAGACGGTTTTGTTCAGGTTTACGATCTTAAGTCGAAAAACAGCATTGCAGAATTTGATTTTGGTTTAACTGAGGTTATTGACATATCTATAACAGACTCTATTGTTTTTGTCGCGTTTCTAGAAAATCAGGACTGGGGTCTAATGGAATTTATTTATCGTGATGAGAGCTGGATTTATCGTGACGTATATCGTAATTGGCCGACAGATTTTCAATCAATTAATGCAATAGAGATCTGGGGCGATGATGTTATGGTGGCCACAGAACAAGGATTATTTGTTGGTGATTGGCGAGGATCAAATCTTAAGGACCCAACAAGTTGGAATCAGCCATATACAACACTAAGCGGTAATATTAGCAGCCTTCATGAAAATGGCAGTAACATATTATTGGTCCATGAAAAGAATGTATACCATTTAATGCCCAACACGTCGACGCCATTGACTTTACTTTGGGATTATTTTTCTGATACAGATCAATTCATTGATATAACGGAGGATTCAGATGGATCGCTCTGGGGTATACTTGACTGGAAATTCATGAAATTGAGTAATACCGCAGTTGATTGGCAACTTGACGTGGATTCAAAGTATTCATTTACGTGTTTAACCAAAATGCCTGATGGCCAAATAATTGCCGGGTCGGAGATAGGCATTACACTGATTGATCAAGACAATCAAACGCTAACCCGAGAAATACCGAATGCACCGTTGACAAACCAGATATCTGCATTAACTGTATTGAATGATGGTCGGCTTGTGGCCGGTTCAAAGTATGGTCTTTCTATTAAGGAGTCTTGGGGTTGGCGAAATATTTCTGAATCTGATGAGATAATTCTTACACCAACTTATAGTGAATTACGATTTGCTGTAGATTATATACCCGTTAATTTTGGTGGTTTTGTAGCTGATATGGAACAGGGGCCGGATGGTCTACTGTATTGTGCCATCCGTGGGACTTACCCTGAGCCACGTCGCCATGGAGGCGGTATAATTATAATAGATATAGATAATCCTCAGAATTTCACTTTGATAGATACTGCAGTGTTGGATTATTACGCCGATGAATATATGATTGTAAAAGACCTTGAATTTGATGCCTCAGGTGTTCTCTGGGGAGCAAACGCTTATGCTACAACACGAGGAAACCCGATTACATTACGGGATTCGAATAATTCCTGGGGATCTTTTAGTGTAACTAACTCTGGAAATATTTTAAGCTATACGCCTAATGCTATTGGGTTTGATTCATTCGGTCGTATTTGGATTGGTTCATTTGAGGACGATTTGAATACATCACCGGCGCGGAATGGTGGATTGGTATATCTGGATTATGAGGGCAGTGTAATCAATCCTACCAGTACAGAATGGGGCTCAATTGATATCAACCCCGGATATACCAATAATACTGTATGGTCATTAGCGATTAATGATGAAGATATTCTATATGCACTTACCCCTATTGGTTTGTTGCAATTGACTTTACAATTCTCGAATGCCGATCCTGTTAAAAAATATGGTTATGTATATTTTCCAAATATTTCTTACGGAAAAGGATCAAAGGTTCGGCTTGATTCTAGAAATAATGTTTGGACCGCCTCGCCAACACAAGGTGTTCATGTCCTAACATCAGGATCAACGTATTGGCCGGATATAAACGGTTTTAAACGAGATAATAGCCAATTGCTCTCGAATGAAGTGGCTGATATTGCGTTTAATAATGATGAAGGTTTGGCCTATATCGCGACCAGTCAGGGAATTAGTGTATTGCGTATGCCTTTTGCAGTCCAGAACGATAGCTACAACAAAACACGGGTGTTCCCCAGCCCATATCATCTACCCAGCAGTTCGCCACTAGTAATTGATGGCTTAATGGATGAGAGTACCTGTAAGGTAATGACGGTTACCGGCAAAGTGATCCGTACGCTTTCAGTTAATATTACAGGGGTAAATGGTTATCAGGCCTATTGGGATGGAAAAGACAGTAAGGGTATATGGGTTGATACAGGCGTTTACCTAATAGGTATTTATAGGGATGGCGGAGAGTCTGGGTTCGAGAAAATTGCTGTAATACAGCATTGAGTATGAATCAATATTAGTTTTTTCGTTCAATAAACTCCGGCATTAAACCGAAATCCTGCTCTAATTCATCGGCAATTTTGCGAATCATTTGTTTACGTTCAGCATAAGGTATAAATGCACTTTTCATTGCCATAATAATCATTTCCCTAAAATCATACAGTTTGAATCCGAATAATTTATGTGCGAGCAAAAACTCTTTCGTCAGGGTGGTTCCGGACATTAAACGGTTATCTGTGTTTATTGTGACTCGAATTCCCTGATCATAATAATATTTCAAAGGATGATATTTCAGAGATCGAATGGATCTTGTCTGCCAGTTGGAGGTCAAACAAACTTCAAGAGCTATGCGGTGGTCATTCACATAGTTCATTAGGTCTTTATTTTCCTTAAGTCGTGTGCCGTGACCAATCCGGTGTGCGCCACAATGGTGAATTGCTTGATGTATAGAACTAGGCCCATACGCTTCTCCAGCATGAATTGTAGCATTGATATTATTATTTAAAATCATATAGAAAGCTTCCTGGTGGTCCTTTGCTGGAAAATTTTCTTCTGCACCTGCTAGATCAAACCCGACAACCCCTTTATTTTTATACCGCACAGTTAAGTCGGCAAGCTTCAATGATGTTGCAGCGGAGATGTTGCGTATTCCGCAAACAATAATACCAGACTTTACACCAAAATCTTTTTGACCACGCTTCAATCCTTCTCGAACCGCTTCAACAGACTCACCCATGGTCATTCCTTTTCCTTTATGCAGTATGGGTGAATAACGGATTTCTATATAGCGCACATTTTCCTTGGCCACGTCCTCAATTAACTCATATGCAGTTCGGGTGAGCGCCTGAGGTGTTTGCATAACGCTAAGCGTTATATCAAATCGTTTTATGTAGTCTTCCAAGGATCCTCGGGTTTTACCAATAACCAATAGTTTAGATAATTTATAAGAACTGGAAGTTGTCAGAGTAACCTTATCCTTTTTGGCCAGGTCTAGAATTGTTGGTACACGCAAAGAGCCATCAAGATGGCAGTGGAGTTCAACCTTAGGTAGTCGTTTCAGTAGAGCGTGAGTTATTCTCATTTATTTTTTCTGCTAATAATAAATAGCCAGTAACATACTCCACCTAGTAATAAAACACCTGGCCAAGGGCCAAAAGGTGCTTTGTTAAAGACTGAATAATCAGTAGATAGATTTAATTCATATAATTCGTTCAGCAATAGAGGAAATGCTAGCATTATTCCTATCAATGCTTCTCCAGTTATTAGACCAGAAGCAAATAATAATCCATTTTGGTTTATGTCATCTTCTCCATGCATTGCTGTTTTACCGCTAGTTAAATAAGAAATAAGTCCACCAATAAATATAGGTGTAACTAAATGAAAGGGTAAATATAACCCAACAGCTACAGCTAGAACTGGTGTTCGGAAAGTTGAACCACGTTTTTCAAGAGTTTTATCTAATACGATTATTGCTGTCGCTAGTAACCCTCCCATTATAATCAAGTTCCAAGGGAGATTTTGTTCAAAAACGCCGTTGGCGATATTTGCCATGAGACTGGCTTGAGGTGCTTCTAATGCATTCCCTTGCATCTCAATAGGTAGGTGATTATCCGATGCAATTCCATAACGTTGATGGAGCATCCAAAGAACAGGCATCATAACAAATGAACTGGCTAAAACTCCTATTCCTTGCATGATTTGCTGTTTCCAAGGAGTAGCGCCAAGGATATAACCGGTTTTTAAGTCTTGAAGGTTATCTCCACCAATAGCCGCAGCACAGCATACAACTGCTCCGATAAAGATTGCTGCAGCTGGACCTACATTTACACCAGCATTATTAAGGGCGAAAAGTAAAATTGAAGACGACAGTACCGTAGCGATAGTCACACCTGATATGGGATTATTCGAAGATCCAACCAATCCGGCCATGTATGCAGCAACTGCTGAAAACACAAAACCAGCTAAGAGCATTATAACAGCCATGAATGCGGTGACTAATACACTTTTTACAACTGTGAGATAAATCGCAAAAATAGGGATAAGAGATACTAATAATGCAATGCCAACCCAAGCCAATGGTATATCCATTTCTTTTCGATCGATGGCTTCGCTATCTACCGTTTTTGTTTTTTGGTAAACCTCTAGGCCAGATCGTATTCCTCTAGCTAAAGATTTTCTCATATTAATTAAAGCCCAAAGCCCTCCGACGATCATGGAACCAACTCCAATATATTTAATAACATGGTTATGAATCCAATTAACTGAAGCACCTGCATCGTTAGCCAATACGGTTGGTATTTGATCAATATACCCACTTGATAGAAAAGGAAGAAAGATCCAGCGTCCAATTACTCCACCACCAAAGACTAGTAAGGAAATGTTTAGACCAATGATATACCCTACAGATAATAATGCAGGAGATAGATTTATTTGAAAACTTGCAAAAGAATTCCCAATACGGGCTGCTCCGCTTAGAATTCCTGCCCACAGTTTCATTGCTTCAGATCCTAACTTGAAGAAAGCTCCGACAATCCCCGCATAAACTAAATACTTAAGTCCGGAAGAACCTTTTTCACCGGATTTCAGTACTTCTGATGTAGCAATACCTTCAGGAAATAGAAGATCTTCTTCAATAATTAAAGCTCTTCGTAAAGGTATTGTAAAAAGAACACCAACGATTCCACCTGTAGCAGCAATGGAAGTAATTGTCCAGTATTGATCAAAGGAGAATTCTCCCCAATAATTCATAAGTATTAAAGCTGGAATTGTGAAAATCACACCAGCGGCCAAGGATTCTCCTGCTGAAGCGGCGGTTTGAACAATATTGTTTTCTAAAATATTTGATTTTCTAAATAAGGACAAAACACCCATGGACATAACAGCCGCCGGAATGGAAGCCGAAACTGTCATACCCGCAAACAAACCAAGATAGGCATTGGCACCAGCCATTAGCATTGATAGTAATATTCCAAGGATTATTGCCTTTAAGGTGATTTCATTTTTCATATTAGGCCTTTTTTATATAGACTTGGAAAGTAGTTACATATTTTTAGCTGAGCAAGAGCTCTAATATCCATTGGTCTTTCGTAAATTACAGCCAAACAAGGGGTGCAGTTCTGAACCAGACCGAACCGCTGAGAATAAACCCTTTGAACCTGATCTGGATAATGCCAGCGTAGGAAAGATGAATTACATAACTAGCCTCTGTATTTCCCTTTATTGTATATCTATAATCAGTGCCCAGGTTTCTGGAATTGTAGTAGATGCTTATTCAGCACAACCAATTGAAGGTGTGAACGTTACTTCGGAAGTTCTAGGGGCATCGACAAATGCGGATGGTGAATTCCAGTTGGATGTGAATGAGAGATCAATAATTAAATTCTCTCATATTGGTTATCATACAATAGAATTAGCCGCAATAAACGAAATGGTTGTAATACTTGAGGAAAAAGTAATTGATACAAAAGAGATAATCGTTTATGCGGGTCTAACGGATGAAACGCTGCAACGGATCACTTCCAGTGTAACTGTGTTTACGAAACGGGATATCAAAGAAAATGGATCAGAACACTTTCAATTTTTAACAGATTACATCCCCAATTTAAATTGGGCAGGCGGAACCAGTCGGCCACGATATTTCCAAATACGTGGTGTAGGCGAACGTAGCCATTATTTCGGTGAAGGCCCACCCAACTTTTCTGTGGGATTTGTACTGGACGACATTGATCTCAGTGGACTTGGCATGGCTGGAATACTGCATGATATTAAACAGGTTGAAATATTTAAAGGGCCCCAATCTTCTGTGTATGGTCCTAATGCCATGGCTGGGTTGATTATGATGCGGTCTACGGCACCTCAAGACAGTTTTGAAGCTAACCTGACAGCAACCTATGGGTCATATAATCACTACAGACTTGGCCTGGTTGGCAACATAAAAATTATTAGAGGGTTGAGCCTTCGGGTGAGTGGTTTGAAAAATTATTCAGATGGTTTTCGGGAAAACGTATCCAAAAATATCACTAATTCGAACAAACGGGATGAGTTGTTGTTACGGACAAAACTGAAATATCAACCTAATGAAAAATTAGTATTTGTTGGAACAGTCATGATTGCGGACCTGGATAACGGTTATGACGCCTGGGCACCTGACAACAATCAGGATTTTACGACCTATTCAAATGATCAAGGCCAGGACAGCCAGAAATCAACGGCTTTTTCTCTGCGAGCTAACCTAGTTTTATCGAATCGAGTGACGCTCACAAGCATTACATCCTTTTCTGACACTGATCTTACCCATAGTTATGATGGCGACTGGGCGAACGATACTTACTGGTATGATAACCATAATTTTAATCCTGAAGTGGAAGGCTGGTCTTATGAATTCTTTGATAGTAATGCAAAGAACAGGACATCACTCATGCAGGAGCTAAGGGTTTCCATTGGTTCTTTTATCATTGGCGGGTACTACAAACATCTCAAAGAACAGGATAATGCTTCTGGCTACCTTTTTAGCGGGTTAGCAACAGAAGGTACAGGTGTTTATGATTTCAATGTGCTGGCAGGATACGCGCAGTATGCTTATTATTTTTCTTCTGTATTAAGATTGATTGGAAATTTTCGTTATGAAACCAACAAAATAATTTATAACGGGACTTATCTGGGGTATGATGCTGCTTTACCTTCTGTTGAATTTGATTTAGACCACGGCATGTTGGGATTTAAGGGGGCACTCCAGTATCAGGATGATCAATTCACAAGTTATTACCTGTCATTTGCCCAAGGATATAAATCTGGCGGCGTAAATCAGCAGCCGTTCCTAGGGAAAAAAAACAGATCTTTTAAACCAGAATATATTCAAAATATGGAGTTGGGTTTCAAAAGAATGATGGATAATTACAGTAATCGGCTGACAGTATTTATCGGTAATAGAAGAGATCAACAAGTGTCTGTTTCCAGTCAGCAGGTATCGGGAGATCCCACCAGTTTTTATTATTTTTCATCAAATGCAGGCTCAGGACGGCTTGGAGGTCTGGAGTGGGATCATGATCATGTAATAACATCAAATGTTCGTTTAACTGCTTCACTAGGCTACCTGGATACCAAGGTAGAAGAATTTTCATACCAAATGGATTCTACAACTATTGGCATTGGTGGAAACAGAGCAGCAGCTATGGCCCCAAAATTAACCGGATCGTTTGGATTCGATTGGCGGGACAAATCTGGATTGTTTGCGCGGACAGACTTGACTTATAAGGACAATTATTATTTTTCAGACAGTCACAACCAAATTTCTAATTCCTATTTTCTAATAAATTTATCGTTTGGTAAAACTATTGACGCAGCCACTATCACATTTTGGGCTCGAAATATTTTTGATAAAAGATATGCAATTCGGGGCTTTTATTTTGGGTTAATTCCACCAGACTATCCAGATGAACTGTGGCTTAGTTATGGTGACCCCAGGAAAATTGGTTTATCATTCGATTATAAATTATAAGATTTTATTGCAACAAACCGGTTGCTACTAAATTGGGACAGCAGTCAAAAAAATTGGTTGAAAGAAACTGTCATCCAGAATATAATTAATCTGATGATGGATCAATATTTCGCCGGGACTTTTTTTTCTCACTTTGCAAACGCTTGTTACGCAGCCTTTTTTCTACGCTGGCTTGGCTAGGGCGAGTTGGCGTCCGATGCTTTGGTTTTTTGGCTGCCTGCTGCAAAAGGGATATTAGTTTGTCAAGTGCGACCCGTCGATTTTGACTCTGTGAGCGGCGCTCCCGAGATACGATGATCAAATTACCATCTTCGGTTAGTTTTGAACCGGCAATGGCACGTAAACGATTATAAACTTTTTCAGAAATATTCCCAGAAATTTTAGCATTAAAATGTAGTTGGACAGCTGTAGCAACTTTGTTTACATGCTGGCCACCGGGGCCTGATGATCTGATAAACGATTCCTTTACCTCCGACTCATTAATGTATATACTGTCTGTGATTTTTATCATGCTATATAACCTGAGCAAACTGTCAGTGTATATTACCATAGCGCCCTAATCAATTTCAACATACTCGTAGGATAAATTTGACAGTTGAGCTTGCTAAGTCGACATGGTAATTTCGACATCCCATGGCAGCAAAGAAAACCACCCGAAAGAGAATGTTCCTAATTGATGGTTATGCCATGCTTTACAGGGCGCATTTTGCCATGATTCGCAACCCATTGATAACCAGTTATGGATTGCCAACTAGTGCACTCTTTGGATTTTTAAATCAGCTTTTTAGATTACTCAAGAAAGAAAATCCAGATTACGTTGCTGCAGTTTTTGACAGAAAAGAAAAAACCTTTCGCCACAAGACATATCCTGACTATAAGGCAACACGGGACCCAATGCCTGAAGAGTTACAAGAACAATTGCCACATTTATGGAAATTGATTGAAGCCATGCAGATACCATATCTATCTAAGGCAGGTTTTGAGGCTGATGACATTATTGGTACTTTGGTGAAGCATGGTCTGAAACAAGATCTGGATGTGTTCATTGTTAGTGGAGATAAGGATTTCATGCAACTCATCAATGCCAATGTATTTCTTTTTACGCCGGGCACCCGGAACAAGCCAGACAAAATTTATGACATAAAAGGTGTTGAGGATCGTTGGGGTGTGCCACCCGAAAAAATTGTAGATCTTTTTGGACTGATGGGTGATTCATCCGATAATATACCCGGCGTATTTGGTGTGGGTCCAAAATCAGCGATGAAACTTATCCATGATTATGGCACCCTTGAAGAAGCTCTAGAAAACGCAGAAAGTGTTACGAATAAAAGAGTGCGGAAAGGTCTCCTGGAAGGAAAAGATAATGCTATCCTGAGCAAAGACTTGGTGACAATAGTAACCGATGTACCGCTAGACCGAGAAATCGAAGAATTAGTTAGACAGGATATTGATATTGAGACAATAGAATCATTGTTGACTGAATATGAATTTCACGCGCTCATTAACCAATTACCTGGTTTTGCAGGAGAAAAGAAATCCACGAAAAATAAATCAGATAAAGATTATAAAATTATTACAACAGTAAAAGATCTAAAGAACTATTTCAAATCTGTGAATTCGAATAGTTTACTTGCCTTTGATATTAAGACAGATGCTCTGGATCCGATGCAGAATATAATCGTAGGATTCAGTTTCGCAACCCAAACAAATAGCGGTATTTATGTACCGACACTCTACAAGGATAAACAAAAAAATAATTTTGGCGATGATGATCTGTTTACCGTAATCGAAATAATCCGCCCAATCATGGAGAACAAGGATATTCCAAAGACAGGGCAGAATGCGAAGTTTGATATGCTGGTTCTCAAACGTCATGGAATTGAGGTGCAGGGACTGGTATGTGATACGATGATCGCTGCACACTTATTGAAGCCTGAAGCGCGGTCTTATAAACTAGATAATTTAAGTATTGAATATTTGAATTACAGAATGGTGCCAATTGAGGCCCTAATCGGAAAAGGGAAGAACCAGATTAGTATGACGGAAGTTGAACTTGACAAAGCGGGATTTTATGCAGCGGAAGATGCTGATATCGCTTGGCAGCTAACGGAGATTTTCCAAAAACAGCTGCAGGATTCTGGGTTGGATCATTTTTTCAAAAAGATAGAATTGCCTTTGCTAAGTGTATTAATGGATATGGAGTATCAGGGCACATATGTTGAAAAGGAAATGCTTGAAAAAATGTCTCTTGAGATAGGCAAGAAAATCGAAATCCTTTCTAAGGAAATTATAAAGGAATCAGGAACAGAATTTAATATTAATTCTACACAGCAGTTGGCCAATATACTATTTGATATATTGAATCTGCGTAAAGTGAAACAGCGGTCAACCGCAGAATCGGTACTTGAAGCATTGCGTAATGAACATCCACTGCCCGGTATGATTCTGAATTACCGGAAATTAAATAAATTGAAGAATACATATTTGGATACTTTACCTTCTTTGGTTAACACTGATACTGGCCGTATTCACACCACATTTGGTCAGACCATTGCCTCTACAGGCCGATTATCAAGCAGTAACCCCAATTTTCAGAATATACCAATTCGTACAGATGAGGGGCGGGAAATCCGTAAGTCATTTAAAGCGCAAAAGAAGGGCTGGTTAATTTTTTCGGCTGATTACTCTCAGATAGAACTGCGCATCATGGCCCATTTGAGTCAGGATCCTGCACTTTTGGAAGCATTTAATAAGAATGAGGATATTCATAGCCGTACAGCCAGTGAAGTTTTTGGTGTTGGCATTAAGGATCTCTTGCCGGAGATGCGTCGAACGGCAAAAATAGTGAATTTTGGTATTATGTATGGCGCCGGAGCTTTTCGCTTGAGCCAGGAATTGGGAATTCCACGATCAGAAGCTCAAGTGATAATTGATACCTATTTTGAAAGGTATGCAGGTATCCGCGAATACATGGATCGAACGATTAAACAGGCTGAGGATCAGAAATATGTTGAAACTGTATTGGGTCGCCGGCGCAATATTTGGAACATTGATAGCGAAAATCATATTCAAAGGGAAGCAGCCAAGAGAATGGCAATAAATATGCCTATCCAAGGTACTGCAGCGGAGATGATCAAACTTGCCATGCTGGACATTCATCGAACCTTGATAAATGATGGGTATAATGCACGTATGATCTTGCAGATTCACGATGAACTTTTGTTCGAAGCGCCCGCGCAAGAAATTGACACATTACAAGAGCTGGTGTCAGATAAAATGGTCAATGCCATGCCCCTTACCATACCACTGGTGGTTGACTGTGGAAAAGGTATAAACTGGTTTGAGGCACATTAAATACAGAATGACAAACTGAATGTAATGGAAGCAAGTATAACATTAAAAAAGGTGGGGAAGCTTGCCGGTGATAAAACAATCCTGGCTGGATTGTCATTTGGGATTGAGCGTGGATCACTGGTAGCGATTATCGGAGAAAATGATGCGGGAAAATCTACTTTATTGAAGGTGCTTGCCGGCACTGAGATTCCTGATTACGGTAATGTCTTTATACATGGTATTGATTCGACTAAACGCAGAATATATTCACAGTCTCATACAGGCTTTGTACCCTTCAATTCGGATTTGGATCCATTTTTGTCTCTCGAAGAGAATATTCGGTTTATTGGATCCGTCTATGGTGTTAAGGATAGTAACATTACCAGTCGGATTAAAAAATTTGCAACGGACTTAAATTTTATGGATTCGCTGCATAAACAGGCTAGCATTACTTCACCTGGTAATGCGAAAAAAGCTATGATTGTACGGGAGCTGATCCATAATCCTTCCATATTAATAATTGATGAACCAACCGCATTTATGGATGCACGATCCGGACGGGCAACCTGGGATCTGCTGCGTAGACTAGCACGTGAAAAGACAATAATTTACGCCAGCCAGTCTTTGCCGGAAGTTGAACAGGCCAATGACAGGATCTTGGTTATGCAGCAGGGAAAAATTATCCTTGATGGTACCCTTGACAGATTATTGGAGAGCACCTTGCGATATCACCAGTTTGAGATTGAGTTTGTCAATCTAACTGAACAATTATTTAACAAACTTGCAGCAGTTACCACAGTAGTAAATCCAACAAAAATAGGTAATACATTACATTTTTATGGCCGTGGAAGAGCTGTGTTTTTTCAAGTATTACATGAAGCAGCAGGCGAATTAATGAAAGATCTATCAGTTAAAAAATTAAGTTTGCGAGATCTCCTGGATTCAGAATTTGCTGGGAGGGGATTAGATTGATGCAAGCTTTCTTGTTGCGGCGCTGGTGGTTATTTCGCCGACGAATATTTTCAACCGTGACTTTTGTGGTTGCGTTTCCTATCCTAATTCATTTGGCATTGACCCTTGGGATCGGGAATATTATTATGGAAACAATCACAAAATATTCCTACCAGAAGTGGCTATATCCCGGATTAGTATTTATTGTTAACACCGTTATGATCATACCAATTATTTACCGTGAATTTTTTGACTTGCGAGTCAACTCAAGAACCTTGATCACACTCTCACTAACTCCCTTATCAAAACTACAGCTTGTTGGATTTTTACTCTTTACGGCACTAATCGAAGCAACAATATTTTCAATGGTTGCTATGACAATTTTTCTCTACCTCATGGATCTTTCTTTAAGTATGCTGGATTTATTATATATTTTAATAGCAATGAATCTTTTTGGACTCATTGTAAGTAATGGATTAATTACACTTTCTTTGTTGACCAATAGAATTAACACTTTTTTTATTGGTACGATTATTTTATTACTTTTCATTATTTTTAGTTCAGAACTTTTATTCGAATTTGAATTTTACCCACTTAGGATTAGTGGGGTGTTGAAAAATCTGCCCACAAGTATGGTATCAAATTGGTGCAGAAGCTTGGTGTTTAATGGATATTTTGACTGGACATTATTTCTGATACCTTTAGGTATTGGATTGGCCTGGGCCACTATTAATGCAGTGCTTTTAAAAAAGACATTACGACAGTGATTGCATATTTATCTGGAGCGATGGAATACGCCGTGGATGAGGGCTCTGGCTGGCGCATAGATATGACCAGTTGGTTATCAGCCCACTTAGGTCATGATGTAATAGACCCCGTAAAAGAATCACGGTTACTTATGCTGCAAGAAAATTCCACTGACTACCGGACTTGGAAAGAATCCGACACAGAACGCTACCGGCAATTTGTACGCAAATGTGTAGATCGAGATATTAGAGCAGTAACCGAGGAAGTGGATTATATTATATGTCTATGGAATGCAAACGTGTTGAAGGGTGCTGGTACGCATGGTGAGGTCACTTTGGCTTTTCAGCATAATGTACCAGTTTATCTTGTGAATCAGATTCCTTTAATAGATCTGAGTGGCTGGATTATGGCTTGTAGTTCAGAAATATTCAATAATTTTGAAGAATTAAAAGCATTTCTATTGGAAAAATACGATTCCTGATCATGGTAGGTCCAAAAGCTTTCATTCACTTGGAAAACCTGTTTCACAACTATAATTTGATCAAGCAGCAATTAAATGGGATACAAATTATGGCTGTAGTGAAAGCAAATGCATATGGTCATGGTGCAGTACCTGTTGCCAAAGCTCTGCGATCCAAAGGTGTGAATCATTTTGCTGTTTTCACTTTTGAAGAAGCATTAGAGTTGAAGGCTGCTGGGATAGAGGAGGACATCCTTGTTTTTTGCAGGCCAACAAAGGACATGTTATCAGAAGCTGCTGCACGCAATATAGCGTTAAATCTCTCTGCGCTAGAAGATTTACCCTTATTTATTGAGGCAGATCCCAGTCCAAAATTTCACTTGAAAGTGGATACGGGCATGTCGCGCCTTGGTATACCATTTAATTCAGTAGTAGATATCCTTCAGCAAATTAAAAGATATGAACATCTTAAATGTGAGGGTATCTACAGTCATTATGCCACTGCAGATGAAGGTGAATTAAGCTATGCCGAATACCAGTTAGAACAGTTTAATCAAGTATTGCATGCGGCCAAAGAATTGGATTTGAAAATTAAACATATACACTTTTCAAATAGCGGAACAGTCTTAAATATGCACCAGACTCGTTTTAATTTGGTACGGGTTGGTGTGTTACTATATGGTGCTTTCCCCTCAGATGAGGTGCCTATGGATATGCCAATAAAACCTGTCATGGAATTCAAGGGGCCTGTGGTTGCTTTAAGAGAAGTATCTACCGGTACGAAAGTTAGTTACGGTGGAGTTTGGGAAGCAACCCAGGATACAATTATTGGTGTTATTCAAACCGGTTTTGCTGATGGTTTTCCACGATCGTGGTATATGGATGGTTATGTAGGTCTTCGAGGAAAATATTACCCAATTGCAGGTCGTGTATGCATGGATCAATTTATGGTTGATTTTGGTGAGGCCGATGTTCGTGTTGGTGATGAAGTATTGATTTTTGGTCAGAATGACTCTGAGACTATCCGTATTGAAGATATTGCGCAGGCTATAGATTCAACAAGCTATGTATTATTAACTGCTATTGGCGGTAGGACAGAAAGGATATTTATTAACTGAGCGGGAGAGGAGGAGAGGAGAAAAAGGCTAACTAGCCTTATCCTTATCTGGGTTTCTAACCCAGGAACGCCTGTCCTGAAATGCTTTAATCTTCAGATCGGCCCAATCATTGATTATTTTTTTGATTTGGTCTCGTTGATCTGGCTTCTCTCTCAAGTTTTCATCAAGAACATTGAGTAAATCTTCGCGCCGCTGTTGAACTTGGCCATAAGACATCACATCTTCTTGAGCAAAATCTTCTTTTTGCTGACGAACCTGATCTTTCCTATCGTCTGCTTTTGAAGCCTGTTCCTTTCTACTTGAAAAGACGGCCAGAGCCAGAACAACGAGCACAATAATTAGAAATAAAATTTCCATAATTTATACCCTCAAAAACCAGAGCCTAGTGGATTAATGCCCAGAATACCAACCCAGTAGACAGCTACCATTATAGCTAGCACGATCAATGCTGCCGGCCAGCCGATAGTGGCCATACGAATAAAATCTTTTGATTCTAGCATTCCACTGGCGTAGACAATAGAACTGGCCGGTGTTCCAATTACAAGCCAGTAGGCCATTGATGTAGCGATGGCTAATCCAACTCCTACCAGTATTGGATTTGTGTTTGCGGTTATTGCCATATCCAAAACCACAGGACCAATAACAGCGACAGTTGCACCAGCACTCATTAAGTTGGTTAAAATAGCACCAATGACACCAACTAATATAACAAGTCCAACACCTGAATCTAGACCAAGTGGCGCCACGAGGGTCATAATTTGATCAGCGAACCAACTAGAAGCGCCGGTGGCTTTAAATACACTTCCTAAACTTATACAGCCAGCATACAGTACAATAACACCCCAACTGACTTTATCTTCATAGTCTTTCCATGATGTCAGACCCAGCAACATGTAAACCACAGCACCAGATATCGCAACGCCACCAAGCCCTAATGAAAACCCCAGAATATCTCTTGTTACTGATTTATCAACAATCCACAATACCACAACTACAAGCATTATAAGCGCTACTAGCTTTTGCTTACCAGTCATGGCGCCATGTTTTTCGAGATCTTTTTTAATAAGCCCAACAGCTTCGCTTAAATCACTTACTTCGGGCTTAAATAATAGAGGTAGGATAAATGCCATTACAACAGACATACAAGCTGTATAGAATATTCCCATGGAAACCCATTGCATAAAAGATACTTCAATTCCATAATCTGCCAGGAAACCGATCATAAGGGCATTCCTAGCGCCACCTGTGGGGCTCATTGGGCCACCAATCATACACCCCACTGCAATAGTAACCATAAGTAATGTACCTAATCTAGGTGCAGGCGTAGACTTGTTTGTAAGTGTATACAATGCCATGGCAATTGGAACATACATTGCAGCCACAGCATGTTCGCCTACAAATGCTGTGGGTATTGCAGTCCCTAGTAAAATTCCAATAACTATCATACGTGTTTTTGTGCCAGCCAAATTAATCACCAGCATACCCACCCGTTTATCCAGACCATATTTTACCAGCGTCGCCCCAAGGGCAAGGGAACCAGCGATAAACCATACCGCATCATGGGCGTAGGTTCCGACAATATTCCTAGAATCGGTGATGCCGAAAAATAGCTGTACTAGGCCAATTAATAGTGCCACTGCCGGCATAGGAACTGCTTCAGTCGCAAAGAAGACAACACATGTAGATAAAAGGGCAATAATTATCTTGATATGCGTTGCTTTCATAGCGACATCTACACCAGCTTGGCCCTTGAAGAGTTCTTCCGCTTTAAGGACCATAGAATCCGGCATAGGCATAATGAAAGCTATGAGCATAAACAAGGCTAGACCGATACCCAGCCATTTGAAATCTGTAGTTTTGGCGAAACCGCCGGTGTTGGACTGTTCGTTGTCTTTATTAGCCATTGAAGTAAAGAAAATGAGTTAGTCTGATAAAAAAGGCAAGAAAAAACGACATTCAATCAAATAATTGCGGGTTTGTATATTCCAACATCCTTTTGCTCAACTGCATTCATTTGATGAATTTGAAAAGCTTTCTTCATATACTATTTTTTCTAGGAGTATTTCTGAATATTTCCAGTGCGCAATCTGGGACAGAATTGTCACTTGGTATTGATGAATTTCTTTCAAAACCAAGGCCTGAATACCGGGGTAAAAAATTAGGTTTATGTACCAACACTAGTGGGGTAAACTATTCTGGCCAGAGGACTATTCAACTTCTTGAACAGAAATTTGGATTAGATCTGCTATTAACCTTGGATCACTGGAATGGTACAACACCCTTTTCAGATAATCTTGCTAGCGCTGTAATTGAAGGACATCCATTCGATCAAATAAATATTTCTGATACAATGCCAATTCAAATTGCAGAGATGATTAAAGATCTTGATGCTTTATTTGTGGATCTGCAAGGTATTGGCATCCGATCCCAATCCTATACAGTAACCTTACAGCATTTATTACATGCAGGAGGAATAGCTGGTACTTCAATTATAATTCTTGACCGTCCTAACCCATTGGGTGGTGAAATGGTTTCGGGAAATATACCTCAGGAAAGTCTTGAGTCTCTCACAAGTTACATTCCAATCCCTTATCGGCATGGTATGACTATTGGAGAATTGGCGCGTCTATTGAATACAGAAAATGACCATGGAGTAGATTTAATGATTATTCCAATGGATAACTGGCAGGGACAACCGTGGTCTGAGATTGGGTTGGAATGGACGCCAATCTCACCTGGCATTTCTACAGTGGATGATCTTGAACGATTCACTATCACCAGTATATTGGGTGCAGATGGAATCCTTGATAATGGTGTTAGTACGGATCGTCCATATGAAATTCTTGTCCATCCCGAGATAACCAGCGGATCGAATATTGTGTTTT
>Ga0310125_10000053_pt1 | contig 43448 bp, 37 predicted proteins | sample CB11b_Tmax_Bot8__FD_203508 | JGI IMG/M metagenome (GOLD analysis project Ga0310125, IMG submission 203508) | Marine microbial communities from Western Arctic Ocean, Canada - CB11b_Tmax_Bot8 | ecosystem: Environmental > Aquatic > Marine > Oceanic | place: Canada: Western Arctic Ocean | collected... | reverse complement strand
GAACAGATCGAGGCGTTTGGTGAAGCGGCCGGAATGGAAAGCTTGGAGCACGCGTACCATGGCCATGTGCACTGGACAGGACCAGCCATGGATTCATGTTCAACCCTTGGAATTCTTTTGGGTGACGATGGCCCTGCAATGTTGTCGACGAATGATATGGGCGCCCCTCATGTGGAGCGTACGGTTGAAACGACGGTTGTTTCAACCCTACCAGATACAAAGCCCCATGGCGTCATGGGGCTTGGCAGCGAAACACATGTGACGTTGGGGTGGGCGGTTAATGATGCGGGCCTGCTCGTGGGGTCCAATTCAGGGCATCGCCGGTTTAACCCGGACTCAAATCCGGAGCATCTCAACCTTTACTTCACCGTCCATCTGATTGCACAACACTGCAGTGATTGCGCTGACGTTCGACGGTTTATCGAACAATACCGTATCTCCGGGCCAAAAGGCTTGAATCTCGTTACTGTCGATGCCGCGGGAAATATCCTGGGGTTGGAGCTGGAGTCGGAGAACATTGCTTTCAGTGAAGCGCAAGATGGACTCCTTCTTGAGACCAACCACTGGCAGCATCCAAGGCTACAGAAACCATCACGTGTGGCAGAGCCACAATGGTGGCAGGGCTATTACTACTACAATTCACAGGCACGTGTGATGTACCTTGCACATTTCCGAAGCGTCTTTTCACGTATGAAGACGATGCGAGATCTCATTGATTTTTCATTTGATGTCCATGCCCCTGGGCGTATCCTTCAAATGCCTGACCGTAATATCGGGAATATAATTTCATGCCAGGTTGTATTCGCTACGGCAAAGGACCGAAAGATGCGGCTTTACCTGCATCCTCTGGATAAAAGCGGATATAAAGAATTCTGTTACCCGCAATGATCACGATTGGTCGGATGTGTTTTGCGAAAATGATCGGGGGATCTTTGTGTGAATAGTGATTCGTGCACAGAAAGATTACGGTCAGCAGAAGATGAGTCCGGGTTTGGCTAGGTATTCTTATGGGCGGCGATCATCAGGTTGCCGAATTCATCGACAAGAGCGTAGTATCCAGGGTGGATCACTGTTGTGGAATCGATCTCTTCGACCACGGCCGGTCCCTTCACATTGTGGCCGGAACCGAGATGATAGCGATCGTAAATGGGGCACTCGACAAATCCATCGCTTTCAGAAAAGTAAACAGATCGCGTCGCCTTCTTGGCATCGCCTATTTCATTGTTTTTGTTGTCTAGCTTGTGCAGATGGGGTTTGGTGATTTGGCCAATTGCCGAGAGCCTTAGGTTGACCAGTTCAACGGGCTCTTGTGGTGCACTGTATCCGTATGTGCGGTCGTGTTCCCGGTGGAAGTTTTCCAGTGCCTTGCTGATTTCAGTGGTGTCAAGCTCATGGCTTGGAAGGGGTATGGTTAATTCGTAACTCTGCCCCACATAACGAACGTCGGCCTGGCGTACAAAACGCATCTGTTCTTCTTTAACCCCTTCACGTGCAAGACTTGCTCGCCCTTGGGTTTCCAGATTGGAAAATGACTGATCCAGCGTGTTGGGGTTTACGGTGTGTATCTGGGCGATCATGGTCGTGGAATAATCATGCTTGAGATCAGTCACCAGTAAGCCCATTGCGGAGGTGGTTCCAGGGCTCATGGGGATTATCGTGATGGGGATTTGCATTTCTGCAGCCAGTCGATTGGCATGCACGGGGCCTGCACCGCCAAATCCCATCAGAACAAACTCCCGCGGGTCATATCCTCGCTGCACGGACACCAAGCGAAGTGCGTTGACCATTGCCGAGTTGGCGATTTCCACGATACCGTGTGCCGCTTGGACCACATCCAGTTCCAACGCATCGGCGCAACGATTCTTGATCGCCCGATGGGCTGCTTCAATGTCGAGTTCAATCTCACCGCCGAGAAAATAACGGGGATTAAGTCGGCCAAGTACCAGGTTGGCGTCGGTAATGGTCGGCTCTTTACCACCCTTGCCATAACAGGCAGGGCCAGGGTCCGCACCTGCACTTTGTGGGCCAACACGCAGGACACCGCCGGAATCCACCCACGCAATGGATCCTCCGCCGGCACCGATCTCCACCAAATCGATGACTGGTGTGCGGATGGGATATCCCGCACCGCGCGAGCTGCCAATACCAGCCTGGGCGGTTGCGCCAACTTCGTAGTCCATGGTGACTTGAGGTGTGCCGTCCTGTACCAGTCCTACCTTAGCGGTGGTGCCACCCATATCAAAGGAGATGACATCTTGATAGCCCAGTACGCCACCTAGATAAGTTGATGAAATGACACCGGCGGCCGGGCCGGACTCGATCAGGAACACGGGTTTCTCGCTTGCAGCCGAAAAAGTCAGCACGCCACCACTGCTTTGCATGACCAGGAGTTCTCCCTTTAGGCCTTCGGCGGTCAGGCGATCGGCAATACTCTGCAGGTATCGCGCTACAACAGGTCGAATGCAAGCGTTAATCACGGTGGTGCTTGCACGCGAGTACTCACGGAACTCGGGTGCAACTTCAGCAGAAAGAGAGATCATGGCATCAGGAAATGCCTCAGCCAATATCTGTCCCGCCTGTTTTTCGTGTTCAGGGTTGATGTAGGAGTGAAGGAAACAGACCGCAATCGATTCGACTTTCTCAGAACGCATGGACATGGCTGCTTGCCGCAGGGTATCCTCGTCAAGCGGAGTAAGCACTTGTCCCGTGGCATCCAGGCGCTCGGGTACGCCAAAACATAAATACCGGGGAACCAGTGGCTTGGGTTTCTCAAATTGAAGATCATAGAGGGAGGGTCGAATTTGTCGGGCGATCTCCAGCATGTCGCGAAAACCGTCAGTGGTAACAAAGCCCGTTCGAGCAATTTTCCCCTCGATGATCGAATTGGTGGCGACGGTGGTGCCGTGAACAATGTATCCAACCTGTTCCAGATTGATTTTGGACTTCTGTAACATCCGGTGGACAGCTTCAAGGAAACCTAGCGATGGGTCGCTGGGTGTACTGGAAACCTTGCCAACCTGAATTTCGCCGGTTAGTTCGTTGATCAAGGTGGCATCGGTGAAGGTGCCGCCAATATCAATTCCTAGGCGGTACTGAAAGGCCAAAAACAATGACTCCTGGCAGGTATTCCTGTTGTGATCGACGCCAAATCGGCGAGATCAATCTGGTACCCATTCTGTGGGTAACGGATTGTCGCTCTCTTTTGCATGTCTTTCCTGTTTGAAAAGGGAAAATCGTCAATGCAATCATTCCAATCGGCAAGTACTATACCTTGCCGGCAGATCGCAGTGCCTCGGTGTCGACTTGGTTGACTTCCCATCTGCTCATATCGATTACTACCCCGTATATCTGTTGTGCGCGTTGTGCACTTACCTTGCCGTTGCGCACATCACCCAGTACGTGCTGTGGATCACGGTCGTATGGCAAACCGTACCCCCCCCCCCCACTGGTGCGGTAGCTGATTTTTTCACCCGGTGTTAATTCAATGGTGGTTTTGGATCCTAATACCCTTGTTTGGGTTTTGGTTTTATGCAGGTAGCTTGCCTTGAGACCGCTTTTGCCGCCGAGCAGACCACGGGGTCCCCAGCGATCCCGGTCTGCAAGAATCGTGAAACTCACCTCGTGATTAAGGAATGTATAGTCGCGTTGTAATCCGAGTCCGCCACGGAAACGACCAGGACCTTCGGAATCGTTAATCAACTCATACCGCTCAATTCGAACTGGGTAATTGATTTCAATCTCCTCGATGGGAGCATTCTCGGTATTCTGACCATGACTTTGTACTGCATCGGGACCATCACTGGCAGCCCTGGCCCCGTAGCCACCCGCCACTGTTTCATAATAGGAATAAAGGTCTCCATTTTTGGGGTCAATGCCACCAAATCCCACCTGGGCCATCATGCCCTTGGTTTCTGCCGCAATTTGGTCGGGTACTGCGGATGACAGGGCTCGGAATATGACTTCATTCAAGCGGACCTGTGTTTCCCATCCACCGACCACGGGTGCAGGTGGGGAGCAATTCACCACTGAGCCCCTGGGTGCAATTAGACGTACCGTGCGGTAAAAGCCGCTGTTCACAGGTATATCAGGATCAATCAGGCATTTAATCGTGTAAGCACAGGCGGCAAAAGTCTGGGCATAAGTTGAATTGACTGGAGCAGGGCGTTGGGGATCACAGCCCGTGAAATCGAAGAGAATGCCTTTGTCGTCAATGGTTACCGTTGCAGTTAAGTTGACCGGCTTATCGGTAAACCCGTCATTGTCCACGCAGCCGTCTGCGGTAAACACGCCTTTGGGGAGCCTGGCAAGTTCAGTACGTGTGCGGGTTTCAGTATATTCGAGCAGTTGATTCATGCACCGGATGATTAGATCGGCGCCAACTCGCTGGACTAACTCATCGACTCGGCGTGCGCCGGTTCTGTTGGCGGCTATTTGTGCCCTGAAGTCACCGGCTGTTTCACGTTTTGAACGAATCTGTGCAAGCAGCAGGGACATAACATCATCGATTGTCTCGTCGGCATGCACGAGTTTCACCGGGTGAATAATAATTCCTTCTTGGAACACCTCCTGGAACGCACCAATACTGGCTGGTGCACCACCTCCTACATCAACATGATGTGCGAGGTTTGCGACGTAACCCAGAAGTTTGCCGTTGCTGTAAACCGGTGAGATCAGAGTGATGTCGTTGAGATGGCTCCCGCCGCGGTATGGATCATTTGTCAATATGGCATCACCTGGTCCCATGTTTTCAGGTCCGTAGGTTTTAATGGCTTGCGGTACCAGTTCGGATAGCGAGCCAAGATGGGCCGGTTGGGTAAATGCCTGGGCAATCGTCTGTAACTGTCGGTCGAAGAATGCACAGGAAAAATCAGCGCGTGTCTTGATATTTGTTGAGTAAGCACTTCGACGCAATGCGATCGCCATCTCCTCAGTGATTTCCATGAGTGCGTTTCGAATGACCTCGAATTGGACAGGGTTGATGCCTGGGTTTGTGCTCATTTAGGATCCGGTGAGTTCCATTCGCAGCTTATGGGTTTCGTCCTGTTGAACGAACCAGTTCTGGGTTTCAATGGCCACCTTGTATTCGGTGCGTGCGCGTTCGGCGCTGATCTTTCCCTCTTGCACATCGCGCAGCACCAGTTGGGGATCACGTTCAACTGGTGGTCCGTGACCACCACCGCCGCAAGTACGAAAACTAATGATATCCCCGGGTTGTAGTTGAACGGTTGTCTTGGATCCTAAGTCGGTGGTCTTGCCTTGTGACTCAAGCAGGTAACTTGCCTTGCGGCCTGCCATTCCACCAAAGAGGCCGTCGGGTCCCCAGCGATCCCTGTCCGCTAGAATTGTAAAGGAGACCGCGGTATCAGGAAAAAGGTAATCTCGCCTCAAGCCAAGCCCCCCCCTGAAACGACCAGCGCCTTCGGAATCCTCAATCAACTCATAACACTTGATCTGAAGGGGATAATTGATCTCGGTTTCTTCAATGGGGGCATTCTCGGTGTTCTGCATATGAGGTTGAATGGCATCGGGACCGTCACTTGATGCCCGGCCACCGTACCCGCCAGCGACCGTTTCAAGGTAACAAAAATATTCCTGCTTTACTGGGTCATGGCCTCCAAAACCAGCGTGGCAGATAGTGCCCTTGCAACCGGCAGGGATCCGGTCGGGAAGTCCTTTTGCCAATGCATTAAACATGACCTCTATCAACCGCATTGCTGTCTCCCAGCCACCCACAACCGGGGCCGGTGTTCTGCAGTTCACGACCGTCCCTTCCGGTGCCGTCATGCGCAGTGATTGGTAAAAACCGCTGTTCACCGGCACATCGGGGTCCATCAGACACTTGTAGACGTAGGCGCATGCGGCAAACGTTTGCGAGTAGGTGGAGTTTACGGGGGCACGCCGTTGGGGATCACAGCCACTCAGATCGAAGAGCACGCCGTCATCATCAATTGTAATTGTTGCCTGCAGTCTGACCGGGTCCGTGGTGAACCCGTCATTATCAATCTGTCCCTTTGACGTGAACTCCCCCTTGGGTAGTTTTGATACTTCAGCCCGTGTGCGTCGGTTGGTATAGTTGATAAGTTCGCAGATATATGAATCGACTACATCTGCTCCCATGCGTTCAGCCAGGTCCACCAGCCGACGTACTCCCGTATTGTTTGATGCGATCTGAGCACGAAAATCACCTGCCGTCTCGCGCTTGGATCGGATCTGACCCAGTACGAGCCGGAAGACATCGTTGACAATTTCTCCGCGGCTAACAAATTTAATTGGCGGAATAATAATTCCCTCCTGGTAGACTTCACGAAAGGCACCCACGCTTGCCGGGGCGCCGCCTCCGACATCCACGTGATGGGCTAAACTGGCAACGTAACCAAAAATATCATCGCCCAGGTATACAGGTGATATCAGCGAAATGTCGTTGAGATGTACCCCTCCCTGATATGGATCATTGACGAGCAAGGCATCACCCGGATGGATGTTTTGCTTGCCGTATGCAGTGATAGCTTTTGGAACCAGTTGCACAAGTGATCCCAGGTGCGCTGGTTGTGTGAATGCCTGGGCAACGGTCCGTAAGTGCCGGTCGAAAATGGCGCAGGAAAAGTCCGACCGGGTTTTAATATTGGTTGAATAGGCGCTGCGTCGAAGTGCGATGGCCATTTCTTCTGTCGCCGCCATCAGGGCATTGCGAATAACTTCAAATTTAATCGGGTCAACTGGATTCATGGAATTCTCTTGAGACTGACGTAAGAGCGTATCGGGGTGTCCAGTTGGGGGTTATGCCCGGTTGCCTCCACCCCAGGTTGAGGTGAACAATTCTCCTTCGGAAAAACGGTTTGGACGAAACGCACGGATGTCTGTGGTGGGTGTTTGGCTCAGGATAATATCGCTCAGTGCTTCACCCAGGGGTGGACCCAGTTTGAAACCATGTCCGCTGCCACCAAAGAAAGCATAGTAACCGTCGAGCCCGGGTTCCGAACCCACAACGGGATGCCAGTCATCCGTGATGGCGTAAATTGATGCCCATCCGCGGAGATATCTGCCTTGCCGCAAAGCCGGGATACGCCGGGAAAGGCCCTGTTCGATGCATTGCCGTGTGTCGGGATCCAAGTTGGGATCGTAGTCGTCGATGTCCATCGGCTCCAACTCTTTGGGAAACCCTCGGCCACCAAGGATTTCATTCTTCCCGTTCGACCGCATGTAGGTTTGTGAAGTCGGATCGGAAATAAGTGGTATGTCTCCAACTTCCTCAGGCCGATCGAGTACCAGGTCGCTTTCACGGCTCCAGCGAAGGGAATAATTAAGGCCGACGGAAAGGCCCATGGCACGGCCCCATGGTCCGGCGGCATTGACGACAACGCGGGTCGCTATTGTTCCCTGCGATGTCTTGACCGCAGCGACTCGATTGCCTTCGAGTTCAATTCCGATGACACCGGTTCCTTCATGGATTTCAAGGCCATATTCCTTGGCGCTATAGCAAAGGACCTGCGTGGTCTTGGTGGGGTTTACGTAGCCGGAGTGTGGTTCGTAAATGGCTCCAACCAGGTCATCCACGTGGACCGGAGGGACAAGATCCTGGATTTCAGTTGGTGAAATCTCCCTTGCGTCAACCCCTTGGGCTTTTTCGAGCGCAAGGACATGACGGCCAGATGTGGCACTGCGATCATTAAAAACGCACATATAGCCAATTCGTTTGAAGCCACAATCACCGCCAAACATGTCACGGTCATTTTCAAACATGTCGAGTGACCGCTGGGCAAGCGTGATTGTTAATGGGTTAGAATAGAACGTGCGTACAACTGCAGCGGAATGACCCGTACTCACTGCTGCCAGTGAACGTTTTTCAACCAGGACCACCCTCCCGGCGCCCTTTTTTGCCAGAAAATGAGCTACACTGGCACCCATAATGCCGCCACCAATGACCACGGCATCAGCAGTATGATTCATATTGGTACTCCAGCGGTACGGTCTTGTTAAATAGTTGAATGTGGGTGCTGAGTAAATAGCATGGCAATCTGTATACCATAATTATCTTCACCACAACCTGCATATATCGATAAAGAAAATTGATATTTTGAATTAAGGACAAAATCGCTTTGGAATTATCCAGTGAACCCATCCGAACCATTCGTCGAATTGCATTTATGCAGGAATATTCCAATCGGCCTCACACATTGAATGAATTGGTTCCAGAAGTTGCCAAGAAAGGCTATAGCGAAATCGCGGTGTCCGGCCAGATTGGAGATGAAGAAGCTTTGCTCGGATTGGCCCAAACGGCTCGTGATCACGACTTGGGGTTTATGGTTTTTACGGGTTTCATGAAATACCAGCAGGCTCATCTGGTAACGCATCCAGAGCAACGGATGGTGATGAGTACTGATGCTGATGTAGATGATCAGGATGCAGTACCCATCAAGATGGGTTGTCCTTTTAATGTCGAATTTCAGAAGCGTTACTTTGACTTTCTTGAGTTCCTTGGTCGCATCCCCAACCTGACAGAATGCTGGGTTAATGATGAGGCTACTTTCGGGGCCAACGAGGGGGCGGTGGGGTGTTACTGCCATGTTTGCCGAGAGGATTGGACGCAACGTTTTGGCAATTCCATTCCTCTTCACCCCTTTAAGGATCAGCAGGAGAAGAATAACTTTGTGAAATGGCGGTTTGAACGTTGGAATGAAGTTCATGGCCAGATGAAAGAAGCGTTGAACAAGGATCACAGAGTACTGGCCGTATGGCTATCCAGTCCTCGAGCCTGTTGGGATGTCAATCCATGGATCTCAGGAGTCGATTTTAGCGGCATGATCGACAAGATTGACGGTGTTAATACCGATCCCTATTACACCTTTCATCTGCCAAGTGTGGGTGCCGGGCAATTCAAGCCTATCGAAGTGTATCTTTCCGAGTGTTCACGGTTTATCAGTGGCTATACCGCAGCGGACGATAAGGTTGGTGAGATATGCGCCCAGGGGTTTTCGCATCCAACCTTTACGCGTCCATTGGACAAACGTGATGGCTGGTGGGCATCGGTCCTTCCGCCTGCATTAGGTATCGATCATATTGCGGCGTACACCTATCTGCTTCAACGTGCCGGCCAGATGCAGGGCGGCTACGAGGAAGCATTTCGTCTCGACCCTTACTTTTCCAGGGCTAAACCCGTCAATCTTGTTGCAATTATTGATAGCCTGGAAACCCAGGCTTTTGATCCGGATGTGATAGGCACTGGTATCAACAGTTGGAGAATCAGTCGGATGCTGCGTTTCAGTGAGGTTGCCCGCCACCAGGGCTTACCTTATGCCTATTTGCCTTCTGCGGAGATCACTTCATCGCGATTGGGTGAATATCCGGTCGTTATTTTGCCCAATGTGACGTGCATGTCGGCAGACCAGCGGGCGGCGCTACAAGCCTACGTTCATGGCGGTGGTGTTCTTATTGCCGCAGGTGCGACCGCGAGTCATGACGAATTGGGAATGCCATCCGACAATACATTCCTTTCGCAGGTATTCGGAATCAGTTCCTGTGAAATGATGACAGCCTCAGGTGAGTATGAATCAACTATAGATCACATCGCATTTTCTGATCTGCCTTGGCCCGATGAAATTACAGCCATGCCAAGTTGGGGGGGCAGTCGATGTCCGGTGCTGGGATTGGATCCAGTCGCAAAGATTGGTGCACTCACCGATACCCAAGTCCTAGCCAATTTCGTATCTGGTCCAGATGCCCCGGAATCCGTTGCAGGCTGTCCGGCACTGACCGTTAGGTCGTATGGTCAGGGCACAGCCATTTTCCTCTCGGGTATTCCCATTCGAATGTTTGTTAAAGCCCAGACAAGTGCTCAGGTCCTGAACTTCACGTCTCGGGTGTTAAACCAACTGATTCTGTCATTTGCTGGTCAGCACTGTCCAGTCAAAGCACTTAACTTCCCGCCACGGGTTCCCATGCAGGATGTACGTCCTTTGGACCCTCGCTGGATGCCGACCATGGAGTTTTTGCCCTTGGTTGGCGACGGGATATACTTGGCTGCAGTGCCGTCGTATTTTCAGGAACCCTTCGAGTTTCAGATTCAAGCCAATTTGCCAAATGGAAAGGTTTGCCGGCAGGTTCGTGAACTTGTATCGGATAAACCTGTGACGGCGTTAGATGAAGGTGATGGCACCGTTGAAATGACCGCCAGGTTCAAGCCGGAAGATTATCTGAAGGTATTTGCTTTTATGTTTGAATAGGTGATTTTGAAATGGAATCATTGCCATTTGATAAACCAGGACATTGGTTCCGTGGGAACCTGCACACACATTCGACCGCATCGGATGGGAGCAAGACACCGGCCGAGGTCTGCAGCGTCTATCGACGTCGTGGCTACAGTTTTATAAGCCTCACCGATCACTTTCAAGAGAAACATGGGTTTCCAATTACTGACACCCGCCCCTATCGCAAAGATGGTTTCACGACAATCCTGGGTGCCGAGTTGCATGCTCCGAAAACAAGTCTGGGCGACCCGTGGCACATCTTGGCCGTTGGGCTCCCGGCAGATTTCACGCCAACTGGTAGACGTGAGACCGGTCCGCATTTGGCCAGCCGTGCAGTTAAAGCGGGCGCTTATGTGGCGGCAGCTCATCCAGCATGGTACGACCTGGCTGACCGTGATGTCTTGTCGTTGCGTGGTGCCAAGGCCATTGAGGTTTTTAATTCAACCTGTAATGCCTACAACGGTAAGGGTAATAGCATCGGTTACCTTGATCGTTTAATTAGTCAAGGTCACCATTACCATGCGATTGCTACTGATGATGCGCACTTTAGCCCGGTGCGACCTGACCATTGTCAAAACTGGGTTGTCGTGCGATCCCGGACGCTGGCACCCGAACCACTGTTGGCAGCTTTGCACGCAGGTCACTTCTACTCGAGCCAGGGACCAGAGATCCTGGGCATGAAGGTGAATTGGCGGAGTAAGAAGCTGTCGATTCGCACGACACCGGTTCGCTCTGTGGTAGTGACTGGGCGGGGCTCGAAGGCGGGGGTTCTAAACGCGGACCGTGAGATTACCAAGGCGGAGTTGGATATCAGCCATGTGCGCGGCGGGTATGCCCGGGTTACCTTGGCCGACAAGCGGGGTCGTAAGGCTTGGACCAATCCATTTTGGTTCTGAGTATTTGTGGTATCGCCCTGCCATCACTTCATCACGATGTGTAGTATAAGCGGGTTCTTGGTTGGAAACGCCCACCGGTCAGTCAGTATTCATTTCTGGACGCTGATGCGTGGCATCGCACTGTTTAATACGATTTGTTTATCGAGGCAAAGCGGGCGTGTACCAAGCCAAGTCCGATCACTCAGCTTTGGCAAGCACAAAACACTGTTTTTCAAACAGGATTCTGATAACCTCGTTACATATTTGATCGGCAGTCATATTCCTCGTGCTGGACATCTCTGAAGGCAGCTTTCATGAATCCAACCCGTGAGCAGATACCAGTTTCAAAATTCCGTTTTGAGGACATCTCTCCGGGAACCAAAACACGGCTTGAACTGGTCGTCGATTGCCTGCCGGACGGGCAGCCACTCGTCTTCTCGACCTTGATTTTGCGTGGCAAGTGTTCCGGTAAGACCTTTTTGACAACCGGCGGAGTTCACGGCGATGAATATGAAGGCCCTGTTGCAATTCAGGATGTGTTTGACGAACTGGATCCTCAGTCACTCAAGGGAACCTTTGTGGCAATCCCGATTCTCAATACTCCTGCGTTTACGGCAGCCACTCGGGAGGGCGGCTGGGATCATCAAAATCTAGCGCGGATCTTTCCCGGTAGCCCCGCGGGTACGGTCAGTGAGCGGATCGCACACGCTTTTTCGACATACATTGTCGGCCAAGCGGATTTCTATGCGGATCTCCACGCTGGCGGAAATGGCTACCGGATCAAGCGGTTTGCCGGCTATCAGATCGTGGATTCTCAATCAAATGCGGTGCAACGGGCGGCTGCCATCGCCTGGGGATTTGATCTTGTCTGGGGGACTGGTGGGCTTCCGGGGCGATCGCTGTCCGCAGCAAGAGAACGCGGAGTACCGGCGATCTATGTCGAGATGCCGGGTGAAGGTCGTTGTCGACCGATTGATCGGGCGCATGCCCAACAGGGGCTACGAAATCTTCTCGCGTATTTGGATATGGTGCCTGGTGACTTCCCCACAGCGCCACCGCAATTCTGTTTTGAGACGGGTACTGTTGGATCGGGTCATTTACAGGTCGACTATCCGAGTCCGACATCCGGGCTGTTTGTGCCTGCTGTGGAAGTTTGGGATTCCGTAGTAAAAGGGCAGTCTCTCGGCCAGATTCGTCACCCGGATGGAACCGTGCTGGCGGACGTCCCGAGCGATCATGCAGGACGTGTACTTTTCCTCAGGACACAGCCGAGAGTCTTCGCAGGAGACTGTCTTGTATTTGTTCTGAAAGTTCCGATATCTTGAGGAATACCTCCGCCAACTGGCGGTCAAAGAATGACGATGGCGATAGGCATACGACGATCTGGCGAAAATGTCGTGAACGTAACTTCTGAGTGACTGCAGCAGGCACTTCGGAAGTAAAACTTGACACAACCTTCCAGACCTGCGAGGTCAATCAGCATGAACGACGTCGACTGCCTCGTTCTTGGCCTTGGTGCCATGGGAAGCGCAACGCTGTACCACCTGGCACGGATGGGGCAAAGCGTTGTGGGTATCGAGCAGTATGAAATAGGTCACGGGCTTGGTAGTTCGCACGGACACTCCCGCGCATTCCGTGTTTTCTATCATGATCCACTCTACACCGAACTGGCCGAAGCGGCGCTACCCTTATGGCAGGAACTGCAGGCAGCATCAGGTGATCCGCTGGTTCATTTGTGTGGATTTCTGGCGTATGGCGGAGTCGACAACCCATGGATTGAAAGGAACCTGGCAGCCATTCGGCGCAGCACCGCCGAATTCGAACTGCTGACCCAGGAACAAGTCGCGGCGCGATTTCCCGCATTGCGGATCCCGGAATCGGGGGTGGCGTGCTTGACCCCGCGGGCCGGATTCCTCGATGCTTCACGTTGTGTAATGGCACACCTTTCCCAAGCGCGAAGGCTCGGCGCCGCCGTGCATCAGCAAGTCTGTGTTGAAAGTATCGAATTTGGCCCCGGTGGGAGCACTGTGCGAACAACGGCTGGTGAGTTCCGTGCTGCTCGCCTCGTCATCACCACAGGTTCGTGGACCGGCGACGTCATGCGGCGGCTTTGTCTTCCCCTAACCGTGACACGTCAGCAGAAGTTCTATTTCAGGCCGGCCAGTCCAGAATTGCTGCGGCCGGCGGTCTTGCCCGTCTATGCCGACTATGACACTCACTTCTATGGGTTTCCCATGCACGGTCCTGGCATCAAGGTCGCGGATGATTCGCCAGGTGAAAGGACACACCCTGATCGTATCAATCGCACGATCGAGCATGCCAGAGGCGAATCATTAAGGAACTGGCTGACGGGTCTTATGCCGGAGAACTCCTTTCATTTCCTCGAGGCATCAACCTGCATGTATACCCAGACGCCAGATCAGGATTTTCTCCTTGGTCCCCACCCAAATCACCCAAACGTTTTTGTGGGTGCTGGATTCTCGGGGCACGGTTTCAAATTCTCGACACTGGTCGGCCTGATCCTGGCACAACTCGCCATCGATGGGTCAACGCCATATCCAATTACACGATTTCAACTGGACCGATTTTCCTGACAATTACGTACAGCGGTCCAGAATATCAGTTCATAAATAAATGGCCGAGTAACAACTGCAATGCTGTCATGTATGTCGAATGTAGATTGATTACAAGGTGTATTTCCCGAAGGTGGCGCGTGGGATGTGCGATCGTACATTGTTGGGTAGGATATGAAAATATTTCAATAAAAATAAAGGTATCACAGATGCAGCAAGCTAGAAAACTTCGCAATCGCGTTGCTGATGACGCATTGATTCTGGGAACATTTATCGCTGAATTGTCAGCGCCGGGATCCGTACAACTCGTGGCCAATGCCGGGTTGGACTTCGTGACCATTGACGGCGAGCATGGGGCTTATTCGACTGAGCAGATTCGCCTGTTGATCGATGCCAGTTGTAAGGCGGACATTGCTGCCTTGGTACGTCTTCCACTTGGTGATCCGGCAATGTATTTGCGGGTTCTTGACGCCGGTGCCAGTGGTATTTTGGTGCCACAGGTGCATACGATGGAGGATGTACATCGGGCAGTAGAGTTGAGCAAGTATGCGCCTTTGGGTAAGCGTGGTGTGCATTTTCTCCGTCCGGGCACTAACTTTTCACCTCCTGCGGATTGGAACGCATTCTGCAAAGAAGCCAATGAAACCCTGATTACCGCGGTGCAGATTGAGACTGTCGAAGCGGCGGAAATCGTGGATCAGATTGCGGCTACTGAGGGTGTCGACATGTTGTACATCGGCCCGGGTGATCTAAGCATGAACCTTGGTATTCCGGGGCAGGCAACCCATCCACAGATCCTTGAAATCATGAGCAGGGTAGGTCGCAGCTGTAAGGAACACGGCAAAATTGCAGCCAGCCATATCGGTTCCACGGAGGTGCTTGGGCAGCTTGCTCCGCTTGGCTTTTCGGTCTTCGGCTATAGCGCTGCAGCACGTTTGTTGTTTGATGGTACCGTGGCCATGGTGGAACGTGCTCATATGGCGGTGGGCGCTAAATAAATAGCTTTTCCGTCTGCATTCGTGGTAGTTGGTATTTCTGCTTGGGGTGTACGTGGCCATGGGTTGGTCACTCAAATAGTCAGTGAGATGGTTAGTTAGTGATCAACTGGGAATTGTTAATTAACGGATAGCTACCATAGATGGATGAGATTGCGTCAGAACCTTCGTTGGATTCTAGGTTGAATACACCGAAGGACATGGTCAACTACTTCGGATCAAAACTGCGTACGACAGGTGATTGCCAGTGTCGGCCCCCAATCCATTCGCTTAAGGAGGCCTTAGCCCAACTCCCTCACCTGCATTCCTCGATGGTGGCCGCATGTGACTGGCTGATTAATGTCTCTCAGGTAACCACCGAAGAAGTAGACCCGCAGCATAACCCTCGTAATCTGTGCCACGACTACTGGAAAGGTGCGTTTCGGGGTGAGTATCGGGTAGGTACGAAGCAGTGGGATTTCTTCTGCCCCTGTTGGCACGGTGGTCAGGCCGTCAAAGCGCTTTGTCTTGCGTACGAGGTGAGCCGCGATGAACGCTGCTTGGAGTCGGCCTGCATGGCAGGCGAATTTCTCCTCAGTTGTCAGGTCCAAGAGGGTGTCGACAGCGGGCTGCTACTCGCCTATGAAGATTTTTCAGATAAAGTGAATTCCTCCGCAGTTCTTGAATCGTTGGATGGTTTGTTTCACCTTGCGGACGCAACGGGTGACACGCGGTACGAGCAAGCAGCTATCGCTGCGCTTCGTTGGGTACGCGACCATACCTGGGTCAAAGGTGAGGGGATGATCATCGCTTGCTACGACCCGGTAGCGCATCAGACGATCGAGCCAGCATTTGTCTTGGAGCGTGGCGGGGCAGGTCGACCTTTGGCGGATGACGCCGTCTTTCTTAAGGGTTATCAGCGGTCGACAGATCAGAGCCTTCGTGAGGTATTCTACGACATTATGAATCGATTGCTCATAGAGGAACGGCCGCAGGGGAACTGGGTTGGTTACGGTCCGTGTAATCATGAGACGGGTGAGATTCATCCCCGTCAGGCCTATTGGTGGGGTAAGCCCATGATGGACGCATATCGTGACAGTGGTGAGCAGCGTTGGCTGGATGCGGCCTGTCGTTCGGCAACGTGGTATACCAAAGCGCAGCGACGGGATGGTGGCTTATTCCGTATGACTGATCTGAACTTCAACACGGGATGCTTCAATCACGCAACCAGTGGGATTGTGTGTGCGGCCATCTTTTGGGTTGAGCTTTTCGAGTTAACGGGCCAGACCAAGTGGCTGGAACCTGTACGCAAGGCGATGGACTATGCAATGAGCATGCAGTTTGTAGAACCGAAAGATCCAAATCTGACCGGTTGTATCCTAGAGAAGATTATTGCGCCGGACGGAACTGATCGCAGTCCCTATCACATCCGAGATCTGGGTACGACGTTTTTTGTTCAGGCAGCGGCAAAGCTGATATTAGCTGGCCAAGGATGATTATTGCGTCGTAAAATGCACATAATTATTGGATCAAGGTGGTCCGAAATCGCGTTCATTACTAACCATTTCTACCAGGCGGTCTTTGCCATAGGGTGATCCAAGGCCAACGACGAAATAGACGGGCGATTCTTTCATAACCATTGGCGCAAGAATTTGGAAGGGGTTGACATCTCATTTGTAAGTCATTCCGATTAATTAATGATGGACCACGGGAATAGATTCTCGTGATACCCGCGAGCGGATCTTACTTCTTCAGGTAGTACAAAGCCGCCACCGCCCCGTGCTCGGAACGGTGATCCGGAAGACAGGTGATGGGTCATGGCTCGCTCAAGGCTTGTTTTACATCGGTCGTGTTTCGGTTGTTCGGATCCAAATACGGTCTTAAGAATGAGTCGGTCGGCAATTCGGTGCGGAAACATGTAAGCATGATTCTGTAAACGCACGATATTAGACTGTGGCGACAGCATTTCACTTAGTTGACCGTCTAGGAGCCACGATTTTGTGTAAAAGGCAGCGATGCGTTTTTCGGGAAAGTAACGAGGGAAAAATTCCAGTGCCTTGCGCATCGATTCGAGGCACAGGTGCAGTTGCATAGGACTGCCGCTGGGAATATGGAAAAAGAGTGCCGGATCGGTTGGTCCAAGAACCATGTGCCACTGGTTGGTGTCCAATGTGATTGGTTGCGGTAGAACGCTGCCGGAGGGAAGAATTGGGCAACCCTTTACCTCCTTACCGTTTAATTCCAGGTGTGCTAACCATGTATCGTGGTCGTCATCTTCGCTTCTAAATAGTTGACCGTCCTTTCTGTATCGTACGCCATCTTCTGATAGCGCAATTACCTGACTGTACCCAGTTTCGTGAGTCTGGTTGCACCGGTATACTCGAACTGGATTTTGGAAAACACCAAATTGGTGGACGAGACGACCAAATGCATAGATTTCGCCACGCATATAGTTGCTTAACCAGCGGGCACCATGAGCATCAAGGCCCCAGATGCCATGTTCAAGCCGATACTCGTTCATGCGGTGCAAGATATGTCCCATGCTTTCACGTATGACGTCAGTTGGAAGCTGATGGTCCCGATGTACGGCGTGCATTTGTGGGTAACCCGCAAGAAGAACAAGCAGGTAGAACATATGTGAATGTTCGCCGAGTGCATGATGGAGTAACGGCCACTGGTCAGCGTTCCGTGTTGGGTAGTCTGGGCAGTGGTAGTGACAGAACACCCCATACCAAGCCAACGCCTGTAATGCTGGTTCTTCGGCAACGCATCGGGCACATGCTAATACAGAATCTATGATTGGATCTGGAAGGTAAGTTGCTCGGCATGCTGCTTCGACAAAACGATTTTCAAGAAAATAAAGTGTGGCTGGGAATTCCTGTTGGGCTTGCTGCCAGTTAGGCAAGAGGTGTTGGCGGCTATCCGGTATGCCGATCTTTGAGGTGATCTGATCAAGATCCACAGTTAACGATTCCTTGGCCATTGGTTTTTGTGAACGTTACTTTCAATGCCTCGCCTTTAAATGGTCGGTCGCTTGGGCCACTTTGTCCGCAGGCAATGGCCCAGTATTGTGGCCACCTGGCCAGTTCCAGACCGCGAGAGGAAGTAGAGGGCAAGGATGACCATGCGGTATTTTCGCCCGTACGAAATAGGATGCCACCGGGTCCCATGGCAGGGTGCAAGGCAATTTGAAAATCAAACGAAGAGCCATTGGATAATTGCGGCCCATGCCAGTATTGCCACCCAGATCCGGAAAGCGTCACGATTCGTACCTGCAACTGATCCTGGTCGAAACCTATCCAGATTGGCTCAGCTCCTTCGTTGCGAGCAATTCCGCAGACCAATGTCTCATCGCCGATATAATTGCCTTGGTTCCGACGCAGCCCACGTATTCGAAAAGCAGTGATATTGTGCTCCAAGTTACTGGTGTCCAGTTGGTCACTTATGCGCCGTTCATCAATCGGTTCCCAGTGTTCAACGGGTGATAAGTTGAATGGCCAGTTTAAATGTTCGCGCAACTGGCCAGTCTGGTCATGTACTTGATAGCGCAGTCCCTGTTCGTCCACGGCCATCTGGACAGCGTGGTGATACTCGCAGCATCCCGGCATCAGTCCACCTGGGCCGGCGATCGTACCGGCGCCCCCAGATAATATCTGTAGTACACCGTCGTGTGCCTGCACGTCGAACGCGATGATATGACTTGTCAGGTACGCATTCACATTGTGTTTGACAAGCAGATCCCAGAACCGGCGCCGTTGGTTTGGTGGGAAGCACCATAATGGCCATGCGGTATAGCCGTTGACAGGAAAAACTGGATAGTGGCCAACAACAAATTTGAATTGTGCATCTTCATTTTCCGAAAGGACTCTATCTAACCAGAGATGATTGATCAGCATTTTCTGATCTGGCTGATGGGTGGAGACATATAGAAAGTTTTTTCGACGGAACCAGTATGCGAGTCCGATCTGATCGACGGGCCCATTTTGTGGCAGGTCTAAGTGTGTTTCTCGAAAGACAGCTTCACTCTGGTCATCATACGTGTTGTGGTTACTTGTCGACTGATAAAGCGGTATATTGCGCTCACGGATCCAATTCATCTGAATATTCAACCAATAGTCCCACTGCTGTTGGAGTTCATTGGAATCATTCGTATAGCCCTTTACCGCGTCGCCGGGAAAGGATATGAACTGTGGGCTTGGTTGAATCCGCTTAAGCATCTCGTTGACGTGCTCAAGGTTCTTGGCTACGGCCTTTCTTGGTATGCCGCTGCAACAGTCACTGTACATGACGAAATGATGGCCGGATTCATCGCATGGCAAAAGTGCAGGGATGATTTCATCATGGTCGGTTTTGTCGTATTGTTCGGATGATACAGTCATTAGGGTGCATGTTAAGAATAACAGAAGCAGGTCTTCGATATTTAAATAAATGTTATAAATGTACGCATTCTGACCAACACATATGGCGGCCTGTTGGCACGAGTTCTTCATTGATTCATTTGGGCTAATGGTTCAGTCTACAACTCACGGACCAGAAATGTTGTGTACCCTGTTATTAAGTGAATTGTTATGGCGATGATTGTTATTGATTGCGCGAAGAACACTTGTTCCCCTGAGTACTCCACAAGGATTCTGCTAAAACTAAAAGTGAATGCCATAGCCCGGAGGCGATTGTGATTGCAATAAATTTGTATTGATTTTGAAATATTTCTGAATACAATAGAACGCAGTTCTTGGTATTTGCTTCAGTCTTTGGCAATTACCCGTTCAAGGTAAGAATTGGTTTAGGTTAGGAGAGGCGCATGTCCGGGACGCAGGTGTACAACGGCATGTTTGGCAGGGCAATTCTTACGGCTGCCTGTTTGTTGTTGCCAAGTACCGCTGTTGCTGACACGATAGTCTTTCAGCAGGGTGTTGGTGGCTACACCAGGGCGCAGGACACCTCAATCAGGTGGGCTTACACGCAAAACTACGGGGACTATTTCGGTGTGGATACCGACCGGCCAGGTGACGCGGGCGCATACGAAATGTGGTCAACAAATGGCGGGGCCACCACGGTGTTGGAAGCTGGCCAGTTTTACCAGCGGCGCTTGGGAAGTCTTATAGGTGGTGGTGCCGCCTCCCTGGAGGCGGGGCCAACGTTTCGCTACTCGCGAATTCTGATGAGATTCCGGGATGTCATAGGGACCGCAGTGGGGCAGATAGATCCGGATGCCGTAGTGACTCAAGCTACGCTTCGACTTTATAACACACTCGATCTGGGGGCTGTTGTGGCTGCCGGTGATGCGGCTTTGCCTGACGTTATATATGGTGGGTTCGGGCCCACCACTGATCCCAATAGTTTTCTGGATAACACGGAACGTGGAGTACCCCGATTAAATGCGGGGCTCATTGGCATCTATCCACTATTAAAGAGTGTGAAATACGGTAACAGCGACGGTACTGCGGCAAAAGGGGAGTCAACCGGTCGCTCGCGGCGACGGGGGAAGGAATATTGGTCCCAGCGTTGTCACGGCGAATTGGCGCCCAACGATCCGTTTGCCATCACGCATAATTGTGGTCCGGCGGACGTGGGTGATCCGCACAGTACATCGGGGCAGGAGGAATATGACTCTCAGCATCCAGGTTCAATTAAAGTGGCCCAGGATGCCAGCGAAGGGTTCGAGGATTTTGATGTGACCGGACTGTTCGAATTTATCACAGGCGATGGCATATTTATCACAGGGATCAGTCCACCTGGTGAACTGCCCACAGTTGATTTGAACTATGGCCAGGCTTATCGATCCGGTGAATTTGGTGGTGTAGACGCTGCTGAACCGCAGATTGCAACACGGCCGATGCTCATCGTGGAGTTTGGTAATGGTATGACAGGGGGTCCCGGGGATGCCAACCTGGATGGGGCGGTGGATGTTGCGGATCTGGGAATTGTGGGTGCCAACTACAATGTGACTGGTGCAACGTTTGGCGACGGTGATTTTAGTGGGGACGGTATTGTTGATATTGTTGATTTGGGGATTCTTGGTGCGAACTGGGATAGTGCTGACACGCTCTATGATTCTGGATATCTGGACCCAGGTTTGGTGGCATTGGTACCCGAGCCAACAACGCTGCTTGTCCTGTTGGTGACGAGTAGCCTCGTGTTGTTGCGACGGTTTGAAAGGTCAGGGTCAGGTGTTTAAGCGGATATAACCCTGCAATCCTTTATTAACAATCATATCTCTTTCGATAACCTGGTCATACGCAACCAGGACCAACAGGTGATCTTGATCAGACCACCAGATCATTTTTGTAGTTGAAGCACATGACTTGCGAAAATGACAAGTGTGCTCTTGTGTCCTTCTTGGTTGTCACCCTGTTTGAGTGAAGGGTGTGGATGGCAGCCATACAGGTGCTATGCGGGGTATTCGTGGACCAGGTGGTGCTTTGCTGGTTGATCTTCGTCGATCGTACAGAAGCGTTCGCACGGCTCAAGCCAACAGTTGTCGTTCCAATCATCGCACACCCTACTAACCTCTCCACTAACGGTATAACCCACGCCATCGATTTTAATTCCAGTGCCCTGTTCCCCCCAGAACTGGTGGATCGTGCCTGGTGGCATGCACACACTTTGCCCCGGCTCAAGACGGAGTTGTTCGCCGGGAGAAAATTTACGTGTCTGTCCATCCACTTGTAGGGTGAAGTCATCATCGCTGCATTGGCCTTGGGGGTCAGCCTTATACAAGCGGATAAGAATATTACCGCCGCCGCGGTTAATAATGTCTTCCATCTTATGGCGGTGAAAATGGAGAGGTGGGCGTTGGCCTTCGGGATCTAAAATCAGTTTTTCGGCATAGTCCTTGCCCGAATCATACTGTGTGGAACCGTTTCGAAGGGTGAACAATGTGCGGCCAAGTTGCGGAAAATTGCCTTGGCCAAAATCCGTCACATCCCATCCCAGCATGCATTTGCGGATTTCATCTACCTCTGGTCCCATGTTTTCCCAGTCATCAACCGTCCAGAACGCAAAAGGGGGGAGTTTGAATTCAATTGCGTCAAATGTCTGCTTGGCGACCTGAATGGTGTGATCGACCAAAGATCGTTTCATGATTGAGCTCCTTGGGTTTCTGCTTATCTGGCCGGGGCCATAATGCGGCATCTTAATATCAACCTCTGGTATCTGTCGATCACGCTGGCCTGGCAGATGGAATCCGGGTTGATCTTGTTGGCGCCGTCTGGCAAATTGATATGTCAGGGGGAATTTGTGCTGATATTCCTGTTCTGCCGGAGTGATCTATATCCAGCCCCCAGGCCTTTAGCTGCAATCAAGAAGCAGGATGAATCAGAGATGAACGTGCAATTAGGCGTAGAAAAAGCGTGATGGTCTGCAGAAATGGACTGGAATTTCGTTACTTACGGTGCAGGATCAGGCAGGTTGGCTGGTTGAATTTCGTCCATGAGGTGCGATATGTCGATATGCTTCGCTTCCCCGACCGATTGATCGGCAGCGAAGCAGAGCATGGCACTGAGAAATCCGGCTTCTAAAGTTGCCAGTGGTTCGTAATCCGGTTCAGTAAACATCTTTACAAATGATTGTGAATGTTGGCGCTCCGCTCCAATATGGCCAGATCCGTCATCGTGAAGTTTGACGGTTTCAATATGGTCGGAATGTTTATTCTGAAGCCGAATCTCCCGGTCTTGAAGTTTTCCGAAGATTACACCATCGGTACCGACCACCTTGAGGTGGCGGCCGGTGGCCGAGCCGAGACAGGAGAAATCCAAGGTGAGTGTAGCCAGAACCCCATTGTCATATTCCAACTGCACCGTCTGGTGGTCATAGGTGTCGTGTCCATTGTTGTAGATGCATGAAGTGTTGTCGGGTACGAATTTATACAAGATGCCATCATCACCCCGGTTTGCAAGGCCAGGGACATCATATGCTTCGGGCGGCAGGTAGTACGGGCACTCGGCAGTGATCCTGCAGTCGCTGCACCGGGTTGGAAGCGACGGATTGGGGCCGAGGGTCTTGACGCCAGCCATGGAACTGATCCGAATCGGTGCGCCACCGGATAGCCATGTCATCATGTCAATATCGTGGCAGCATTTTTCAAGCAGTGATCCACCGCTGAGATGTTTGAAACGCCGCCAATCACTGCGAAACATCGTCGCAGTGACAAAAACTTCGGGTAGCTCATCGGCCTGAATGCTGACAACCTCACCAATGGCTCCATTTTTTATCCAGTGTTTCGCCTGTAGATAGAATGGTGTTGATCTCATCACGAAACCAACAAGCACGCGGGCGTTGTATGTCCTGTGGGCATGCAGTAGTTGGCGGCAATTGCCGGGGGTGTGGGCGATTGGTTTCTCCAGTGCAAGGATTAGGTCGCGCTTCATGGCGTCGATGGCAGGCTCGGTGTGTTGATGGTTCGGCGTGCTGATGATGACGCCGTCAAGGTTGGGTGTGTGGTCGAACATCTCACGCCAGTCGTCAAACTCTTTGACGCGACCAGCGAGATTCTAAAGGCCAAGAAATGTTTGCCGGTTCGATTGGCTTGGATCGGCGCAGGCAACGACTTCAAGGTGCTTGGAATGGAGGGCGGAGGTATATCCATTGGCCCGCCCACCCGTACCGACAAGGGCAATTTGTTTTGGATGACCCATGGTTACCGTGGCGGATGTTTAAACTTGGTGGCACGAACTGCAACAGCTTGGGGTAAGGCAATTGAACAATTACTTCATTGGGGGGAGATTGGCGCCACTTTTGGCAACACGGTTGCAACTGGCGAGATAAAAATCAATATCCTCACCAGCATCTGCCCACCAGCCATCCAGTACGGCGTATGTCAGTTTGCCTTGGTCCAGGTACGCATTGTTGACGTCGGTGATTTCTAGTTCGCCCCGGTCCGATGGCTTGAGTGTTTTGACAATTTCAAACACGCTGGCATCGTAAAGATAGATCCCAATAACGGCCAAGTTGCTCTTGGGGTCAGTGGGTTTTTCAACAATACGAATCAGCTGGCCGTTTTCGATTTCAGCGACGCCATAGGCCTGTGGGTTCTCAACGGGTGACAGAAGAATCTTTGCGCCAGTGGGTTGTTCATGGTACTGCTGGATGACATCTTCGATCGTTCGCTCGAGGATGTTGTCACCTAGCACCAGGGCAATGGGGTCGCCATCGGCAAATTCCTCAGCCAGGCCAAGTGCTTGGGCGATTCCGCCCGCGCCATCTTGGTAGGCATATTGCAGTGATTTGAGACCAAATTGCTTGCCATCCCTCAGCAAGCGAATGAAATCCCCTGCGTTGTTGCCACCGGTCACCAACAGGACCTCTTCGATGCCGGAGCGTGCGAGGCATTCCAAGGGATACCAGATCATTGGTTTGTTATAGACAGGCAACAGGTGTTTGTTGATCACGGTTGTCAGAGGTGCCAGCCGTGTTCCTGTTCCGCCTGCAAGAATAACGCCCTTCATGAAATTAGTAACTCCGTCAATGCCTGTTGCATAACCTATGGTTCTTAAGTTATGACATCGGCTATTTTTATGTCCAGGTGAATGTTTCTCAAAGCATCATAGGCAACAGGCAGGTAGAAGGTCGATCCCGCTTGTTTGTAATGCGGCGTGGAGGTTCAGGTGCCTTTGGCGGCCTCGCCAAGTGATTGTAGAAGATCGGCGGTTGTGCAGGTATATCCAAAAGAATGTTCAATCATCCGGATCGCAGCGTCTCGGTTGGCCTGCTGTAGGGCAGTGTCATTATGTTCCAGTGCAACTGTTGCATCACGTACAGCAATCAAGCGAAAATGGTTCCGCATCTGTTCCATGCCACCGCCGGCAAACAGAAGGCACTCATTCGTGGCATATCCGGTGTAAATGATCGTGTTTACATGACGGTTGCTCAGCAGGCGGGTGAACTGGTAGGCACTTAGAACCACGCTGTCATCTGGTTCGGGCTCCACGACCTTTGAGATTCGCAGCTTGTTTTTGACGATGTCCAACATGGGTTTGTCAACATTGGGGCCATAATGGTCTTCGTAGAATTCTGCTCGCCATGACAGGTCTGGTTTGGGTAGTGTGTTGTCTGGATCGGGATGCCCATACTTTTCGCCGGTATTGGCGTATTGTGGATACTTATGGGCATAGCGGCTACTTGCTACATGGACAACTCCCATGTCAGCTTTCCGCGCAGCAGAAAGGATGGGGCGGATCTTATTGGCTGTTAGGTCGAGAGCATCTCGATAGTAGCTGTATAGTTTGGTGATTGGCCAGTCTGGTCCGTCAGGTGTGACATCCAGACCACCCGGTTCGCCAACGTTCCACAGGTGCATACCAGCGACCACGGTCTTGCTGATATCCAAGTCCATCACCTTCTCATCTTCACCGAGGTGGCCAAGTGCCGGATGCTCGGCGGTTATGTCCATGGGATAAGAACGATAAAAACGAACGGTTAGCTTCATCACATGCTCCTGCGATTAATGAGTCCCGGCTCACTATATGAAACCGATGGGTAAGATCAATTAACCGTTACTGGGATGATGACCTGTCATTGGGTTCCTGATTGAACTGGTTGATATATAGCGGATCGGCAGGGGCTACCATTCAGAAATGGCTGGCTTGATGAGGTATTTATGATCCTGTTAATCCAGGTTCATACCAGATGGTTGATGCTTATGGCTTGGTGTATTTCATACCCAGTAATGGTCTAAAATCGACCTTTGGTGGTCTATTGACCCGTATTCGGCACAGTTGCGTACTGTGGTGTCAAGTTGTTTTATTTTAAACAGTTATGAATAAAGTCGTTGTTGTGGGGCAAGCATGGCACGTGTTTTGCTTTCTGTTTTGGTAAAGGTACGGCTCTGTGTATCTATCAGTGCGTCACCATCGTGAAACTACCAGCTTTTGGTTGATCGGTGGGTGACAGAATCATTCGTGCCGTGCGTGAGGTTTGGTATTGCAGTGATTATGTGGCTGTACACTAAAACGCAGTCGGCAGATCAAGGCATTGGGTAAGTCATGAATGAGAAGGAGACGACACATGACACATAAGCTTTTGGTTACCGTGGCGACACTGTCTTTCTTGGCAGGTACCAGCGTGTTTGGCGGGCCGCCGGTTCCCTTTCTTGATGACAATGAACCGGGGGTTAATCTCCCGTTTTCTGGAGATCCGAATACGACTGAAGAAGGTTGTGCGCGGGATGCGGACCGAGCGGGAAACAATGATGTAAGTGGTAAGGTGCACAATGAATTACTTAACTGTGATAACTGGAGTTTTGGCGCCGAGGAGTGGGGTCAGGCCGCCTTCCTTCAAGGTGCATTCGTGCTGGGCGAGTCACCATTTTCCAGTGATGGGGGATGGGAGTGTGAGGCCAATGTGTTTGACCCAGACAATCCAAATGGTGTGTTCGCCGGAAGTCCATGTTTCAACCCGACAGTACGTGTTAAACCCACGTTCAAGAACCAGCCGCTTGCGGATAATGAAGGCATACCAATGAGAACGGACATCGATTGGGTGCTGTCAGCCGGCGTGCGGGTTACGACACTTCCCGGCGACACTTTTGGTGGTGACAAGTTGATGGAGCCGGGAAGTAGATCAGGTGATGGCCATCGGTTTTTTGTCCTCACGGGCGCCAACGATGACAACACCATTGGCGGCAACCCCGCCGAGGCCTCTTCATACTTGAATGGTGTCCCCAATCGGTACCGGCTCCTGCACGGGCCGGTGATTGACGGCAAGTTGTCTGAGACAATCATCCCTGGCCAACTGACTGAAGGCACGGTGACAGTTCATTACAAGGCTGCAAACCAGCGCATGGATTTCTGGCTGGATGACACGCTGGTGTTGGCCGACTTTGAATCGGGAAATGGGGCCTACGACATCGCCTCTATTCAGGTTGGTGGTGGAGGCGGTTCGTTTGAGAACTTGCTTGTGGATGAGGTGGTTCTCGGTGTGTTGGCCAGTGGAGAGGCTTGTGGCCCGCAAGGCCCTGGCACATCAGTTCCCGGCGATTTTAATTGCGATGGTCTGATTGATGTTGCGGATCTTGGCATTGTGGGCGCCAACTTTAATACAACAGAAGTGACTTATGTCGACGGCGACGCCAATTTGGATAACCAGATTGATGTGGCAGATCTCGGCGTCGTGGGCGCGAACTGGAGTGCTGCGCAAGGTGTGTCGTTGGCCCAGGCATTGAACGCGGCTGGGCTCAGTGCATTGATTCCTGAACCAACAACGCTGGTGGTGCTGGGTGCTGGGCTGGTTGTTATCGCGCGTCGTCGACGATAGATCTTCCGGTGGCCGGTAAGGTGCGGCATGTGTCCCAAGGTGATTTGTGATTTGCTGGTCTATGAAAGGTGGTCTGATGAAAACGCGATGGGTAAAAGGTCTTGCTTTTGGTGTGACGCTCATAATCGGGGCTCCCGTTTATGCCGGGCCACCGGTTCCATTCCTGGATGACACGGAACCCGGACTTGATCTGCCGTTTTCCGGTGACCCCAACACAACAGAAGCCGGTTGCGCCCAGGATGCTCCACGTGCCGCTACGGGTGGCGAGGGGGGGAAAATGCATAACGAACTTCTCGAGTGCGACAACTGGTATTTTTCCCCGCGGCAATGGGGACAGGTATCATTTCTTCAAGGGGCATTTATCCTGGGCGACTCCACGGCTTCTGATGATGGTGCGTGGTCATGTCCGGGTAATTTTCAAAAACCAGATGGGACAATCTCAGGGTCTTGCAACAATCCCACTGTCCGGGCTGTGACAACCTACCGTAATCAGCCTGCACCCGGCCCCAGTAGCAGTGATGGTGCGCCCATGGATCCAAACAAAGACTGGGTTCTGCGGTTTGATTTCAAGATGGAGTTTGTAGCGGGCGATACGTTTGGCAGTGACAAGCTATTTGAAATTTCGAGTCGGACAAATGGTGGAGGTGGAAATACAAGTGATCTGATCCAATTAAATGGAGGGTTTGGAGTTGACGAAGCCTCGTTTTCCCCTGATGGGCTCCAAGATCGCTATTACGTTAACCATGGACCCTGGCTGCCGGAAGTTGGGGATCAGGATCTGCGGGCCCAGAACCAGGCCAATTCTCTGATTGACATTCCAATGGATGAAGGGACGGTGACGGTTCACTACAGGTCCGCAGTCCAACTTCTGGATCTCTATTTCAACGATCAACTGGTCCTCGCAGATTTCGAATCGTTGTCCGGTCACTACGATGTGGACTTCATTCAGTTGGGTGGTGGCAGCACCTCATTCGAGATTGCCCAGTTCGATAATATTACCCTTGGTGTATTGGCGGCCACGGAGACATGCGGCCCTCAAGGGCCCGGTACATCGGTGCCCGGCGACTTCAACTGCGATGGCGTGGTGGATGTTGCAGATTTAGGGATCATAGGGGCCAACTTCAATACAACACAAGTGACCTATGTCGATGGCGATGCCAATCTGGACAACGTGGTGGATGTAGCGGATCTCGGCGTTGTGGGTGCTAACTGGAGTGCAGCCCAGGCAGCGTTGTTGGCACGATCGCTGCGCGTCGCTGGTTTGACGGGCGTGATTCCTGAGCCCGCAACCATTAGTGTTCTTGGTGTTGGATTGATCTGCGTTGGTAAGCGTAGGCGATGAGTGTGTTAGTGGTTGGGCGTAGGCGACAAGCCTGACATAGAGGCCAATTACGTCCCTTTCGCTTGCGTAGTTGACGCTACACACCGCGTTACTTATTGCAGAATCCGGTTTAGCCACATGTCACTCAATATCGACGAACCGAATAACTATTTATGTGATGGGCAAATCAGGTCGACGGGTGCTCATGTTGCGCCTCAAGCCGATGCAGTCGTTAGTCTCAGCCTAGACACCGTCGAGCATTGAAGCTGCCACACTTAGCGACGATATGTCCTACCAAGACAATGGCCCCAGCGGGATTCGAACCCGCACGGCCCTTACGGGCCAGCGGATTTTAAGTCCGCTGCGTCTGCCAGTTCCGCCACAGGGCCATGATCAAATGTCTCGTTCACATCTTTATTAAGCGGTCACTTCACGGGCGATTCTAGGATACCTTCCACATCAATCAAGCCGACGTATGGAAGCCTTTGCGGCGGAATGTAATACCGGGCATCTTTTGGTGTGGTCGATTACAATCTCATGATGACACCAAGACTTGAACAACTCGTAAAACTCCATCAAGCAGACCCTGCCGATCCGTTTCTGACCTATGGTATTGCACTGGAAAATGCCAAGGCTGGGTGTCTTGATGAAGCCATAGTGTGGCTCGATAAAACACTGGAGATAGATCCAGATTACTGTTATGCCTACTTTCAGAAGGCAGTCCAGATTGAGGCCAAGGGCAACAAGGATGCAGCATGCACGGTGCTTAAAGATGGTATCGAGATAGCCAAGAAGGTAGGCGATGAACATGCCTACGCTGAGATGACAGAACTGCTGGAATCGATGGCCACATGATGCGCCTGTATTTTACAGGTTATTTAAAGCAGCCAGGTTGGGTTGGATGCCGGTGGTTATAGAGTACCCATGATTGTTCATGCTACAGGCCGACAGATGAGATCAAGCAAGAGTTACTGAACACATGAAACTGAAAATAACCGTGGTTGTGACAGTTCTTATTCCCTTGTTGCTTGTGAGCGGTGGCTGCGGCACCACATCAGATGCAAGTCCGGTCATTGATCTCGAAACGCTTCAAGGCCTGGTGTTTGTCCCATCAGATCAGGCACACCACGATGCAAAGGGTCGGGTGTTGGTTGAATTGGCGGCTGCATGGCACCAAGATCACCTGGTCATTCGTGCGATCTTTACGCCAGACTCTTCCGGATTCCATCTTTATAGTGCGGAATTGTCCCCAAAGGGAATTAACGGTGTGGGCCGACCAACGTTGGTTGAGGTAAGGAATCCAAAAGATTTTCAATATATTGGTGTACTGTCTTCGGATAAGGTGGCTATTAATAAACCGTTCCCGATATTGGCCACGGAGTTCCCCATTTATCCAGATGGTCCTGTGGTGCTGTACTTGCCTGTAATTCCCAATGCAAAAACCGCTGGTCAAACGGTAGAATTGAGTCTGACTTACATGGCTTGTAGCGACCGAATCTGTCATGACCCTGTTGAAGATGCCCCTGTCAACCTGCAGGTTCCCGTTCAAATGACAAATTGAATTGGTAGTAGATCAAACAAGATTGGAGCTATTGTGATGAAGCAACATTTGCCTGTGATGTATGTGATCGTGGCGGGATTCATCCTAACAGGTTGTCAGTCGATTGAAATTAGTCGATGGTCTGGCAGTTGGGTGGATGAAAGATCTTCTGATCACGGTGGTGATTTGAGATGTATTTCACGCCGGTTGGATGAGACCAATTGGCAAGCAACATTTTCAGGGTTCTGTGGTCGGGAATTCGGATATGACATTGAAATGCATGGTCGTCAAGATGATTCGGCGGTCAAGTTTGATGGCGAAGTCGATCTGGGAGAGGAGGATGGCGGCGTGTATACTTGGACCGGTGTGATGCAAGGCAATTATTTCGATGGCGAATATGCCACTCGAACAGGCAAGGCCGGTAGCTTTGCCATGGTACGGTATTAATTTATAAATTAATGGATAGTCAAGAAACATCTCAGTTTGACGGGCCACGAGCAGCGCGGCCTGGCGAGTTGGACGGGGTTGTCGATTTGGCCAACCTGGTGATGCGGCAGGTCAGGGGTTATCCGCCAACGATCGCAACGGATTATCCATTTATTTATAACCAGGAGAATCTTGGGAACATTATCGTCGTCAAAGATGGCTCTCAAATTATCAGCATGGTTGCAATCTGGGTTAATGAAATTCAGTTGGCCTCTGCACGATTGAAGATTGGTGGTATTAACTGCCTGGCTACCAGGCCTGGCTTCAGGGGCTTGGCATTGGGTTCTGCAGTGATGCAAGCTGCCCATGTCCATATGCAGAAACTGGGTTGTCAAGTTGCACGCTTAACCACGGGAATTACCAGGTGGTACCGTCGGCTTGGTTGGGATACCGCTGGAATACTTTGTTCTTATGAACTCAACCATTCCAATATTATTCTGCTTTCGAATCTTCCGGATGAGGTTGATGTTCGTTGTTTTGACGAACCGTTTGATGACACGATCTTGGAGCAGGTATGTGGCCTGCGTGACCAGGATAAACTTGGTGGTATTCGTACGCCGGAACTAATGAAGGTGCTTTTGGGGTCGGGTAGTGACCCGAAGGTCCAAAGCGTATGGCAGTTGATGCTGGCTTTCGAGGGTGCCCGGCCAACTGCGTATTTACTGAATCGTGAGGGGGCGATCGTGGAATGGGCGGGGCCGGCGAACATTCTTTCCGGCCTAGTACGCCGCTGTTTTGAATGTTGCGTGAAAGATCAGGTGAGTGGTTCAAAAATGGATAGACAGACCAAGGTGGCGGCCAGTGAGAAGATGCTTCTGGTTGGGCCGCAAGATGGCCACCGATTTTTGAGGATCTTGCAGGGACTCGGCATGCCCTGTCATCGCGATTATTGGGGCATGCTCTATATTCTGGATCCCAAGGGCGTTCTGGATGCTTTTGGCCACCAGGACATTGATGTCATGGAAAACAATGGCCACATGATCGTCAGTCGTGACGGGCAGAGCCTGTCATTGACACGCCAACAACTCGTCAAGCTTCTTTTTGGTCCTGAACGTGTTGATGGTTTTGCCAGTGATGTACTGCCATTGAAATTTTGGCAATGGTCTCTCGACCACGTTTAAATCCGTTCCCATTCGTATCATATGGCGGTGCTTGTTTTATGGCCTCCTAAATTAAAAATTCATTGTCATTGGGTATCGGATGGGATAAACTTGGATAGTTGCCGTACGGAGGGTTTGGGTTTTCATGGCAAACAGGTGCGCGAATTTGAATTTATTGGCTGTTCTGTTACTGGGGATTCTAATTGCAGTAACCCCAGTGCATGCGGAAATTCTAACCTTTCAGCATGGTATCAGTGACTATGGTGGAAGTCGGGACACGAGTATTCGCTGGGCTTTTGAAGCGAACTATTTCATGACACCAAATGCGGATGGGACGTTTACCGCGATCAATCCCGAAGGCCCCCACGCCAGTGTTGGTGCGTATGAATACTTGAGTACCAATGGTGGGGTATCGTCGGTTCTGGAAGTTGGCCAGTTCTTTAACAAACCCATTGGCTTTGCCGGGCGGGCAGGTCCCATCTATCGTTTTTCACGCATGGCCATTAGGTTTAGAGATTTGATTGGAACCTCATCTGGTCAAGTGCCGCCGGGTGCAACCATTACCAATGCAACACTGAAACTCTACAACACCTACGATCTGGGGGCTGCTGGAGCGTCGTCAGGTAGTCCAGATGATCCCGGGTTTGCCAAGGAGCCCCAACTCAATCAAGGGCTCATTCAACTGTCGCCAATGCTGGTGCCAATCGTCTGGGGTACATCAGATGGTACAGCGAGTAAGGGCGAATCAACGGGCAGGGCTAGGCGTCGTGGGCGGGGCCATTGGTGGTCACGTGGAGAGACCTGTGGATATCCGGATACCCCGGATGACCCTTTTGTCGCCGAGACATCTTGCGGTCCGGTTCCTGCTGGAAGTCCGCCGGCGACTGACCCCGGTGGGTGCTATAGCGGAGGTTGTCTTGGTTATGGTGACAGTGGAATCGGTACGACCTTATGGGGCCGCCATTGGGTCATCGCAGATGGCTTTGAGGGCGATTACGATCCAACTGATCCGACAGCGGTGGAGGTGTTTCAGGATTCTGCGGTGGGTTTTAAGGAGTTTGATGTAACTCCACTGGTGATCGATGGGCGGATTGGTCAACTTGGGGTCTACCTCACTGCATTGGGCAATGAACCTGCAACCCTCGAGGAAAACTTTGGCCAAGCATACCGTTCCAGCGAGTTTGGTGGGGCCAATCCTTCGCCCGAAGACCTGGCAACCCGACCCATACTTGTGGTTGAATTCGAGTCCATGGCCGTTCATTTTCCTGGTGATGCCAGTGGTGATGGTATTGTGGACGTGGTGGATCTGGGAATCGTGGGGGCGAACTTCAATTCGATGGATGTTGAATTTGGTGATGGCGATTTCAATGATGATGGTGTCGTAGATGTGGCTGACTTGGCCATCGTTGGAGCAAACTGGTCGGCCGTGAAGGGCTCGTCAAACTTGCAGGCGCACCACGTGTCTGGTGCGGACCAAATGGTGCCTGAACCAACCACGATGGCGGTCATGACCTTGGGTTGTGCCTTGCTTTTAAGACTGAATCGTCAGGCGACATAGAAACACGGTTGAAGATCAGCCAGCATACATGTCTACCCCGGCGGATTCGGATTCTTTGCATTTCTTGCCCGTGTCCGGTTATGGAGAGAAGTGGGCGGCATATATTGGCCAGATCAGGTGAAGAACAACTATCATCGATCATCTTCAGCCATTTGTTTTACTGATCGAATGAGACTCTAAAGGCCCTAGGCAAGTTCGCCTTGGCGAAAAGCACGTAGGAAGTTCTTGCAGTTGCGGTCCTGTCCCAACAGCATGTCCTTGGCCAGTCCGTAAGGCTTGGTGCTGCGATCCATGTTGAGGATTTCATCGATGTTGCGTGTGACGGGGTCGATAATGCCACCATCGGCGCCAGCGTCGACGGCCAGATCAACGAACACGTCATTGACCAGGCTGCGGCAGGGAATGCCAAAGGAAACATTGCTCATGCCACCGGTAATGTGAATATCAGGACCGTACTTGGTCCGAATCTCACGAACAGCATCTAGATAATGTTGGCCAAACGAACTGTCCACGGAAATCGGAAAGACAAGTAGGTCGACTTGGATATCGCTGATGGAGATCCCCTTGTCCAAGGCAATATCCACCATTTTGGTGGCATTGGCAATGCGTTGCTCAGCATTCTCAGGCATTCCCGATTCACCAGCACCGGTGATAACGACGTGGGCCTCATATTGCTTGGCCAAATCAAGTGCCTCGACGCGTTCCAATGATGCCGAGTTCAGCAGTGGGCGTCCCGCTATATTTCTATATGTCTTAAGGCCCGCTTCGATCGTGTGAATGAGTGACGAGTCGATCGACAGCGGTTTGTCGGTCATTTCTTGAACGGTTGTAACGAGCCAACGCATGGCATCCTGTTGGTCATCATGCGAATATGAAATCTCGTCAACGTTTAGATCCAGAAAGTCAGCGCCTGCATTTGCCTGGCGTTCGATGAGGTGGCGTATGTAATCCAGACCTGTCTGGCGATTGGGACTGTCCTTGTCCATCGCGGAAAGCACAGCTGACTGAACATGCTTGACGCGGCCTTCTTTGAAGTCATTGCCCTTCTGGACTTTTTCCGGAACAGGCAGGAATTGCGACTCGCCGTTATCTCCGGGAAAGAGCACCGCGGGTTCGCCGTTGGGTGATTCGCCAACTCGTTTGCCTTTGCGTAGCAGTACTCGCGTGCAGTGGATGTTCTCGCCAATGACAATGAATTCTTGATCCCGATTCTTAACTTTCACTTTGAGTTTCCTGGTTTAGCTGTTTTTGGAATGATGGTCGCGTTCTAGGAATGTATTGGTCCAGGCACTGGTACCCTGCAGGGCTCCATTCTTGTAAACCACCGGCCGGTCGAGCATCTGCTCTTCCTCACCGTAGGCTTTGAGCCGGTCATAAGCTCTCGCCCAGATGCAATCCTTCTCGCCCACTTCGCACTTGCCTTCCCGTGTTCCACCACATGGTCCGTTTCGTTGGTTCTTGGCACACTGAGACTCCGGGCAAAGGTAGGCAATGTCAGGTAGTGAGCAGTCGCCGCAGTCACGGCAGTCGAATGAAAGAATCTTGAGTGCATGTTCCATGCGGTGGGCGATCTTTTGTGCGCCGGCAGAGCTGTCAAGAATTTTAAGGCTGACACGGCGGCCAGCGTTGAAGCCCTTGGTGCCCTTTTTGAATACCTGGTTATGTACAAGGCGATTCAACTTGTAATCGAGGGGAATCTGCTGGCGAGCTTGTTTTTGGCCATCTGGTGTCTTGCTTGCAAGGTAGTATTGGTTGACCTGGTTAGAGGTGAGACTGGTTTCCCGATCCTGTTCGAAGTAGTGGAATTCGTCGGCGTGCCCGTACTGAATCTGGCGAGCGAAAGTTTTCCAGTCATCGGCACCAAATTGTTTCTCGATCTCCAGGACGCGGGCAAATTCATCTGCATTTAGATGACCACCAAGATACACGCCAGCAAAACCAAGTCCTTTAGCAATCGCGACTTGCTTGGCTGCAAACTCAAAGAAAAAGGATTTCCCTTTGTCCGGTGACCTTGCTTGTTTCTGTGACAAATCAAACAGCATGTTATTTACAAAGCATCCTGGGAACCCGCCATCATGAAAGAACTGAGCGGCTCTGCCGCTGAGAATGTAAACATTGGTCAGGACTGGGACATCCATTTCCTTGAGGGCCATGTATCTTCGTAATTCATCCAGTTTGCGCGAGTCATATCCGAGTTGGTTGATTACGAAGCCTGCGCCTGATTCAAGCTTCTTGGCCAATTTGAAATATTGTGGCATCACTTCACGCTCATGACGTTTGTAATTGTTGACCACGGTGCCCAGGAAGAAGTCGGTGCGCTTCATCGTGAGCATCTTGTCGCTGATTCGTGACGGATATTTCAGCCCTTTGTTCATGTCATCGAACATCTTGAGCAGGCCAACGGAGTCGATATCGAAGACGCCGCTAGCTTGGCCTTCGAATCCCGATACTGGGCAATCACCCGAAAGCGCCAGCACGTTGTTGAATCCTGCACTGGCCAACTCCCATCCGCGACTCTGTATCGCGTTGCGATTCCAGTCTTTACAGGCGAGATGGATAATGACCTCCTGTCCCCGGGAAATAAGGTCGGTACCTAGGACGTCCGCCCCCAACATTGCATTGCCGCCTGGGTTGTCAGTGATGCTCATCGCATCAATTTCCGGATGAGATGATAGGGACCGGGCAAGATCCAGCACGCGTTGTCCACTGCGTTCAGCAATCACGCCCCGTGAAGTGACCAGTTCCACGGCCACGGCAAACTTTTCACCTCGTTGCAGGATCTGGCGCAGCGTAGACTTTTGCCAAGGGTCTATTTTGTCATGCATTGTCTTCGGAATGGAGGTTGTTCTTGCCATTAAGCCGTTCTGCAAGTTGGAGAGAATTAGTGAGGGATCTGCATCGGTTTCATCTGGCAGCCTTCGACGAAGACATCAAAGAAATCTTCCATTGTTTCCAATTCAATGTGCTCAATGGTTTTGATTCGTTCTTCGATCGATCGGCGTTTTGTGACGGAAAGCAGCATTTGGCGTGCGCCTTCTGATGCTCCGTTGCCAATCTTTTTTATTCGGTCAGTTGGGACCGGGGCAAGAAATCCGATGTCAATTGCACTGGCCGGATCAACATAATTAGCAAAACCTCCAGCCAGATAGAGCGACCCGATCTGGTCGGGAGCAACTCCAAACTTGCGCATCAGGATGATCTGGCCGCAATAATTGGCTGCTTTGGCTTGCGCCAATTCACTTGCATCCCTGCGTGAAAATGTAATTCCCTGGTCTGGTGCAATAGTGAACTGGGTCGCCTTGTCAGCAAACACGCCCTTGGGCGTCATCAGGTTATGGCGGCGGAGTTCGGCCAGAAGATCAATGAGGCCTGATCCACATAAACCACGCGGGTCACTGTCGCCAATTGTTTTGTATTTAAACTCGCCATCTTGCCAACGGATGGACTCAATGGCACCGTCACACCCCGGCATGCCGTATGTCACAAGTCCACCTTCAAAAGCTGGTCCTGCGGGACAGGATGCGGCGATCAAGCGGTCTTTATGGCCGATGACGACCTCGGTGTTTGTGCCGGCGTCAACAAGCATCATCACTTCGTCATGGGATTCGATATCAATTGCCAACAGGTCAGCCACAATGTCGCCGCCCACGTGGCTTGCGATCAGCGGAGCACCGTACACACGGGCATTCTTGTTTGCCCAAAGTCCAAGCTTACGTGTGGCGTAATTGAGTGATGTCGATTCTCGCTTGCCCTCCAGGTATTCCTCCTCGATGGTTGACTTGTAAGGTTTTTGGCCGATGGGTTGCACATCTAAATCAAAAAACAAGTCACGCATTGTCGAGTTACCCACAATGACAATCTCATAAATCTGCCGCCGATTGATATCCAGGTCGCGGCACATCTGTCGGATTTCCGCGTTCATTGTGGTGATGATGGCACGGTGCAGTTCGCCATGGAATTCGTCCCGGTCATAACTGATGCGGTACATTACATCACTGCCACCAAATCGTTGTGGGTTTTCCAATGCGGTGGTGTAGACCGACTTGCCTGATTCAAGGTCTACCAGTTCCGCCACCATCGTTGTGGTGCCCAGATCTACGGATAATCCGTAAATCCCACCACGATACTCGTCTATCACCTTGCCATCGTACAAAACATGATCGGAGTCTCGCGTGACTACCGGCTCAAGTTGTGTTTTACCAAGAACTGCCGAAGTTAAAATCTGGGGTGATCGACGCAGGACGGTGAACTCAATATCTTGGTCGACATTTTCGACAGCCGCCTGGCATGCCAGGCGATAATCACCGGATAGGAAAGCCTCGGATTCGGCGCGTGGTGACAGGGCGTCGCCGCCATTCTTGATTTCGACAATACATTCGTGGCAATGCCCCGTACGGCCACAAGATGTCGGGACACGGACACTTAATTCATCTGCGTAGTCGAAAATAGTCTTGCCAACCTCGGAAGAGCGGCTTTCACCATCATGCATGACACGTCGTGTTGGCTTGCTGTGCTGTCTGGTGACCGATGAAGTCTTGATCTGTTTCTTTACCTTCATATAGCTTTCTGGTTCACTTTCCCATGCGGTGCGATAGTCAAGTTTGTCATCACTGGCGCAGACCGGCAGTTCTCCTGGGGCACGCGGTTTGCGCTTGTTTTGGCAGCCGAACTTGGCGGTACATTGGTCGAATCTGTTTTTATAAGGACAACGCATCTGCGCTTGTGTTTCAGCGTGGACTGCGATCTTCGAGAAAATATTCGTGATCCGGTCAATACGCTTTGCCCACTCATCCTTGTTAATACGTTCCATGGCTGATTCTTTAATCAAGCGGATGCAATCTTGGCCACCAGTGCCTTGGCTACTTCCACGCACTCAACTGCACTGTCACCATAGGCGTCAGCGCCCATGTCATCAGCAAACTCAGGGGTTACCGGGGCGCCTCCAACCATGAATTTTACATCGTCACGCTTGTCTTCATCAATGAACAGTTCAATTGTTTTTCCCATGTTGGGCATGGTTGTGGTGAGTAGCGCCGACATGCCGATCAGGTTGGCATTTCCCTTGTTAACTGCTTCAAGAAAATCATCGGGAGATGTGTCAACGCCAAGATCAATAACTTTAAAGCCGGCACCACGCAGCATCATGATGCACAGGTTCTTGCCGATGTCGTGCAGATCGCCCTTGACGGTGCCCATGAGGACCCTGCCGATGGGCTCAACCCCTGACGCCGATAGAATCGGTTCGATGTGAGCCATCCCTGCTTTCATGGCGCGGGCGCAAGCAAGCACCTCTGGTACGAAGATGAAATTGTCACGGAATTTGATGCCCACGATGGCCATTCCTGCAATCAAGCCGTCATCCATGATCGTTAGTGCCGTAACGTCATTGTCGAGCGCCTGCTTGGTCAGCTCATCAGATTTGTCATTATCACCCTCAAGCACCGTGGCCGCGATATCCTGCATGTCAGGTGAGGCGGCGGCGTAGAGGTCAATGATCTCCGTACGCTCATCCTCGTTCTCGATGAACTCTTCAATTTCTCCACGGGCGAATTCATTTACAATGTCGCTAAGTTCGGCCATTAAAATACTCCATCTATAACCGTTACAGTTATGGGTTAATTACGTGTTGCCTGTTCCTTATGCCATTCGCGAACAGCCGCTGGGATTGCTTTCAGGTTTTCAATTGAGGTTTGCAGTGGAATAGCACACTCGGGTCCGACTAATTGAACTCCGGCTTCTAGGTTTTCTTTCACTTCTGCTTGGACCTCCTCCGGTCCCTTTGAATAAAGCGTCTGCGGATTATTGATATTGCCCACAAGTGAGATTCGATGGTTGCAGATTTCCATCGAGTTGCAGGGGTTATTCTTTGAATCGTAATGAAAAGCAGCCATCCCGGTCTGCGAGATGTATTCCATCCGGTCTTCCGTCTTGCCGCAGATATGCAATATAAGGGGAATCTTCAGTTCCTCGGAGAACTCAATGTGCATGTCCCGCAGGTAACGTTCGTAGTATTCGCCGCTGACCAGATCGCCGGTTGCATGATCCGGAAGTGTCAGTGCATCGGCGCCAGCATCGATCTGGGCTTGGCCAAACAGGATGGTCGACTCCTTGAATTTATCGAGACAACGGCGTGTTTTGTCTGGATCATCCAGGGACATCAACAGAAATCTTTCAACACCCATGCAGTGATATCCCATTGACCACGGTCCCATTGTTTTACCGATGATGGCAACGTCATCACCCAACTCCTTGCGGAGTATCTTGATCGCATCGAGTACGCACTTGGTATCGGGATGGGTACACAAATCATCAGGGATCGTAATGTCCTCGGGTTCTAACCAGATGGGTTCGTTCATTTTTACAGTTGGCCAGTTGTCCTTCCCTTCCCATTGGATCTTGCAGCCAAGCGCAGACGACTCCTGAATAATGCTAAAAACTGGCATCACGGTGTCAAAGCCAAGTTCCGTATAGCTTGTCGCCGCCAAGCGAGCCATTTTGTGTGGGTCTCGGTTGGCTTGCGGAAAGTCAGCATCGACCAAGTCCATCAATTCAACCGTTGCAACGGACGTGGGGTTGCATACAGGTGTACGGTCGACTGGATCACGCCTTAAAGCTGCCAGAACACGTTGTCTACTGGTCATTGAGTCCACGGTATGAGTGTTTTGATTCATGACATCCTCGATTCACATCTCTTGGTTTATATCCGCCATGTCATGTGTGCCTGGTGAGGCAACGTCGAAGTCATAGTTGCGGCTAATAAATAATCGTGCCGGCCTGTCAGACTCATTGACCACCTGATGGGGTAGGGTCGCATCAAAAAACACAACTTCACCCTGCTTCAAAATCACTTGCTGCTGATTGCTGGTGCGTGTGGGAAACTTGACGGCGACCGTGTCACCCTCATCGAGCCTCATCATCTCGGTGCCGGTAAAATGGCGGTGCATGCCCGAGGTCCCACCGGGATCAAGTTCCAAGTATAGATGATGCATGGGGCAACTGGCCAGTTGTTCTGGCGGGAACAGGTATCGAGCGCCACTGGCAACGGGGTCTTGTAGGGGGGCCTCGATATAGTCGCCAGGCGCCAAATGCACGGTTGGCCACACACGATCAGCCAGCGTATCGAACAGTTGTACTACGTCGATCTCAAAGATTTCGCTGAGGTACTGCAGCATATCGCGATCGTTGTATTCGATCGGAATCTGCCCTTTAAGCAGGCGGTAAAAATGGGGGCGGCTGCTCCCAAAACGCTTTATCTCTGAAGGAGTTAGGAGATTTTCATCAAGCCAACGCTGTTTGACCTGCTCGGCACGCTCAGCCAAGTCCGATGGATGGATACCCACGGCGTCACACCAAGCGGCCAGGAACCGTGCTAAATTGCGCAATTCCTTATCATGACTCGATTTGTTCGTGTCAGAGTGGTCTTGATTGTCACTGGTGTTCTGCATTATCACCGTTCCGAAAAATCTCAATAAATTATCTAAATTACCTCTAAGTCTTTGTGAATTAAAGGTTAATATTGTAATTGCGAGGGGGGGGATGTCAACCGGCGTGTGTCGCAATGCTTTGGTTGCGGGGTGAATTCGTAAATATGTTGTGACGAAGTTTTGGCGTACGCGGGCCACTTCAACTAACTGTTGAAGTGGTGGCCGTCACTTCTGTTGGCTTGGTGCTGAAAGAACTCCACGTCCGGCTGCTTCCTCTTCTTCTTTCATGGCAATACGCACGTTTTGAGCACGATACATCAGTGCGCCAATTATCGGGTCATGGTTAGTTCGGCAGGGGAAGACAATGCGGTCTTTGCCACCGTCTCCAGCTTCAATTTCAAAAATTTTGATGAATCCCTGGGCAAGTGCAGCTGCCCGTTTGGCACCAGATTCAGTTGGTTGTTCGGATTTTATTTCATATAGACCATCCGCCAAGTTGACGACGGTGAGGTTGCAATCGGCTTTCTTGTCAAAAGCGATAAGTGGTTTAGGGGTGAGAGGTGCCCCGGTTTCGAGCTTGCACAGATCAAGAAATGCCCGCTTAAGAGCCCGCTCATGCATGGTACGGCAAGCAAACCGCAACCATTCGGGATTTTCAGGAGATTTCGCCAGGCCAAGCATTTGAATTAGAGCTTGACGAATAAATGCAACTCGACCGGCCGCCTGCTCTACTTGGCTGTAGGTATGTACTTTAACCTCGGGGATCCCACCGCAGCTACGCCGATAGAGTCCCAGCGAGATGTTCTGGCAGTGCGGATCCATCGATAGTAGTTCGATACGTATTCCCAAGTCGAGTGTTTTTCCCATTTAGATTACTTCCACTTCTTCTCGTCGATATTCCACTTTTGGCCTAGTTTTCCGACCTGCATTGTAACCCGGTGTATGCCAACAGGCGACCCAATGTCCCTCTTGGACTTCCAGCAATGGTGGGTCATCACTGGAACATTGGAGGTCCGCATCTACCATTCCGCATCGCGGATGAAAGGGGCATCCGGGAGGGAAGTTGGCAGGGTTGGGTACATTTCCGGGAATGGTCTCAAGCCTGTGATTCTGGTTACCAAGGCGTGGCATTGAATTGAATAATCCTCGGGTATAGGGATGTAGTGGTTGGGCGAACACGGCATGGACCGAACCATATTCGACAATCCTTCCAGCATACATGACCGCCACGACATCGGCATTTTCCGCAACAACACCTAGGTCATGTGTGATCAGCATGACCGCCATGCCACGTTTGGCTTGAAGTTTCCGCAAGAGTTCCAGGATTTGTGCCTGTATGGTTACATCCAATGCGGTCGTAGGTTCATCGGCCAGCAGCAGTCGTGGCTGACATGCCAAGGCCATGGCTATCATGACGCGTTGACGCATGCCACCGGAGAGTTGGTGTGGGTATTCTTTGAGTCGAGAAACTGCATCTGCAATGCCAACATCATCAAGTGCATCCGCGGCAATCTGAATTGCTTGACGACGGTCAACTTTCTGATGTAGGAGAATTGCTTCCATGATCTGGTCCCCAATCGTGTAGACCGGGTTGAGGCTGGTCATGGGCTCCTGAAAGATCATGGCGATCTCATTTCCACGAATGGCACGAATCTGCTTTTCCGTCATTTGAAGTAAATTGCAATTCTGTCCAGCGTCATCCTGCCAGATGATCTGGCCTGACTCGTACTTTCCGGGCGGCTGTGGAACCAGTTTGAGAATCGACAGGGCCGTAACCGATTTGCCGCAACCCGATTCCCCGACCACCCCGACAGTTTGTTTCTTGTAGATCGATAGGTTCAGATTGTGGACAGCCCGTACACGGCGACGATGGCCTGGCCGATCATCACCCGTAGGGAAACTAATGGCGAAATTCTCGATTTCGATGAGTGGTATTTCGGTCATTGAACTCTATTCTCGCAATTTCGGATCCAATGCATCTCGTAGTGCATCGCTGACAATATTGAGTGCAAGTGACATGACAAAGATGGCAGCAGTAGCCGCAGCCATCTGCCACCATACGTCACGAGAAAGCTCAAGGCGGGCGTCATCAATCATGACACCCCAGGAGGGTTCGTCTTTAACGCCGAGGCCCAAGAAACTAAGGATTACTTCTGCATGGATGAATCCAACGAAACGAAGCGAAAAATCTATAATAATAAGGTGGGAAACATTGGGTATCAGATGCAGGAGAATAATTCGCCAGCGTGGGCAGCCATAGGCTCTCGCCGCTGCGACATAATCATGTTGCTTGTGTTTGATTACTTCACCGCGAATAAGGCGACAGATTCCAACCCAGCTTGTCAAGCCCAACGCCAAATAGACCACGGTAATGCCACGTAGTGGTTGGCCAAAGAGTGATTTGTCTTTTAAGACGAAAGCAAATGCCATGACCAGTAGCAGTCCGGGAATAGAGCTCAGGGTTGAATAAATCCATACGATAATCTCATCAACAATACCTCGGAAGTAGCCCGCCATTGCCCCCAGCGGAACGCCAATCGCTAGTGAAATCAGTGCGGCAACGAGTGCGACGGTCATGGAAATCTTTGTGCCATAGAGAGTTTTTCGTAGCACGGATAACCCAAAGATGTCCGTTCCAAGCATATTCGTAGTGGAGGGCGGTTCATAGGATGCGCCCACTGATTGATCCCAATCATTTGCGAGCCATCCGAACGCGACAAAAAATGCAACCATCACGTAGAGTAACACGATCAGGGACATGAATAGGGCCAGGCGGTTTCTAAATACCCGCCGCCATGCATCCGTCCACAGACCTCGTGTGGGCGCTTCAGGGATATCATCGGAGGTTGCGGTGATGGCGTTCAATGTAGCGAGATCCTTGGATCGACGAGGGCATAACAGATATCGGTTGCCAGGTTACCGAAGACGAAAAGAACCGAAATAATGAAGGTCATTGCGCTAATGACTTTGAAGTCGCGATTGCTGATGGCTTCGATCATCATGTAGCCTAGGCCTGGAATGCCAAAAAAACGTTCCAGAAGTAGTGAACCCAAAAATAGAAATGGAATGGCCAGGACAACGCTTGTAATCACAGGAATTAG
>Ga0310125_10000051_pt1 | contig 44237 bp, 33 predicted proteins | sample CB11b_Tmax_Bot8__FD_203508 | JGI IMG/M metagenome (GOLD analysis project Ga0310125, IMG submission 203508) | Marine microbial communities from Western Arctic Ocean, Canada - CB11b_Tmax_Bot8 | ecosystem: Environmental > Aquatic > Marine > Oceanic | place: Canada: Western Arctic Ocean | collected... | reverse complement strand
GAAGTCGACCACGGTCTGACTGTCCCATTGTCGTTGATGTTCGGACAGCCGGAAGCTTGGCCGTGCAAGGTCATCCCGTTGGCTGTCAATGTGGTTGTGTATCCACCGCCATCTGGCCAGCGTTGTTACAACCTGGGCAAGGCACTGCGCCGCGCAGTCGACAGTTTCGATGAGGACTTCAATGTCCAGATCTGGGGCACCGGCGGTATGAGCCACCAGCTTCAGGGGCCTCGTGCGGGATTGATCAACAAAAAGTGGGACAAGGAATTCCTCGATCGACTCGTCAATGAACCTGATGAGTTGGCAACGATGCCACATATCGACTATTTGCGAGAAGCGGGGTCAGAAGGTGTTGAGCTCGTTATGTGGTTGATCATGCGCGGTGCGCTCAATCGCGATGTCAAAGAGCTGCACCGCTTTTATCATGTGCCGGCGTCTAATACGGCAGTCGGACACTTGATTCTCGAAAACACTCTCTAAATGGAGCCTCACATGAAAGTAGTTTTGGCAGGCGCAGGAGCATTCGGAAAGAAACACCTGGACGGCATCAGAAAAATTGATGGAGTCGAGTGCGTTTCCGTGGTTGGCAGACGCCTGGAGCCGACCCAGGAAATCGCTGGGGAGTACGGAATTCCACATGCATGTACCGACCTTGCAGAAGGGCTGGCTCAGCCTGGAGTCGGCGCAGCCATACTGTGTACACCCACTCAAATGCATGCCAAACAGGCCATGCAGTGCATGGATGCCGGGAAACATGTGCAGGTCGAGATTCCGTTAGCCGATTCTCTTGCTGACGCTGAAGCAGTATTGGCAAAACAAGAAGAAACCGGGCTTGTTGCAATGTGTGGCCACACACGTCGCTTCAACCCGTCGCACCAATGGGTTCATAACAAGATAGTGGCAGGTGAGCTGAACATCCAGCAAATGGATGTGCAGACGTACTTTTTTCGTCGCAAGAACATAAATGCCGCTGGTGAACCCAGATCCTGGACGGACCATCTGTTGTGGCATCATGCGGCGCACACAGTTGATCTATTTGCCTATCAGGCAGGTGAGCGGATCGTGCAGGTCAACGGAATCGAAGGGCCACATCACCCGGAACTGGGTATCGCGATGGATATGTCGATCCAAATGAAAACCGAAAGCGGAAAGATCTGCACATTATCCTTGTCTTTCAATAACGATGGACCGCTTGGCACATTCTTCCGCTACATCTGTGACAACGGCAGCTACATTGCGCGGTACGATGATCTTGTCGACGGTCACGAAAATGCGATTGACGTGTCCGGCGTGGATGTTTCGATGAACGGCATCGAACTGCAGGACCGAGAGTTCTTTGCGGCAATTGCGAAAGGGCGCGAACCTAACTCGTCTGTTGCCCAGGTTCTGGATTGTTACCGCGTGCTTCACGAGGTGGAGCAGCAGTTCGTCGGGTAGCTCAGTAGCCGCCACCGATGTTTTTGATCGAGATTTTCAGGAGTCGCTAATACCTTCCCCTATTTAGTAGAAACTAGGTAGAGCAACTCTGGAAAACTAAAGCGAATTAAATTGATAATGTAATGGAGGGGGCTTGTGAAAATTGTTTATAAATTGATTATTGCTTTTGTAGCTATATCGATTTTTTATGTAAGTTTGAACTTCGCTGCGTCGGAACTAGGTGGTGAAGTCGTACAATTGATAAGGAATGATCCAGAAGGAAGCACAAAAAGTATAAGAGTATGGATTGTAGACGCTCGTGACCAAGCTTGGATTGAACATGGCGACACAAACTCCTTTTGGGTAAAACGATTAAGTAGTGAGCCAGAAGTTTCACTTATACGTGGTGGAGCCGAAATAAAATATACAGCAGTAACAGATATCGGTTCTCACGAGATATACCATGACCTCAGAAGAGCAAAGTATGGTATTGCCGATAGGATAATTGAGCTTCTGTCTTTTGGTGCGGCTCATAGGAACAACTGCACAGGGATTCCTGTTCGATTGGATCCAGTGTGAACAAAAAAACTTAGTTTGCAATGGTTTGGCTTAAATTGGTAATCGTCCAATCCTGGCTCTTCCACTAAAGGTTTATCGCGATGATCCAGTTCGAATTCGCTGATCTACAACCCGCTAGCATGGCTCCAGACCTGACACAATACGGAATCATTGATGCCATTGAAAACGTCTATAACCCCAGTTATGAGTTCCTCATAGAAGCTCAACAAAAGATGCTAGAGTATGAAGGTAAATTTCAACCTCGTGGTTTGCAGGGTGACGAAGCGCTGGTGCACTTTCGCAAGGTCTTTAATTCGCTACTAAAAGAAGAACGGGGAAAATATTCTTTTCACACACTAAAAGTAGGAAATACTATTATTTAGTTTTACCTCGAGGTTCAATTATGCAACGGCAGTGGATATATACCGGAATTATTTTCTTTCTATTCTTAGTTCTCGTTTTTGGCGTGCCGCTTTTTCCGGAGTTAATGGCGGTAGAAATAATAGGCCCCATGAACCTCGGCATGTTGACTTTTCTACTACTGCATATACTTACGCCCGCGCTAGCCTTTAGCTACTTAAAGCAAATACAGGGAGAATAGATCTAATGGGCATCTTTCTATTCTTCGTTATTATTGTTGGCACTATCGGATTAACCATAGTAGCTTCGAGAAGGACCTCCAGTGCGGCTGACTTTTTTGTAGCTAACGAAAAAATTGGTGGCGTTTCAAATGGCTTTGCCATCGCCGGCGACTTTATGTCGGCAGCAACTTTGTTAGGTATTACTGCAATAATCTTTGGTGCAGGCTACGATGCGGTCATTTACCTTGGCGCACCTCTGGGCGCATTCTCCATCATGATTTATTTAATGACTGATAAATTAAAAGCGCTTGGTAAATACAGTTTTACTGATATTATTTGCAGTCGCTTAAAAGAAAAACCTATTCGTATTCTCGCCGCGACAACAACCCTTAGCTTTTCTTTAATATACTTGATGGCGCAAATAGTCGGTGCCGGAGCATTGATCGAAGTCTTGTTTGGCGATTTTGGTATTTCTTATTTGCGGGCTGTGATTATCGTTACAACGCTCATGGTGATCTATGTTGCTATTGGAGGCATGTTTGCAACTACATGGGTGCAGATAATAAAAGCAATATTATTGCTGGCGGGTGTCACTGTACTGGGGTTGTTAACTCTAGCGAATTTTGATTTCAGCTTTTCCGCAATGTATGCACAAGCTCAAGGGAACCATGGACCAGATGGATTTCTTACTAGGGGGGGCGGTCTTGGTTTATCGACTCTATCGGCTGTTTCTTTGGGTGTTGGGCTATGTTTTGGATTGGCGGGGTCCCCCCATTTATTGATGCGTTTCTTCACTGTGAAAGATAAGGCGGCTGCGCGAGTATCTGCCGGCGTTGCACTCGGTGCTATCAGCTACGTTAATGTACTAGTCTTTTTTGTGATTGGTGTCGGAGCGGTGGCTTTAGTTAAAGGTAATAGTGCCTATCTTGATGCATCAGGTAGTATCATTGGTGGTAACAATATGGTGTCTGTGCATCTGGCCCATGCTGTGGGCGGTGAAGTTTTCTTAGGAATAATTGCTGCCGTTGCTTTTGCGACTATTCTGGCAGTCGTGGCAGGACTGATGTTGGCATCGGTTACTGCGCTAGCCCATGATGTATATGCCAAGGTGGTTAGAGTTGGCGAGATAGATCAAGCCCGACAAATAAAACTATCAAAACTTGCTGCCGTGTTTTTAGGCATTATCGTGGCGCTTCTGGGCATAGCTTTTGAAAAGCAGAATATCGCCTATATAGTTAGCCTAGCTATGGCTATTGCGGCATCGACGAATTTCCCCCTGCTAATGCTCAGTATGTATTGGCCGGGACTAACTACGAGGGGAGCTGTTACTGGAGGCATAGTGGGTTTGGTTACAGCAATCGTGCTGGTGGTCTTGGGTCCGGCGGTATGGGTTGATGTTTTTGGTAACGATCGGCCAATTTTTCCGCAAGCCTACCCGGCACTTTACTCAGTGACTTTGGCTTTCTTTACTATGTGGTTAGTTTCCATCCTTGACCGATCTGAGCAGGCAAAAGAAGATCGAGAGAAATTTCAGGTGATGAAAGCGATTTAACTCCAGCTAATCGCTAGTGAACATATCCAAGTCGTGGGCAAGGAAGACATTGCCTTCATAGAGTGCGTCTATTTCTTCCAGTACCGTAGACTCTTCAGTACCGACGGTTTTCGTGACGGTTTGTACTTACCTAGCCCTTACACCCCTGTAGCACTGTATCGCACTCAAACAGACTATCGTTTTATTAATCAACAACTTACATAAGTGCCAGGGAGTGCCACAAAGGGCAGGACGAGAGTTCGAATCTCTCCTCCTCCGCCACTATTTATTCAATTAAATCAATAATCTAACTCTTTCTCAAGCGTGATGGCAGAAGTCAGATACCAGTTTCGCGCATTAGCGCTAATCTGCTGTTCGCCCAAATTCCTTAGAGCATTCGCCTTAATCATCATTGCTTCACGGTTATCTTCATTGCCTAGCAGCACATAGTCAGCCAACTCCGCCGCCCATTGGTGCTCCTTATCTAACAGCGCCTGCTGCGCAGCTCGCAATACAGCATCTTCTCCGCCCATCATCGCAAGTAATCGTTGCGCCCTGTCCTGGTTTGACAAGGGGAAAAGGTTTGTCGCATTACCATCGAACCAACCAAGGTGGAAGGAATAAATAACTCTTACCGCCCAGGGAACAGTGCCATAGAACTCCTGTAAATACGGATTGTTAGCCAACTCCGCTGGTAACTTAACAATCTCGACCAGTTCGTCGGGACGCAAGCCCTGATTCATACCGGCGATGGTTTGATCATAGACCGACTTCACACCATCGTGATACGCAGTCAGGGCATTGCGGACATTGTCAGTACCGAGAATTGGCCTGGTATGACTTGGCAGCAAAGCGGCAGGCTGTTCTGCAATCATTTTTGCCAGACTCTCATACCAGTGATCAGCTCGCCGCAAAGGCACACCTCGAATCGCGACTATATTGGGAAATGCCCGGTAGAAGTTATCTCCCGGCATCAAGGCTTCATGCTCTGGAAGCCAAACGTAAATCTGATCATCTGTTTCACCCGGCGCATAGACCAATTCGACCTGAACCCCCGCTACTTCGAACTGCATGCGCACACCTGAAAATGTTTGCGTGGGTGCGATATAGCCGCTGCCGACTCCTCCACCGCTAAAAACCAGTTTAGGGCCGATGCCAGCATTCAGTCGCTGCTCATCGCTGAGTCTTATGCCAAATTGATCCGCGCCACCGCGACCGGCTCTACCTACAGCAATGGGTAGGTTTGCTCTCAAAGCTTTTTCATGGGAATAGATTTCAGGATCATCATCGCCGGCAAAAACACTGGCGCCGCCAACGTGATCAGGATGACTGTGAGTGTATATGATTGCCTTTACAGGCTTGTCGCTGATTTTATCGAACTCTTCCTTTATCTGCTGCGCGGCGGCGACGCTCTCGGTGGTATCTACAATAATGAGCCCGTCGTCACCCTCAATCATGATTACATTCGCCAATGCATAACCAACCGCAACGTGAATCTCGTTGCTTACTTGAACTATTTCTTTTCGGAACTCATCTGAATGGGCACGCAGCTTTGTCAGATTACCTGAGTCTTGAGCCGAGGAATAAGACAACCCAATAAAAACCAACGCCACACTACTAAACAGCTTGCTAAAAAATACACTTTTCATCTGTCGGTCCTTTATCAATGACTATGTAGAAACAACTCCTCCATCCTAGTTTGAGTTGCCCGCAGTGGTGATTAGCGCTAGAAGGGGATGCATAGTTAATCATGACAATATCGCTGCTGTACTACAACCAAACATCAGCCTAATGTCATGTATACGGTTCAGCATTGGGCTAGAAAGATATATCTATGTAACTATATGTTTATAAATAGCTTTATTAGATCAGTATTTAAAGATTTTGAGGTCTTTTAGAAGGCACTGGAAGTATCGCAAGAAGAATCGAAGCTTACGAGATGTACCACGATATTAAATTACCCTCCTCGTTCAGAGTTGTAACGGATATGCTCTCGCTTTTTAACTCAGAGACACTGGTGTTTGCCGAGGCGCACCCGAGTATTAAGAGACGGGAACTAGCCTCCAGGATATAAACCACAGGTAAATCCCAACTGCCTCAGCAGCTAGCCTCGCTTTACCTTCGACTGTCTTAGCGCCAGTAGACCGGCCACCGGGAAAACGACACTTGGTCTTACCCTTGATTGCAGGCGCACGACATCTGAGTTTTGTCCTTTTTGACTTAGCGTTCGCAGGCTGTGGTGAAGAGTGGAGATAATCAGTAACTTATGAGTTCCCCCCGAGTTACCTCAACTCTTTCTGGGTCACTGACCACCCTTCAATTCCCTCTTTTAACTCGATCCGTCTGACCGCCATCCATCGCATAAGAATGTGCTGGACAATCAATGTTGCCGTTATTCTCTCCTGTGGTCTGAAAATCCAAGAAGGAAGTTGCTGCATACGTGACAATAATTTCAATACCTTGATATATGTCCGTTTCCATATTCGAATGTTCAACCTCTAGCTGATACGACTGGCCTGAAAACAATTTTTCTTTCGGAATTATATATTCTTTTTTATCATACGTGAGTGCCATGAGATCGCTTATAGCGTGGCCACTGTGATTAATTTCATCTCCCATACAATTTCCTAAAATAACATAAATCATGTCATCAATAATGCCGTTGGGGTCCGCTGCACCTTTACTAAATTCACTCCACATGACTTTCACATCTTGATCAGGATCAATTGAATTTGAATTAGCTTTCATGCTGCCTTGAATGAGAGCAATTTCAATTGGACCGGGATTATTGTTCGCCCCTGGTTTTCTTATAAAAGTAGCAGGAAGATTAGTAACGCTGCCACTAGGTGTGTCAAAGTTGAACGTATAAGTTGTATCAGGAAAACGAGCTGTCAATCCTGCGATCGTCATTTCTCGAGCACCAGCAAGAAACGGAATATTATCATTTGAAAATTGCAAGCCCTTAGATGCATCACCTGGTCCAAAAAGAACACCATTCTCTACTAAAGGTGAGTCCGGCTGTAAATCAAGTGGGAAAATTTCTGCAAAAAATACCGTATTGAGTAACGTTAATTGACCGCTGGCAAGTTGTCGATGATTGATTGATTTTCCTAATACGACATAATCCGCAAAATCACTAGGCACGCTTGATTGAGCCTCTGTAGTTTTTATATGAGGCAATGACACCATTAACATTATCAGAATTGAGATAATGGCAATCGCGGTGAGAAACTTATATCGATCAATGAAATTCCTCAATTTTTTTATTTTTTCTCCTTCTGTTAATTCAACCAAACTGCAAACCTTTTTGCTCGTAACTCATCGATTTTTCTTCTCACCATCTTCATGGCCTGCTCATAACTCGTAAGGGTTGGGCCTAACGTCGCGGGACACTCAACCTGAGCATAGAAAAATGAATCCGACCCAAAATTATTAAACCAATAGTTGTAAAAATATGAAGAAAATCTCCAGGCTGTAAATAACCGGGAATATCATATTTCATAACGAATAGCAGGAAACCAACTGCAAATGTTAGAGACCCAAAAAAGCAGTCAGTTCGTTTATTTATTATGGAGCTCACAGCGAGAAGCAGCACTGAAAGAAATGCCATTAGTTGGCCAAAAATAACGAAACCAAATCCAGTGACCATAATGAGGCCAAGCGCTGCCGAAATGATTAGCAAGATAGAAGCATATTTAACTTTTGTGGAAACTATCCGAGTAGGCCACATGACACTGGCACTAATTAGGACGAAAGCAGAAGACGCACCCAACGCCGAAAAGAAACTATGCAATTGTGGCAATGGTAACAGTCCTGAAAACCTTAGCACACCCAAAACCGCAGCGGCCCCCAATATCGCAGAACCTAATCTAAATGCTACTGGGACTCTAATTTGCAGTGCAAAATAGCACGCGACCAGAAAAAGCAAACCATCAGATATCGCTAAACTATTCATCTCTTAGAACTGTTATAACGTGCCGAGCCCCAAATAGAACCGATCCCACCTAAAATTAACACAGCCATAGCAACCCAGGTGACTTGTAAAAAAAAGGACATTTGATTCCTAGTTCCTAAATAAAACAAAAGAAATAATGCAAAAGAAAATGTAGTAAATATTCCCAAGAACTTAATTTTCCAAGGAGAATTTAATGAAAGTTTTTCATAGGTCTCTAGTATCGGAGATGGTATTTGCTCTGCTTCTTTCCCAGAAGGCACCCAGGCAGGATCTCCGAAAACAGCCATTAGCTTCTCATTCCAATGAGGCGTAGATTTTACCTTTGTTAGGATAGTGAAATAATAATGCAAATTACCCCACACCGGATTCCAGCTACCAAGTGGTTTTCGAATGCCAAAAACAATTGGCTCTTCTTTACGCTCATCAGCATAAGTACCGAAAAACCTGTCCCAAATAGAAAAAATACCACCATAATTTCGATCAATGCAATAGTCATTCTGACCATGGTGAACACGATGATTAGATGGAGTTACCAGAAAAAGTTCCAACCACCCTAGCCGCCCTACTAGTTGAGTGTGAACCCAAACCTGGTAGAGGAGATCTATCAACCCAATTATGATGAAAATCTGCAGAGGAATGCCAAGTATTGCCAAGGGAATATAGAAAACCCACTTAAAATAAAACCCTGTAGACGCTTGGCGCATCGCTGTCGATATATTAAATTCTTCACTACTGTGGTGCGTTATGTGAGCAGCCCAGAATAGATTAACCTCGTGACCCGTTCTATGAACCCAGTAGTAGAGGAAGTCATAAAGAAGTAACGCAAAAATCCAAGTAAATGGGTTCGATGCTTGCCATTCAAAACTGCCATACCTCGTCTCTATGGCGTTGTACATAAAGACGCTAATCACGGCTCCTGTAGCATTAACAAATTGACTTAAAAGTCCGATATTAATTGAAGTAATAGTATCCTGAAACCTATAGACTTTTGCTCCTTTCCATCGGGCGACAAGCCCTTCTAGCAAAACTAGGAGGAATAATCCGGGGATTACCATAACCATTGGAGTAATCGAAAAACTTTCCATAATAGAGATTGGTTCCTGTCTTTACTTGTTTATCGGCAAGCTACTTTATCGTATCCCTCTGGACACCATCACTTTTTTGAATACTCTATACCCTGCCATTGGACCACAAAAACGCGATCTGCTGTCTATGCCCTTTCCTATATTTCCCATTGAAGTGCTCCCACAAGCGCTATAAGGTAGCCCATATAGATAGTCAAATCTCTGGTAGAATACAACATGGCGACAGTTTTGAGAGCCGTTGGCTACTCTTTGCGATTAAAGACGCACATTCTACTTATTCATCGACAATTTCAAAATGTGAAGGTACCTGACAATTAGGATGGGATATTTAGAGATTTCCCATCAGTAGCTAAAAACTCTTATCCTCAATATAGACTAGATTCTCATACGTTTACCTCTTCATCATTAGGGCTAAATAGAAGGTTAAAATCATGCCTAAGCTTTTCAAGTCAGGAATATTGCTCCCCTTATTAATGTTGCTGGTAGCCTGCTCTGATGCAGAAAATCCACAGTCGGCTACCCCGGATGAAATATCGGCAACAAATGTAATCCCAGCTGTCACTGTGTCATCAAGTCCATCGGCAAATACCGAAACAGCAGAATACAATTCAGAACGAAATGCCTACTTTGGTGATCTTCATGTACACACCATGTATTCATTTGATGCCTTTATATTTGGTACAACTTCTTCGCCCAGTGATGCCTATACCTTTGCCAAAGGTGGCTCGATTACACATCCCGCGGGCTTCGAAATGAAGCTAGATGTGCCATTGGATTTCTACGGCGTCAGTGATCATGCCTTCTATCTGGGTGTTTTGCGGGAAATGGCCAACCCGAACAGCGAAATATCCAAGCATGAAATAGCTCAAGGGATGACAACTCTTGGTGATGCAAATGAGCGCGGCAGTAAGTTTAATGAAGTGCTAGGGTTCCTCAGGTCTGCCAGGGCGCAAGAGATAAATGACCCTAATATAGGCAAGACGGCTTGGGACGATATCGTCGCCACTGCAAACCGGCACAACGATCCAGGAAATTTTACGGCATTTATCGCCTATGAATACACTACCACCTCAGATGATGGAGGAAATTTGCATCGCAACGTAATCTTTCGTGGCGATGTGGCCCCCGAGATTCCCTTTTCTCGATTAGATTCTAGGAACCCCGAAGACTTATGGAACTGGATGGACCAAAACAGATTTGCTGGAATCGAAAGTCTAGCAATTCCTCATAATTCCAATGGATCTAACGGCAACATGTTTATGTTGACCGATTGGTCAGGAAATCCTCTCGACAGTGCCTATGCCAACCAGCGCTTGCGCAACGAGCCTTTGGTTGAGATAACCCAGGTGAAGGGCACGTCCGATACTCACCCGGCCTTGTCTCCTAACGACGAGTGGGGAGATTTCGAAATAATGCCATTTCAAGTTGCGTCTACCCGGCCCAGTAAACCTGAAGGCAGCTATGTTCGAGAAGCCTACCTAAATGGAATAAAGTTGCAGGAAGAGGAGGGGATTAATCCTTACAAATTTGGGATTATCGGCTCCAGTGATACGCACAATGCAACCTACGCCGGTGATGAGGATGATTACTGGAGCAAGGTAGGCCTTCGAGATTCCGATGGAGTAAAACGCGGCGCGGTACCGCTGCCCGATCCAAGAGCAGGTGGAGACCCTTATGCTGATGTTTACTTCAATACCTGGGGAGCTTCTGGCCTTGCCGGTGTTTGGGCCGAAGAAAATACTCGAGAATCCATTTATGATTCTTTCCGCCGTAAGGAAACCTTTGGCACTACAGGCCCGCGTATGAAAGTACGTTTTTTTGCGGGCTACGATCTGCCTTCGATTGACGATAATGAGTTGCTAAGTAAAGCGTATGTCGGTGGCGTTACGATGGGGAGTGATCTGTTGGCTGATGCCAATCAACAGCCATCCTTTATAGCCTGGGTTGCCCGAGATGCAAACAGTGCACCCTTGCAAAGAGTTCAGATCATAAAAGGCTGGATAGAAAATGGTGAGCCGCAAGAATTAGTCTATGACGTCGCTTGTTCCGATGGTGGTGAAGTGGATCCTCTGACACATCGATGCCCTGATAATGGTGCGCAAGTTAATCTAAGCGACTGCAGAATCAGCAGTAACATAGGAGCCGCTGAATTGAAGACTGGCTGGCAGGACCCTAACTATGATCCCAGCCAAAATGCTTTTTATTATGTAAGAGCCATGGAAAATCCAACTTGTCGTTGGTCGACCTGGGATGCAATTCGTGCCGGAGTTGAACCTCGGCCTGATATGGCTGCGACTCTTCAGGAACGTGTGTGGTCTTCTCCGATTTGGGTTACGCCCACTCAATAACAAATCTGGATTGAATGGAAGAAAATACTGCAGCAGCCTCTGCTCTGGTTCGTAGCCATCGACATCGTTCTTTTCGTCCATTTCTTGCACATAGCATTTGGTATAACCGACTATAGATTTTGAGAGTCCGTTGAACTAATGAAATTGAACAATATTGCCAGCTTTTCCTGAGTGCATGTTCGGCTATCATTTAATTAAGGATTGAATCTTTCACGCGTGTGGACGTCCCTCAAAAAAAATTCGTTGCATAATAAACTCATTGAAATACGGATCGGAAAACTACAAGTGAAACACATAAGAATGAGTACAAAATTCGCAAACCACTTTCAAAGAGCCTTGTTAATGATAATAACAGCTCTGGGAATCATTTCCTGTCAACGGAGCACGCAGCCATTGGCTCTAGTTGAAACCACCATAGATGAAATTCAACATGCTCTAGTCACGAGAAAAACCACCTGTCATGAAGTAGTATCAACCTACTTAAAGCGTATCGAGAAGTATGATAAGTCCAGTGGAATTAATGCAATTACTGTGATTAATCCGGAAGCGTTATCCAAGGCAGACGAAGCCGACCACGCTCTAGTTTCCGGTGATCCACTACCAGAGTTATTTTGCACCCCCATTGTAGTGAAAGATAATTTCGACACCCATGACATGATCACTACTGGCGGCTCTATTACTCTTCGGGAAAGCTATCCACCCGATGATGCATTTATGGTGCGCAAACTACGCGATGCGGGAGCAATAATAGTAGCAAAGACCAATATGGCAGAATGGGCATTCAGCCCTCGAGAAACTGTTTCATCGTCATTCGGCCGAACTGCAAATGCCTATGATATTAACTTCGTGCCAGCTGGATCTTCAGGGGGTACTGCTTCTGCAGTTGCCGCCAACTTTGCCGTCGCTGGTATGGGCAGTGATACTGGGAATTCCATACGCGGCCCGTCTTCACATCTGGCATTATTTGGTATTCGTTCGACGCTGGGATTAACCAGTCGAGATGGGGTAATTCCGTTGATATTTGATCGAGACGTCGCTGGTCCGATGGCTCGAACAGTAGAAGACGGTGTAAAACTATTTAATGTCGTTGCCGGTTATGACCCAAACGATAGCTTGACGGTTCCTGATAAAAGGGAGGCAGATTATCGTGAGTTTCTTAACCTGGATGGCTTAAATGACAAACGCATTGGGGTATTCAGACGGCTGGTTGATCACGACTCTGCGGACCCGGAAATTAGGCAGCTCTTCTTCGATGCGCTTGATGACATGCGTTCGGCGGGGGCGATAATAGTGGATTCTGTAGTTATCGAAAATTTCGACACTCTCAATGACGAAATACAATCCTGCGGCAGTTTTCGTTACGACCTTAAGCAATATTTAGATTCTTTAGATAAGCCACCGCTACACGATGTGGCTTCGGTTCTCGAGTCGAGTCAGTTTGCAATTGAATCCAAAGGAGCTCTCGAATTTTTTTCCCAATTCCCGCTGGAAATTGCGCCAGATGAAAGGCAGGACCCCTGCCTTATTTGGCCCAATCATCCACTGCGCAACCAACTTCTTGAAAATACAGTAAGAGCTATGGATGCTGCCAATCTAGACGCGCTCATCTATCCTACATGGTCAAATCCGCCGGCACATATTGATAATGCCAACGAAGAATACTTAGGGGACAATAGCCAATTATTAGTTCCGGCTGCAGGTTTACCAGCTGTTACCATTCCAATGGGTTTCTGGCAAAACAAGTTGCCGGCAGGCATTCAAGTGGTAGGACGCCCCTATGCGGAGGGCGTATTAATCGAAATAGCCTATAGCTATGAGCAACTCACGAAACACAGGGAGCCACCGAAGGGATTTCCATCTCTTATTAACTGATCTTTACCGAATCAAAGAGGCCCAAGCAATAAAATTTTGTATTAATGATCAATTAGGTCTAGAAGCCTCCTGACCCCTTTGAATTAAAATTCTTGGACAGTGGCTCAAACCTTAATCATATAATCTTAATCAATTGAGCAAACTTTAAATTGCAAAAATAGTCCCTTCCCTATTTACTTCACTGATGCTCGAGCCAAGCGCTACATCTCTTATCCCCATCATTATTACCTTAAGTTTGTCACTCTATACAAGAAACGTGATTATTGGCTTATTCAGTGGTGTGTTTGTTGGGGTACTTATGCTAAATGGCCCCAGTCCTCTCACTGGCTTGAGCACGATGGTCTCCAATCATATCGTCCCAGAGCTCACTGACAGCTATAACGCTGGCGTTCTCGTACTATTGGCATTTATAGGTGGTTTCGTTGCACTGGTCGAACAAAGCGGTGGCGGAGCTGCTTTCGCCAAATCCATAAATGACTGGGTAAAAACCCGAGTGCAAGCGCAACTCGCCGCATGGGTTGGTGGCATAGCAATTTTTTTCTCCGATCTTGGCACACCGTTAATTATTGGCCCGGTATTTAGACCGCTTACTGATCGCCTAAAAATATCTCGACAAAAACTAGCCTATATAATCGATTCCACCTCTTCTCCTGTTGCAATACTCATTCCATTCATTGGCTGGGGTGTGTACATCATGAGTTTAATGAGCCAAGAATTTGCGGCTCTGGATATGGACGAAAATGAATTCTCGGCTTTTATTAGGACAATACCATTCCAATTCTATGCCTGGTTAGCTGTTGTGCTGGTGCCGCTCTTAACTCTATTGCGCTTGGATTTTGGACCAATGGCGGAAGTGGAAGCGGCTGCACTAAAAGAAGATACCAAAGCAGTTACTTCTATGAGCTCTGAACAAAAAGAAAATGCAGTCATAGCTTTCACACATCCCAATGCCAAACCGATATTGGTGTGGGCACCTCTGTGCTTACTCGCAATCGTACTATGTATTATTCTGGTTCCTCAGGGTTTCCCTACTCAGCAAGTTTCGGGTTCTGCTTTCCGTGCCGGCCTATCAACTGCCTATTTTTCCGCAGCCACTTTGCTCATCATACTTATGGCCGGGTTAAAAGTTAGGTCCATCTTACAAAGCATAGATATCTACCTAAAAGGTATGGCGGGAATGACTTTGGTAGCTGTCACATTACTTCTCGCATGGGCGCTTTCTGACGTGGGCAGAGAGTTAGGGGCTGCAAGCTATATAGCTGCAGTAGCGCAAGCTTCGTTGCCTTTTTGGCTGTTACCTGCAATTGTATTTGTACTCTCGGCAATTATCAGCTTTGCTACCGGCTCCTCCTGGGGTACTTTCGCAATTATGTTCCCTCTCGTGATTCCCACAGCAATTATTATTGGTGCACCACTGTATGTATGTATGGGTGCAGTTCTATCTGGAGGGCTGTTTGGCGACCACAGTTCCCCCATTTCTGAAACCACGATCCTATCGTCTATCGGCGCCAACTGTTCACAGTTAGAACATTTTCGCACACAACTGCCTTATGCGCTGTTCAATGGAATAATCAGCATCATTGCATTCCTTATAGCTGGATTGACTGGCGCAAACCTGATCATCATAGGCGCTCTATTATTGCAAGCAACCTTGCTTATCGTGCTGGCAAAACGAAAACTAAAATGGGTAACTACTGATCTGGCCAATTAGAAAATCGAAGAATCAAAAACACTTCGACCTGTGGCTTTCTCCTAGATAGAAAATCTATTTGCCCGATTAAAAATAGAGCATTTTATCATGAGTAAATTAACTTACTGATCGGGTCAGTTTCTCCGATCAAGTAGAATTTGAAAATGGCTAACAAATCTGCAAGATATTCCCTTGCAACACTCTTTATTATTTCCATTTCTTCTCATTTATCCAGAGCAGCTTCTGTAATCAAGGGGGTCAAAGTAATTTGAAATTAAGCGAATTTTAAATCGAACTCATAATACAATTTGAATTCATGTTTTTAACTCATTGATTAAATTAATGAATCGATCGCATGGCCTACTAAAAATCCTCGTGTCGGTAGTTCCTTTGACTCACCCGCACATAGATTGAGCACCAACTCTTAAAACTACTGTTTTTTACTTTGAAGCCATTTATTACATAGTTATAAAAATGACAATTGTGTAGTATTTGTAGACTACGCCATTCGGAATAATCGACTCAATGATTCGTCTTTCTTCTCTCGCTTTTATTTTAGTTATAAGCGCTCACTCTAATGCTAACGAGGTTGTTTTTCCTTCCTTATCCAGCAATGTCAGCTTCACCGACGTGCTGGAATTAGAATCAAATCCTGCAAATCTAACTTTCGTCTACGGCACGGATAACCCGGAGTTGCAATATGGTGAATTATGGTTGCCTACCAATGCTGACATGGCGAACAGAGCGGCAATTATCGTTTTCATTCACGGCGGCTGCTGGTTAAATTCTTTTGATATTGCTTATAGCCACCCGTTTAGTGCCGCTCTTGCACGGGCAGGTTACGCAGTTTGGTCGCTGGAGTATCGCCGTACAGGAGATGAAGGTGGTGGCTGGCCGGGAACTTATCAGGATATCAAAGCGGGGCTAGAATACCTCAAAAAACTTGTGGATCAACCCATAGATACTGAGAATGTCGTCATTACAGGCCACTCCGCTGGAGGTCATCTGGCTTTGTTGGCTGGTATCGATTATCCAAAATCCAACGGGGTAATTGGTCTCGCGGCAATTTCAGATATTGCTTCATATTCAGAAGGCAGCAACAGCTGCCAGACGGTAACTTCTGAATTTATGGGTGGAGACCACGCCTCAATGCCCGATGTTTATACCACTGCAAACCCGGCAGAAAAACGGCTGCATGAAAATACCATTTTGCTTCAAGGTAACATCGATTCCATAGTCCCAATAGAGCAATCGCAGGTATCTGGAGCAGAAACGGTTTTACAGGAAGGGGCTGGGCACTTTGATTGGGTGCACCCAGGCACTTTTGCCTTTGCCCGGTTTCTAAGCTCGCTAGAGCGAGCTCTAGGGCAATGACCTCTCAGCTAGCGGTTGAACTTGATCAAGCCGACGTTCTGGCTCATAAGCGACAGGAGTTTAAATTAGACCCCGGTCTCATTTATCTCGACGGGAATTCACTGGGAGCTTTACCTCTCGCATGCATCGAGCGCGCGCGCGATGTAGTTGAGAATCAATGGGGTAGAGATCTCATTTCTAGTTGGAACACTCATCACTGGATTGAGCTTCCAGCACAGGTGGGAGAAAAAATCGCTCCACTTCTCGGCGCAGCGACTGGTCAGGTTATATGTTGTGATTCAATCTCAGTCAATTTATTTAAAATATTGAGTTGTGCTATTTCGATGCGCCCTGCTCGGCGACTCATACTTTCTCAGCACGACAATTTTCCCGCAGATTTGTATATAGCCCAAGGCCTGTCGGAGATGCTTGGTGCTGAGAACTGTGAACTTCAACTTGTTAATGACCCTGAGATTGAAGGCAACATTACTGAGGAGGTTGCTGTAGTAGTACTCACTCATGTTAACTACAAATCAGGAAAACTTCACAATATTGAACGCATAACCCATTTAGCTCATGAGAAAGGTGCGCTGGTAATCTGGGATCTCGCTCATAGCACTGGCGTCTTATCCCTTGAGATAGATAAATGGAATGTAGATTTCGCCGTTGGCTGTGGATACAAATATCTTAATGGCGGGCCCGGCTCACCCGCATTTATTTATGCCGCCACGCGTCATCACAACGCAATAAAACAGCCTTTGACTGGCTGGATGGGGCATAGTCAGCCCTTTGCATTCTCTAAACAATATCAGCCTGCCTCGGGAGTTCAGCAGTTCTTGAGTGGCACTCCCGGGATTTTATCAATGAGTGTGCTTGATGCAGCAATGGAGGTGTACGCCGGTGTCGATCTTCATCAAGTAAGAGACAAATCAATATCACTCGGCGAACTATTTTTAGCGTTAGTAAATGAGAAACAGGAACTCTCATCTCTTATCCTATCTTCTCCGGCACAAAGTGCGGATAGAGGAAGCCAGCTGGCATTCTCTCACCCGCACGCTTTCGATATTAGTCAGGCACTCATAGACGCAGGGATAGTCGTGGACTTTCGATCTCCAGACATCTTGCGTTTCGGATTCGCGCCTCTTTATGTGAGCCACTTTGATGTTTATAAGGCAGTTCAAGTCCTGGCCGAGATTGTTTCAAAGAAAATTTACTTGAATCACAAATACGGCATGAGACAAAAGGTTACTTAAGAATCAAATTACTCTGACCCCATTTTTACCTAAAGAAATAATGAGGCCAGAGTAAAAAATACAGTAGCTTTGGAAAGACTAAATCAGTAAATCCATAGCATACTCTATGGCAAACTTTGATTTCAGCGAAGGTCACACATGGGCTATCAAAGGTAGGGGCCCGTCATGGGTTCCTCCATCGATTGCTCTATGACTAGAAGCTATAAGCAGTATTCGCTGCCGCCAACTGAGGCATCGCAGTTTACAGTACCCAAATTGACTCCTTGCGAATTTGAGCATTGTTCTATTCAGGCTTCGGAAATTCGAGCGAGTGCTTCCGAAAAGTCCTTCTTGCCAAAACCCCACACGAAAATAATTCCCTTCTATTACCCTGTCATATTACAAACCTATACGCATCAATTGAGAATTTCCTTCGATTACTAGTGATAATTTAAAAGTTGCGTGATGACATACATCGAGTTTAATGCAGAATTAAGCTCCTTTTAGCTTTTGATTTAACTTGGCGAACCTCCTCCTAGAGTCGCTAATCATGATAGATTGCTTCCCAGAACGCTCAATCAATTATCTTTTAATTTCTGTTAAAGTTTTAATTGTTATGGACAGCTATGTTGAAAGGGAGTAAAAATTAGTTTCGGGATAAATTAATATATTCCCAATCATAAATTGAGCATTCAATTTGTAAAAACCGCTGAAGATATAAATTAAAATAAAAGAGGAAATGTCATGAATATAGATAAAACCGCGCCTATCGCAGCCGTCGCAATAAGCCTTATAGCGTTATTTGTGCCTTTTGAGTACTGGGGCGCTTTATTGGTGTTAATTGGATTAGTTCACGGGATGATGAGTGTTGTAGACGATCGCGCTGGACAGGCAATGATATATGCAGCCGCTGTAGCTGTGCCACTTATGGGCGCAACCCTAGGAGATGCTATTCCCGGTGTAGGTTCGTATGGGGAAGATTTCTTAGTAAACCTAACAAGCGCAATTCACGGATATGCCGTAGCCACTTTAGTTATGGATATTAAAGCCCGGATTATGGGGTAATGTGAGGTTAGAGGACGGGACTCGCTGGCTTCTGTCGGCGTGCTCCCCGACCTAGCTATACAAGCTTCTCTGTTTCAGATTCCCGACAGACAGCTCTTGATTGCAATAAAGCTTATCTGAATGAGCCGATTCTTTATCGGCGTACTGGACTGTCCTCTACATATGCCACGGCCAAATTTGCCTCAATTACTACTTCCTAAATAGATTCATCAATCTGTTAGCGTCCCGGTCATCTTTGTTGTGGAACTCCTCACGAAATTTATCTAATTCTTCCGTAGGCCCGGAATTGCTCTTTCAAACCAATCTCTAAACTCGTCATCCTGGATCAATTAAAAAAAACTCCTATGATCGACACCCTTGATCTGTTTTAAAAATACCTGTCCTTAGCATAAGAAAGTGCTCGCGACATCAAATCACGGATTCTCAATCAAGGCTCAATGATTTTGCAGAGTCTATTATTGGTTGAAAGAAATCGCGATGGTTCCATTGGGCGGGGAATTTTGTGGCATGATAAGCTCCATTAGATCTACTTTTCCCCTCTCCGATAAATGTAACGTGGCTATTTCTTACAACGACGATATCGAGCCCGGGGTGAACATAGATGTTATTGCTATTGAGCCCCAACGCCATAAACCACTCTCCAGAACTATCGGGCCACCAAAGATACCCATAACTAGAGGTGCCGCCCCAAATTACAGAGCGGTTCGTTGACTCCACCACCCAATTACCCGAAACGATGCGTTCCTTAAGCCACATACCTTCTCTCGCGTAGAGAAGTCCAAATCGCGCAAAGTCCCTTGAGGTCATGTCGAGGCAGCAATACGACATATAATTCCCGAAAGCATCGGTCCACCATGATGCATTTATACCCAGTTTTGAGAACAGGACTTCTTCCGCAAAAGAGAAAATTGATTTTCCAGTAGCACTCTCCAGTATCTCGCCTAACACTTGAACATCAGCATTCTGATAATTCCAATTGAAGCGTGCCCCCAACCAATGAGCTCTATCCGGATTTGGCGATCTGTCAATGCTGAATAGTAGGTTGTTTACAGGTGAATTAGCATCGTTTGTGCCATCTTCTCGCTCGGCACCTGTGTACATGATTGCACCATCGCCGTATCCGCTAGTCCCTTCTTCTAATAGGCCTGAAGACATCATGAGTAAATTTTTAATCGTAATATTTTTCCTTTCATCATTCGCCCAAGCAGGAATAAATTCTGAGGCAGAAATATCTATTGCTGAAATAAAGCCGCGATCAACGGCTGCGCCAACTAAAGCGCTGGTAAAAGATTTTGCGGTCGACCATGAAGTTGCTATGCTATTTTCATCAGAGCTCGTTGCATATTTTTCAGCGACTATCACTCCATGTCTAACAATGACCAACCCTTGTGTGTTTTGGCCTTCCGCAAAAGCATAATCTATTGATTCTTGGATTTTAGACTCATCCATACCAACACTGATTGGCTCTGCAATAACCCAACTCTTTTCGGGAAAGGTTGTCAGAGAGCTTGTTGAGGTTGCGGATATAACTTCAAATATCAATCTGTCCCCATCAATGAGCTTGAGCACAACCTTATATATTCGACCATCGAACCTCAGCCTAGAAATTGTAAGTGTGTCTCCAACAAACCTATCGGCTGCAATTTCTCTGGGTAAATTAGTGAAACCAGCTGCGTTCAGTTTTAAGCAAATCGAGGCACACTCTATGAGACTAAAAGTTGCCCAGTAACTTTTCTCACCGGCTATAAGATGCCGAACCTCCATAAATTCATTACCATACTTGGCTTCAACATCATATTCGATGACAAAACTTAACTTGTTCGAGCAAAATAAATCATTCCACTGACCAGCCTTTCCGAGGAAGTTTAATTCAGTACTGGATATTGGCCAAGTTTCGGCGCTCATGGCAAGGCAATCCTGCCCCCCTGCGTCCGGATTGAAATCCGGGCCTTTGCTCCATAACTGCCGAGAAGAAATTGAAGAAGCATCGACTCTTAAAGCATCAACCCAATGCCAATTACCTTCTTGAATCAAATCAGATCCACCTAGCCAAGAAAAGCGAGCCCCTCCGCCATCCAGCGAAGTGGTATTTATGTTAGACGTCAATGCCTGAAGAAAAACGTTTTCTGGAAATGAATTAATTATTGCTAACAAACCGCCTTTTTCTCGAGCATGCGCTTCCGCGTTAGACCACGACATAGGAGTATTAATCAGCTCATAGGAATGACCATCAAAGGTTTTAAAGTTAGATTGGCTGAAGGCATGCGATGCAAAGAGAATTAAACTAACAGCTATGGTGCAGGCATAGGCCATAGTTCTGCACGTTGTTTTAATATAGTCACAATGGGTCATTGGCTGCGGGTCATGTGCTCATGGGAAGGGTGATAATCTAATTATGTTATAGTTTAAATCAAAAAATCGCCTCAGCAGGAGTCTATGATCAATCGCCATCTAATAACTCTATTAAAGCTTGATCTATAAAATCGTCATCGTCCTGGTTATTAAACCCTGGCCCACCAGCGCCATTAATAATCTCTAAAAGCTAGGTGTTGTATTGTGCTCTGTGTACATCTTTTGCACCTGCTTGCTGAAACGAAAATAAAGCATCATAAATAAAGAGGGGCTTGGGCACCCCATCTTTATTTATGGCTTTGAAAGTACAGCGAAAGACTTTAGAAATTTGCGAGCACTGAGCCCGCGAAAGATTGGACGAGAATCGCAGTCGGGTCTGTCGCGCCTATAGTCGCAGCATTAAAAGCCAGCCAGGCCTCATCTGTACTCAAGGCCTCAGTTACTTCTGCCATATGAGTCCATGAATCGAATAGCATCACATAATGCATTTTGTCAGTGCCACCGAAGCTTTCGATATAAGTCTCAACTCGAGCTCCTAAGTTCTCATGTATCAGCTTTGCAGCTGAAAAGCCTTCAGTGAGGGCGACAGAACCACCAGGGACAGGATCCCAGACAAAGACAGAGAATGCAGACACATCAGTGAAGTCGTCGGCCATCGTTGCCGCATCTGTATTTGTGGCAAATATACTTTCTACGAGTTCTCCTGGAGGATCCTCTGCGAAGCGCGTAAAGAATGCGGTCCAATCAGCGCTGGTAGCATTCATATCTTTAAGCCGTCCCCAGCTGCTTAGATCGTCATAGCGCATAACATAATCCATATTTTGAGTCGATCCAATATCTAACTGATTGATTTGGACCGATGCGCCCATAGCCTTGTGAATTGATGCAGCCTCCTGCGCGGCCGCAAGCAATTCAGCTCCTTGACCCGGAAAAGCTTTCCAGCGATAAACTTCAACAATTTCAGCCGATGCAAATTGGGCGCTGCATAGTATTACAATTGATAACAGTAGTTTCTTCATGATTTTAATCCTTACCTTTTTTTTTAGAAAAGCATCATAGCTGACTGATTACCACAAGTCATATAGGTATCTAATAAAGAGGACCCCTGTCTGGAGGATTGCCGTCACTGGCTGCAGTTTCTGCAGAGCCTTTAGCACAACGCTGAATATGTGGGTATCTATAAGTCACGTAGTAATGATAAATATGTTAATAATTGCAGCTCAGCTATTGTTGAGCCGACCGGCTGCAGCGGTAAGTTTGAAAAGACAACAGGCATTTATACCGATATTATAAAAACAGGTAGTGACGTTCTTTGGACCTCATGGAGTCTTACTGATTCGACAAATTTGATCTTAAAGTTAAAAAATTAAGAAACACTTTCAGCCACGAAGTAATATGCGCGATAATGATGCTACTAACTTCAACTATGGCTACAAATTCCAAATAAAGAATTGAGAGAGTGAGAAATGAATCACAGATTACAGACATCTTATGTTTAACAACAAATATTCTCGCTATTCTTTTCTCAAACATCGCCTTTACTTAATCACAGTATTACTATTCTCCAGCCAATTAACTTTAGCTAATACAATCGTTCGCGTGACTACACCTCTCGGTGATTTTTCAATAGAATTATTCGACAATATTACTCCTGCCACCGTCTCCAATTTTCTTACTTATGTGAATGCTGACCGTTATGACGGCGTATTATTTCACCGCTCAATACCTTCCTTTGTTCTACAAACTGGTGGATATACGTTCAACGAGGCTGGATACAGTTTAGACCCCATAACAACCGACATGCCTGTCAAAAATGAATTTAATCTCTCAAATACTCGCGGGGCTATCGCCATGGCAAAGCTCGGTGGAGACCCTAATAGCGCCACAAGCCAATGGTTTATTAATCTATCAGATAACAGCTCAAACCTAGACGGACAGAACGGAGGCTTCACAGTATTTGGCAAAGTTATAGGTGATGGTATGAATGTTGTAGATACAATTGCATCTCTGCAAACTTATACCGTAGCAGGGATGTCTGATTTCCCGCTTAATAATTATACAAGTGGCGCTTTAGTCTCCAGTAATTTCATAACGATTCATGTCACTCAACAAGAATCTGCGGTAACGGCACCAAATTACTATGATGAGGCCAGTGGTGAACTGCGAGTCACTGTTGATGCTGGGTCGGCCGGCTTAGCTTCTTTGGTTTTCACTATCAGTGCGACAGAACCCGATGTGGTCGTGCAGTTAGATCTTAATACCATTAAGATGCTTACAGAGACAGTCGACAAAATCGCTACATTCGATGCCGCTACTGGCATACTGCTATTACCAGAATTATTTGTCTCCGGTACAGCTGCCTATCGAAATGTGAACTTCATCTTGACCAATGCGGAGCAATACCTCTTTACGTTGGGGGCATTCCAGGAGATCTAATTTGGCTTAAGAATTATAGATTGATATGAACAGCAGATCTAATAATAAATACAGACGAATTGGCCTACACGGACGCTTAGTTGCTAAATTGATAATTAATCGTTAAGTTAACTTGATTTCCACAAATCATAAAGCGAGCAATGGAGTTGTAACCATGAAGAAGCTCACAATGATAATGTTTCTGTTTTTGTCAAATTGCTCCCTTGGTAATTATGACTATGACGCGAGTACTGCATGCTTGCACCAAACTGGCCTATTTCCCGGAGAGATACATAATTGGGGTGACTTAATCATGACTGCCAGGCAACAACCTCATCATGGCGTAAATATTTGTACAGGATAAGCGTTACCTAAAGCAACCAAGCACTCTTTTTGCTTTGATACGGAAAAAACAAAATTTATAGCTGATGATGCCCCAGGTAGGATTGAAATCTAGCTATTGCCTCTCAGAGGCTAAAATGTCCCGGTCATACTAAGAGAAACAGTAGGGCCTGATGTGCTGCACTGATCTTCAATTTCTTCGAGTATACCGCTAGAAATACGGCCTACATAGCGCTGTCTCTCACGACAAAATTCTCCATTACTAACAATTCCTTGAGCATCTAAACGGAAGGTCATATTAGTAGGGCTTACCCACTCAACAAAAGCTCCCCAAAAAGGATCGCCCGCCCCATATTCAATATCATCGATATCGTATCTAGTCCTATTACCATCAAACATATTCATCCAATTGACACCATAATTGAAGCTTAGACTCGGTATATCATGTCTGAACCCAAGAGTATTGCGACCTCTCCAGCTAAATAGCATTCTTCGCTCAGTGCCCAAAAATGGGTCCTTTATTTTAGAATCTTCCATTTCCTGCACGGCAGTAACTAGTAGGTTGGGCATACCAATCATTCGCATGCGGATGCTTGCTTTCAGCTCTAATCCATACTTCTCGCCATCCCCTATATTTCCGTTAGCACTTTGTAACTGATTTTCATTTACAGTCACATCCATACGTTCGATACGATCATGCCAGTCTTCAAAATAAAGCCTTCCACTCACAACCCCAATATCATTAGGTAATCTGTATTCTGAATTAACTTCATAATTCCAGTACCATTCTTGACGTAAATTAGCATTGCCTGCTTGAAAATTTGAATCCTCATCTTGATCATCACTAACTGCTACGAAGTCACTGAAAGTAAGTTGCTCAACAACCTTCTCAATTGTACCTCTCAATTGGAGTTGGGGAGTCAAATCATACCTAAAATCTATTTTTGGTTTAACAAAATTAAAATCTCGCTTCTTAGAAACATCTCCACTTTGTTCTATCTCCGAATACTCATAGAGAACTGAGGTTTCTAGAGACATCTGTGAATTAATAATCCAATTGTGAATAATAAAAGGTTCATAGCGCATCTCTTCAACTACGGAGTTGGCATTACCCACCGATACTGGAATAAGTCCTCCCACAGAATCTGATGAAAGGCCAATGGCATTAGATAGACCTAGAGCCAATTTTGAATCAAGAATAGTTTGCGCTCTCTCGGCACCAATCTCGATATCCTGACTGTCAAAAATGTTAAATGTATAGGACCCTCGAACGATGCGTTCCTTGGTATTGCTCCGCGAATCAAGGAAGAGATTTTTCTCTTTCGATGTTTCGCTAAAGAGATCGTATCGCTCTCTAGTCCTCGAATCAGTGAGTGAATTACTAATGAATAGAATTTTAAAGCGATCACCACGCTCTGTATTCCATTCATAATCCCCGCCTATTTCCCAGTTATCTTGAGTGGCTGGGCTTTCCTCTCTTTGAAAAGCATCCTTATTGGGAATCACTTTCAGATCAGTAGTCTGTCTTACCACCTCCGTATTTCCACTAGCATCAAGCCAGAGAGCATTGAAGCGAACACTGCTGGCCGCATTAATTTCATAATCAAGATTTGAACTTAACATAAGAACAGAACCTTCCGTTTTGCTCTCTTCCAATATCCGGTCATTTAGAGAAAAATCACCGAGGACCGAATTCTCTTTACTTTTATTTTGAAAATAAGGTTCTAAGGCTGTTGCGCTCAACTGAAAATTAAGACCACCACTTTGACCGCTATATGCAAAGGTGCCAGTGGGCTTTACAGTATTATCGTCAGTTTGATTCGCTGTAATTTCATATTGGAGGCTCGATTCACTAAGTTGATCAAAAAGAACTATATTGACAACCTGCCCGCTTCCACGGACATCTAATGCACCTGACGTACCGCGAATTATTTCTATGAAATCTACTTGGTCTGCTGTTATGCGCGTCAGCTGACCTCCGGTACTATTATTTTTACCCGCGGTGCGCTTACCATTTATTAGAATTTCTGTTTCTCCGCTACCGCCACCAAATCCTCGACCACCATTCCCACCACCACGAGAACCTCCGGGGGGACCACCGCGACCTCTAAATTTCCCGGATCCACCGCCTGAGCCCATTCCCCCAGAATCGAGGCCAGGTATACGATCCATCATGTCTTGCGCTGTAACAGGAGCCCATTCAGAAAAGTAAGTGGCAGAATATTTAACAGTGGAGTCTTCGCCAACATTTCCTTGGCTATATACAAAAGATGCAAAAATGAGGAGGAAAAAGTTACCGCTAATCGAAAATACAAAACTTAGTCGACACATTCTGAGAACTCTTAGTTACTTTGTTTGAGGCTTGGTTTCAGGCTTATCAAACCAATGGATAGTCTGATTTTGGGGCAGGATTATGTCATAGCTTAAAAAGACTAACTGTTACAAATTGTCTACTCCTCAATGAGCACCTCAGAGGCCTAACATGACCACATTCCTAAACCTCGGTGGGCGCTTGCAATACACTCGATGCAATGCCACTTAAACATTCGGTCCTACTGCAAGCCTAACTATAGAGAATATACTCAACGCCTGTTTGTGCCAGACCGACTAAATCGATGTTGGTTGCATTAAGGCTATGATCAGCCACAGCTATCCCCAGCTCAATAGCTGTCATAGAGCCACTATCAAGCATACCTCCATATTCATCTATGACAGATTGGGGAGCTGATGAACCGACAAGATTCTTATATAAAAGATCAACAACTGACGCACCACTCGGGTTAGAACCAAAAACAACATCAAGTCCCGCCTTCATCAATTCTTCGTAAGACATACCATTGTCGAGAAAATTTAACCCCATTCCTATGTAAGTCTTATTTGTTGCTGATTCCTGACCTAGGAGAGCAGCTAATAACTTAACTGTTTTTCCAGCATTACCATCAAGATCTAGGGCGATGTGTTTGTCAGTGAACTTAAGTCGTTCAATATTACTTAAAGTGTCAGTTACAATTATTCCATTTGGATTGAAATATTGTTCAATAAACGAAACACTTTCTTGGAGTGAAATTACATACCAACTGTCATTGGTTCGAATTAAATGAACTTCAGAAAAATTTAGCGCATATGTTGCAAGATCAATTCCTCCACTACCATCTATAAGGTCGCTTCCTCTCCCACCTCGCAGAATATTGTGTAATTCATTACCAGTCAGCACGTCGGCATAATTAGACCCAATTAAATTTTCTATTTCTGTTCCAAAATTTACTGTTATTTGTCCAGCTTCTGTTATCGAATCATACTTTTTGGTCAGCCCTTTGAAACCGTGATACCCGGGTTTTAGAAATATCGTAACTGACTCTGTTGAAGAGGAAGCATCGATAGTGTCATTGCCTGCTCCGTCCCAAATGAAATTCGGTTTAGTCTCATCAAATTTATAGGTGTCATTACCCGCTCTAGTCGTTGGACTAACTCCATAGAGATATTGAAGAGCAGCAATGTCTAAGGGGCTAAATTTAAAGTAGTACTCATTGGGTGTTTCATCGTAAGTCATCTGAGTCCAACTACCTATATTCTCCTCCGCACTTAGGTAAGGCGGTTCAGCCACCCCGCCGGTTGCACCAGGTGCGGAAAAGGGATGTTTTAATCCGAGCGCATGACCCAGTTCATGCATAAATACATGGGCGCTAAGTTCTTGCTCCTCCACATCTTTGTAATAAGTATCTAGAATGATGTCGCTAGCTTTGAAGTTAGTCCATGGACCAAGCGCTCGCCCCCCCACGCCCTCTTCAAGATTAGCAACCCAAACTGCTATGGTATTTATCTGGTCAGAATTTTTGACCTCTGTAAAATCAAGATTCAAGATACTAGCAACATAATCAAAAGCGCTGGTAACATTTGCCATGCTACTAACGTTCAACCTTTCAAAAGAATCACCATTCTTATCTGCATCCACCCGATACGTTGGAAAGTTTTCAGGAAAGGAGTAGTCGAAGCTCTTAGTGACTCCAAGCAAAGATGAATAGCGAGCAGCAGAGTCATGTAAAAGAGCACTTATCCAATTAGGTAACGCCTGAACCCCATCAGCGTAAGTAACGTTTTCAATAAAAGAGGGAATTTTTGCAAAATCGACATTAACTATCGCCGTATCATTGCCACCTGAATCCCAAAGGTAGAAGGTAGTGCTATTGATGATGTAGGTATCGTCACCGTCGCCACCAAACAATATATCGTAACCCGTTCCGCCATCTAGTGTATCGTTGCCATCGTAGCCATATAATTTGTCGTCACCAGTACCACCATCCAAAATGTCATTAGAATCACCCCCATATAATTTGTCATCACCTGCATCGCCATATAACTTATTGTCGCCAGTCGCTAAGTATGTAGTGAGATAATCGTCACCGTCTCCACCCCTTAAGACATTATTGCCTCCCTTAGCCCAAAGTTCGTCATCTCCGCGACCCCCGGTTAGTGTATCGTTGCCATCATAGCCATATAATATATCGTCGCCACTGCCGCCATCCAAGATATCATTAGAATCACCCCCATATAATTCGTCATCACCTGCATCGCCATATAACTTATTTTCCCCAGTCTGTAGGTACGTATCGAGATAATCGTCACCGTCTCCGCCCCTTAAGACATTATTACCTCCTCTAGCCCAAAGTTCGTCATCTCCGCGACCCCCGGTTAGTGTATCGTTGCCATCATAGCCATATAATATATCGTCGCCACTGCCGCCATCCAAGATGTCATTAGAATCACCCCCTATTAATTTGTCATCGCCTGCATCGCCGTATAACTTATTTTCCCCAGTCTCTAAGTAGGTGTTGAGATAATCGTTTCCCTCTCCACCCCTTAAGACATTATTACCTCCTCTGCCATATAATCTGTCATCACCAGCTCCACCATCCAGTATATCGTTGCCAGATTTGCCTCCAATTAAATCATCACCATCACCACCATATGCCGTAAGCGTCCCATTCGTGGTAAAGAATTTTCGTGATCCAGCATCGTCCACATAAGCATTTATTTCATCATCACCCTTTTTTCCATAGACAATATCACTGCCATCTCTCGGTTTGATTAGATCATTGCCCGATGTGCCGGTAAGGGTCTCAGAGGCTGAAGTGCCGTTAATGATGTTTTTTAGGTCAGACATAAATTGTTCGTCTTAGAAATTTGGGTTTACTTTGCTCTGGGTATTTTCTAGGCAAAATAAAACCTGGTAGAGTTTAATGGAACGGGCATGCCTAAGTAACCCTTATAGAACTCCTAGCCTTTACTAGAAAACAAATAACATAAAATACAACCCTATGAGAGGTGTTTTTTGCGATCAAGATATTGTGACTATGAATTTTGACGATGATGACTTTTATGTGCGTGAAATCAGAGCTAGAAAGAAATTACCAAAGCGTTACTTATTACGTTAATCTTCGCCGGTTATTTTCCAAGACTATCTTTGATAATTGAGAAATTGAATATGGATTTTACTGCTGGTCGGTGTCTCCCTTTAGTTTTTTTAATGATCTTAAATTACGCTAATGCTCAAACTCCTGTTTCAGATCAAACTCGTTATTTTGAATTGAACACTGAAATACTTAACGAGCCCTGTTTGGATTACGCGGAAAAGCAATACAAAGGACTGTTTGCATTGCAAAATAAATCGGGTGTTTATGCAATAAAAGTTATTAGTGCCGCCGAGTTGTCTGCAGCGACAAACGATTGCGTGAGGGATGTTTGGGCGTTAGGATTCCCTGGTTCATTTCAAAAACATGTTGGTATGACGGTCGATGAATTTGCCGAGAGTTACTCAAATTTTATGAGCAAAGGCTCTCCTAGTGTCCCTGCTCCAGATGGATTTTTCCCGACCAAGCCTCTGAGTGAGTTAATAGATTCTTAGTCTCTAAAGACAAACCCTAGCAGCGTAGTTCAATAGCTCGCAGTTACGATTAGAGATGCCATATGAGTATATGGTTATTGTGGCTTATTTTTTGGCTTCGGTTAATAATTATAGTACCAACGCAGTTACTTAAAAGTAGCTTCAGGGATATTTTTATGATTGGTTCAAAAAAGAGTAACATCACTTCTGAGATTAATCAGCCAGCTTCCTTAATCCGCGCGGCTTCATGCAAATTCGCACTAACTCTGCTTATTGCATTGAGTGCGGCATGCACGCCGGAACAACAAGCCACCGAAATCGTTCCGAGCTTTTCCACCACTAGCTACGCGTCTCAGAATCGACCGGATATTAGAGGAATGCAGGGTGCTGTGTCATCGGATCACCCTTTAGCGACGCAAGCCGGTCTACGAATTTTGCATGAGGGCGGCAATGCAACAGACGCGATCATAGCCATGGCTGGGGTTTTAGCGGTAGTCAGACCCCATATGAATGGCATTGGTGGTGATGCCTTTGGTATTTTTTATGACGGCGAAACAAAAGAAGTTACAGCACTTAATGCAAGTGGCAGAGCAGGTGAACTTGCGACACCAGAGTTTTTTCAGGCAGCAAAGGTAATTCGAATCCCTGGATCTGGAGCTCTTTCAGTGTCTATTCCCGGTGCCGTTGCCGGTTGGGTGGATGCTCATACACGCTACGGCACCAAGGACTTTCAATCCCTACTAGAACCGGCAGTCAATTACGCAAGAAACGGATTTCCAGTATCGACTCGGCTGGCAATGGATTTCGAAGAACAAGGTGGCAATCTCAACCAGCCAGGGAAAAACCTCTATCTGCCGGGTGGGTCTCCACCGGAAGTTGGCTCACTGCTTATCAATAAAGCATTGGCAGACTCCCTGGAAACGGTTGCACGTGAAGGCAAGAGCGGCTACTACAATGGTCCTATTGGCGAACAGCTCGCTGCCTTTATTACAGAGCAAGGTGGCCACTTGCGAGCAAATGATTTTGCAAATCATACCTCCAGCTGGGTAGAGCCGCTGCGAGGGAACTATCTCGATTACACTTTCCTGGTAATGCCACCTAACACGCAAGGCTTGACACAGCTTGCACTGATGGAAATGTCCAAGCATCACCCACTTAAACTGCTAGGGCATAACAGTGCCGATTATTTGCACACCTTAATCGAGCTAAAGAAAATCGCCTTCGCCGACCGGGACAGGTGGGTTGCCGATCCTGAACATACCGATGTACCCGTTTCACAACTACTCGATACAAACTACCTGCGAGAACGTTCCAGTCTGGTTAATTCTCATCAGGCAATGGAATCAGTTGAACCAGGATTCAATAATTTAGATTTCTCCAACACTGACAAAGACAGAGACGATAACGGTGATACTGTTTATCTGACTGCGGTAGACCAGTGGGGAAACGCGGTAAGTTGGATTCAAAGTAATTTCGCCGGATTCGGTTCCGGTCTACTGGAAAGTCAGACTGGAATTCTGTTACACAATCGTGGTGCGTTGTTCTCACTTGATTCCGGACACCCCAATGAAGTGGCACCAGGCAAGCGTCCGTATCACACTCTTTCACCACTCATGGCGCTCTACCCGGATGGCGGTTTCGCATTGACCATGGGTACGCCCGGCGGTGACAGTCAAACCCAGTCGTTGTTGCAAATCGCGCACAACATGATGATTTTCGGAATGACACCACAGCAAGCTATCGAAGCGCCCCGATTTCGATCATCCCGTGGTTTTTCAGTTGCTATCGAAGATCGCATGAAACCTGAAGTTCTATCCAGACTCGAGTCATTGGGACACAGTCTGCAAGTAATTCCGGGCTGGACCGCCACATTCGGCGGAGCACAAATGATCTTCTATGACCGAGACACAGAAGTCCTCACTGCAGCCGCCGATCCCAGAAGAGAGGCCTATTCGCTGGCTTACTAAAATTCTAGTTAAAGCAAAACTGTATTATTGCTCTGACCCCAGCCTGTAAGCGACTAAGCCCCCAGGAAAATCTGTGCGCGTGCTGCCGATCTGCACGACGATATACTGCTTGCCCTGATGCATGTAGGTCATCATGCCATACTGAGCCGGCGCCGGCAGAGCAACGCTGCCGACAATCTCTCCGGTAAATTTGTCTCTCGCATTTAACGTCAATGGCGCGTCGGGCAGTAATTGCGCCATGCCGTCGCTCATTGCGCGGGTCTGCACGAGAAGGTCATCCACCACCATCTGTATAGACCATCCAACGCCTCCAGTTTCGGGCACGACGACACCTTCAAGGAGTCTATGGTTTTTAATCGAATCGGGAGTAGGGCCAACTGCCATCGACCAGGCCTTATCGCCACTGTTCATTTGATATGCAGTCAGCCGATTGTCCATAGGCTTAAATAACCGCAGGCCTTCAATAGTCGGAAGACCACCAGCTCGGCCGGGCAGATAAGCCGCGACTGTCTTCCCGGTAGTCGGTGTGCTGTTCGGTGTCGCACCACCTTCGCCCGGCACCGGGTAATTTGGGTTGTCTCTATCAACACCGTTGGTCGCCCGCAGGAATCTCGGCGCGAAACAATTACGCGAGTGCGCTGCAAACATTAAACCGGTGCTTGGATCACTAACAGGTTGGTGAGAAATATTAACACCACCAATGCAGCCGATGTTATTGATGTAGTCATTCTCATGCTCTTCTGGTAGAGGTGGCACATACAGACCGCCAACGCGATATCCGTTTAGAATTACCATCGCCTGTTCTTTTAACTCCGGCGTATAGTCAATGACGAAGTCTTCGGTCAAACCATCGGTGACGATTGGGTCAAGTGGTTCCGGCCTGGTAGGAAAAGGTTGGGTCGGCGCCGTATAATTTCCGGGTACCTGTGTCTGAAAAACCTCGCGATCTTCAATCGGCCATATAGGCTCGCCAGTCTCGCGATTGAATGCGAACACTAAGCCCTGCTTCGTATTCTGAATCAGCGCGGGCAGAATCTGCCCATCCACAGTCAAGTCCATCAACATAGGTGGTGTCGGTAGGTCGTAGTTCCACTGGTCGCTGCGATGTATCTGATAGTGCCAACGACGCTCACCAGTTTGCACATCCAACGCCAGCACACTGCCGCCAAATAAGTTATAGCCTGGACGATGACCTGCATAAAACTGTACCGTCGATGCATTGGTCACCATGTAAACAAGACCCAGTTCAGGGTCGGCCGAGGCCGGTGCCCAAGTTGAGATATCACCCGACCACTGCCAGGCATCATTTTCCCAAGTCTCGTGCCCAATCTCTCCCGGTCTTGGAATGGAGTGGAACTTCCAGAGGAATTCTCCGGTTGCCGCATCGAAGCCCATGATGTCTCCCGGCACATTCTCAATGCGAGTCTGGCCGTAGCCAGGCTGATGTCCAACTAAGACGACGACAACACCGTTAACCACAATTGGCGGAGAAGAGGTCGTAACCATGCCCAGTTCGCGGGGTATGCCGTAGTCTGGATCGTAGCTCCCTCCGGCAACAACATAGTCCTGCCATGGCCCCCAGTCTTCTACCAACTTCGGTATGAGATCAATTGCTCCGGTTTGGCCGAAGCCTTCGAGTGGCACTGGTTCACCCCAATTCTCCAAAGGTCTGCCAGTCTTAGCATCGAGTGCCCAGAGGAAAAAGCCTGGCGTCGTGACAAAGACAACTCCCCTACCGTTTACCTCAGCATGGGCAACACCTTTACCGTAAGCCTGCCGCGGCGAGCGCTGGTGACGAATCGTGGAGGGCTCGCGGAAAGTCCACAAGTTCTCACCTGTAGCCGGGTCCATCGCTATTACTTGTCGACGCGGGGTCGCTACGGTATACAACATCCCATCCACATAGGTCGGAGTGGAGCGAGAGAAATAATCCAGATTCGGACCAAAATTATCGCTGCGCCAGATCCAAGCCTGCTCAAGCTCGGAGAAGTTTGAAGCATTGATCTGGTTCAGTGGCGAATATCGTGTGTTGCCCGAATCACCGCCAAGGTATCGCCACTCCCCATTCTCCGTACCTTTGAGGCCCTGCGCCATTGCTTGGCCAGGAAAAAGTAAAGTGATTGAGAAAAAGAAGGACCCGAAGATTCTCAGAGATTTGAACGAAGAATACATAAGCTTTAATTCCATGATAGATACGCTCTAGAATAGTAAAGGGATCAGACTAAAAATACAGTAGTTTTACTCTGACCCCTTTTTTCTGTCGCCAAGCCCGTTTATTCTTAGCATCCGATCGAACACCTAAACTTGAGGCAAGCAACAATGACAAGCAAATGGCACAAGACCGTAATAGCAATTTTCTTCCTGATATCATCGGTAACCGCACTGGCACAGGATGACGAAGCCAGCCTGATGACGTACGACCTGGCCACTAGGGCCATGAATGCCGCGGAAACCTATGCTCGCAACCAGGACTGGAATGTGACTATCCTTATCACCGACCAGAACAATAACCCGGTGATGTTGCGACGCATTGATGGTGCGGGCGCCCGCACTTTTGACTTTGCTACAGCCAAAGCGTTGGTAGTAAACGCAACTGGCCTCACCTCTGGTGAGTATGGCAGTCGAGTCCAAGCCGGTGATATCGAAGAGATCGAAGGCGGTGTCACCTTTGCCGGAGGCGTACCTGTCTATGTAAACGGCCAGCGCATCGGCGCAATTGCAACCAGTGGTGTGAGAGCTTTGCAGGACGAAGAAGCTTCCATTGCGGGGGCTGAAGCCATAGGCAGCGCATCGAATTAGAAAATAGAAGCAGATTTACTTAGGAGTCTACATCCAAGTAAATCTATTCCTGTTTCTAAAGCTGCCCTTGCAGAAGTTCCAGAATCTCTGCGCGGTTGTTGGACGCCTGGTTAGTTAAAATTACGAATGGGTACAAACCATCGGGCCCACGGATGTAGCCGGCGAAGTTGTAGACGCCGGTCAAGGTACCACTCTTGCGCAGCACTCCGTCCACCTCGGGCAGCAGATCAGCATAGGGTTTAAAGATTTCGAGAATACGCATCATCCCGGCGGCACTGCTGCGCTGGGTACGGGACAGACCCGAGCCCTCCAGCATAAGCAGGGACTGTGGGTTGCGTCCGAAACTATCTCCATACAAGATAGCGAGCTGCTGCTGTAGGGCAGCACGAGCTACCTCGGTCGTAGCAGGATAACCACTGCCTTGCACTCCCAGTGTTAGAAAAAGTTGATTAGCGATAAAATTGTTAGAGTAGCGCAGCAAGCTAACCAAGTTATCACCCAACGAGTGGAAACTGCGATGCCGATAAAAAAGTGTCCACTCATCCGTCACAGCACTACTATTAAATCTTCTATCGGATACTGTGATACCTGACTCTTCAAGAAAGAGCCGAAACAGTTGCTGAACCTGGCGCAGGCCAGCGCGGGGGTCATCACCCAGATTGATGCGTTGCGCCTCTCCAGGGGAAAGCTGTGCGCCGAGCTCGCGCGCAAGGACTGTCAAGGGAGTCTGCGGTTCTCCCGTGATGAGCGTGCCGTCCCCTGTCCAATCCAGATTCACCGTGTTGAAATTCACAGCCAGAGCACTATTGCGGGCGCCAAAGGGCTGATTAGTGCCTCTCTCAATAGGTAGATCGGGGTCCGCTTCGAACGCAGAATCATCCATGACAAGGCGGCGGACCTGTTGCAGCCCCCGTTGGGCTAGGGCATCAGCAATACGGGCAACCTCCTCGGATACCAGGAACGGATCACCCAGACCCCGGATCAACAGGTCACCACTGTCATTGCGATAAAAATGGGTCTCGAAGCGAAAGTCTTCGCCGAGCGTGGTCAATGCCACCTGCGCCAGCGGGATCTTGATGAGCGAAGCAGGGACCAGCGCGCGATCCGGATTGAGGCTCACTAATACCTCATTATTCGGCGATTGCATCATCACACTGCCATCACCCGCCAAGGCAGCCAAACGTTCTTGCGCCGCAGCCGGAAAAACCAGTCCGCAGCCGACCAGCAACAGGAAAAGCATGAACGTGTACAGAGTGCAGAAAGTGGGTTTCAACTTATTTCATTGACCGGTTGACTCAAAAGACCAGAGTAGTTTGATCACTAAGTTTTGGCAATACTGAAGCGCGCTGAACACCAAAGCAGATGAAGAGTCTATCTCTGCCTTTATGTTAACGCGACAACATTCAGTAAAATAACTCTGTCCCTTTCTGCCCAAACTGCTGTATTTTTGCTCTAACATATTTTTTTATTTCACTGTTGGGTTAATCTTCAGGAGTGCCTGTTTTGCACTATATTATTATGAGAAAAATTGCACTGTTTCTGTTCATTTGCATTATCCCAATGGCTCAGTCGCAAGAAGATGCCCCGGCTGCCTATCCCCGTGATGGGGCTACCAAAATGCTGGAGAACGAGCACGTCATTGTCTGGAATATTAGCTGGTTGAAACAGAACTACCCCATCCACCGTCATCGTTATGACCATACTGGTGTGTACTACAGCCCAGGTGACAGGATAATCACCTCGAATGAAGGTGAGGTCCGCGAGGTCCGCACCGACGCATGGAACATTTCATTTCAACTTGCAGGCGTGACTCACACTGAGTCCGGTATTAGCGATGAGCCACTTCGTGCCATTTTTGTTCAAATCAAACGCCCGCTTACTGATGCAATAGAGCTTAATTCATCGTTGCCGCAATTCCCAAACGATGCTCCGTTGAATCGCCGCTCAAACGAACGAGTTAGAGTATGGGAATACTCTGAGAACTTCTCCAGTATTGATGGCTCTGAGCATTACCATGGCCATGATGCAGTGCTGGTCTGGTTCGATACAGACACGCAAGCTAATGTGCATTTTATCTCGAGAGGTACGGTTCATAGTAAAGACATCCCAACTGCAGCAGTAAGGGTGTTTATCTTCGAGATCCTTTAACCAAATAAAGTAGGCAATAAAGAATATTAAAGGGGTCAGAGCAAAATACAGCACAATGATTTATTTACTCATTGCTCACACAACTGGACAATCTCTCGCCTCCAAGCTACTTTTTATTCTTCCTTTACAGAGCAGGGAGAATTGAGATGATGCGAGTGTTGAAAGTTGGCTTACTGAGTGTCGGAGCCCTCATAGTGATATCACTACTGACGCTTCGCGTAACTGGTCTAGAGCCCCGATATATCGACCCTAGGAGTGAAGCATTTGTCGAGAGCGGCCGCACTGCTGGCCCGGGATTTTGGCTCACCGGAGAAGTCGTGCGTGAAGCAATGACGAATTGGGATTGGGTCAACGATGTTAACGACCCGGTCCGTGGAAACTCGATAATGCTCGAGACCCGCACCTGGTATGGGATCCCACACTCGGTTACGGTCAACCTTGTCCCCCGCGGTGACAAACTCTACCTGAGTGGCAGCGAACAAGGTTCCAGACTGCAAGAAGAGTTCCCCAACTCTAAAGCCTGGTGGGCCAACATCGAACGCGATCCGCGTATACGTATGAAAGTCGACGGAAAGATTTACGAAATGACAGTCTCATTGGTAGCCGATAGAGCTGAAGTTTTCCAAATACTTGGAAGGGATCCCGTCACCAAAGTAATTGATGCTAGTGGAGAGGAACAGATCACGGGGGTGAGGCACTACTGGCGCGCGCACCAGCGGAACATCCCAGAATATAATTAATGATCTGCCCTTTTTGAGAAAAAAAAGGGGCAGGTTTATTTTCCCCAGCATGATGTCGGACAATAAATCTGCTTCTATTTAATAACCAACTTCTGCGCCCGTGAATTTGAAGTCTCTGCCACATACAATACATCTTCAGACGGGCAGGCAAGACCATGGGCGCCGGAAAACTCTCCTGGATTCCGGCCCGAATTCCCAATAACTCCCAGCACCTCTCCCTGTAAGGTCGCTTTGATAATACGTCCAGGGAACGTGGTTTCCCCGACGAAGATCACATCGCTACCCGGTGGGATGCACAATGCATTAGGGGCGCCGTTGGCGCTAATCTCAGTCAAGTCAGTCGGTGTTGGTCCGTTAACTGCCATCGAACCTGGACGAACCGGAGTGGCTACTTGGAATTCACGCAAGTAGACGCCATCGGTGTCGAACACTTGAATGCGGGCATTGGATCGGTCCCCCACATAGACATTGTCATCCTTGTCGATGGCGATGCTATGGGGGAGTCGAAACTGTCCGGGGCCGCTGCCGGGCTCTCCCCAGGATTTTACCCAATCACCGTTGTAGTCATACTTGGCAACGCGAGAATTGATATAGCCATCAGTGATATAAATATTGCCTGCGGAATCAATACCCACATCCGTTGGCTCGCGAAAGCGGCCGTCCTGGGGAGGCAGGGGTGTGTCCAGATGCTCGAAAGGGCGAGCGGCTTCGGATATTGATTCTGTTTTTCTACCGAACACCCATACTACTTTGCCGTCGGGGTCCATACGCACCACCATGTTGGACCCTTTATCCACAGTCCAAATGTTGTCGTTGCTGTCAATTCGCAGCCCGTGCGCAAACGACCAGGCGTATAAGCCTCGGCCGAGCTCTCGCTGGTAGCGGCCGTTGGCATCGAATTCAAAAAGCTGAGCGGCATGCATGCCATAAGCCGGACCGCCTCCAGAAGGATTAGACCGATGAAAGACGAAGACGTGCCCCTGTGAATTCACGGCAACGGCGGAGACTTCACCAAAATTCATGCCCTGGGGTAAGCGAAAAAAGTCGGGGACAGATTCAATCTCAACCTGCGGGGCGTATTGAGCGAACGCGCAAGGTACCGCAAGCAAGAAACAGGTTATAGTGGCGAGTAGTCTTCTCATCGGAGTCTTCCTTAATTTCAGCACGAGCTGGTTGCTATGTATTAACTACACAAAACATGGGAACCGTTTCCCCATTTGAAGAAAGTAGTTTGTAGCTGCTATGAGCAATTAAAACATTCGTGAAAATCTCGAAAGTTTTAAACATGTCCAGCACCAATCTTTTTCCCAATCATCGCACACAAAAGAAATAAAACTAACATTGGACATTTCACCTTCTGGCGAATAGATTCCTAGAGTGTATCGAATTTTGGAGTATTCATAATGTCTCGTAGACGCGCAACGACGAGCCTACTGCTCATCAACATTATCTTGGCTTTTTCTCAAACAACCATGGCTCAGTCTAATAACCGCTTATCTGAATTAAGCTCAGTTACAGATGCTCAACTAGCCAATCCCCCTGCTGAAGATTGGCTAATTTGGCGCGGAACGTATAATGCCCAGGGTTTCAGCCCACTTGAGGAAATCAATAGAAGCAATATTAATCAACTAGAGGAAACATGGCGCACAGAACTAATGGAAGGCCCAAACATGGCAACACCACTGGTTCGCAATGGAGTAATGTTCCTCGCCAGCACTCAGGACACTGTTATAGCGCTGGACGCGACCAGCGGAGAAGAGTTATGGACTTATGAGCATCGCCCCACTGCATTTCCCAGCTCGAAGATGGGCATTGCTTTACATGGCGATAAAGTAATCGTCCCTACTCAAAATATGCATGTGGTCGCCCTTGAAGCACGCACTGGTGAATTGATTTGGGATCACGAGATCGAAACCACTTTAGCTGGAGCGGTACCCTATTCCCTCCGGGGCGCTCCCCTGGTTGCCAGTGGCATGGTCTTGCAAGGTGTAACTGCAACAATGATACCTGAAGGGGGTTTTATTGTTGGACTCGACTTGGACACCGGCGACGAGATGTGGCGATTCCATACAGTAGCCAGGCCTGATGAGCCAGGCGGAAATACCTGGAACAATCTTGCCTTGGAGGATCGCAGCGGCGGATCAGTTTGGGTGCCGGCCAGCTATGATCCGGAACTAGATTTAGCCTACTACGGCACGGCGCCAACATACGATACTAACCCTCTTCTGCATTCACTGAATGAGGAAGGTGTTAGTAATGATGCCTTATATACCAATGCCACTATTGCGCTGCGTCCGAAAACTGGCGAACTGGTTTGGTATTTTCAGCATATGCCGAATGATCAGTGGGATTTGGACTGGGTTTTTGAACGGCAGATAGTCGAGTTAGAAGTTGATGGAGCTATGCGCAAGGTGATTGTAACTGCCGGAAAGATGGCGCTTTATGACGCTCTGGATGCTGAAACTGGTAAATACTTGAGTTCATTTGATGTAGGTATTCAGAACATTGTTACTGCTATTGATCCTGACACAGGGGACAAAACAATTAACCCTAGAGCAATTCCTAATGCAGAAGATGCGAATCTTTTGTGTCCGATGGCAAATGGTGGACGTAACTGGCCATCAGCTTCCATCAATCCAAACACTAATATGTTATACCTGCCCCTTGCCGAGATCTGCATGATGTTTGGGCCTACTAGTGACACTCGCAGCTTGTTGTCGACTGGCGTTTCAATTGCGGCTCAACCAATGCCAAACAGTGATGGTAAGTTTGGTCGGATACAGGCAATTGATTTGCAAACCGGTGAAATGGCCTGGACCTTTCGTGAAGTGGTGCCACCAGCATCTGCTACCTTATCAACTGGCGGTGGATTGGTTTTTGTAGGCACGTTGGATAATAGATTTGTGGCCTTTGATGAAACCAATGGCGACATACTCTGGGAAAATGACCTTGGTGATATTCCCAATTCCTTTCCGATTAGTTATGCAGTGGATGGTAAGCAGTACGTGGCTGTGGTTGTAGGCCAGCCTAGTCCATTCCACGCAAGTATTTGGATGGGTATGGTGAATGAATTTCTTGGTGATAGCAGTCCGTTACTTGGGCATACACGCAGTGGCCCGGCTATCGTTGTTTATGCTCTGGATGACTAAGCACTGTGCAAATTCCAAAAGTATAAAAAGAAATAGAGAGTGTTGCCGGCAATAACGGCAACTTCTATTCGATGAATTATTTTGCTCCTTTTTTTACTTCCTTCCTGTAGTTACTCTCAGCTACTCTTAGACTTTAATAATTAGTCTTAATCTTTTTAATCAATCTTAACGAATGTAAACCGAGTGCAAACCATGGTTCTTCAAACGCAGTTAGATCCCTTGCAGGTGGCCGATTGGGACAGTTCCTTGTCATCAATTATCGATGAGATGAATGGCGAGCCACTAAATGTGCACAAGCTAATGGCGAATAACCCAGCCTTGCTGAAAGCCTGGTGGAATTTTCGCAATTATTCGATAACGGGTGGAGCACTGGGAACACGGTTAGGTGAGTTAGTGATTTTGCGTGTGGCGGTGCATATGCGAGCTTGGTATGAATGGGCGTCTCATGTAGAGCGATCAATAGTCCGCGGCCTCAGTATGGACGAAATCGAACGGGTTAGGAAAGTTGCTCCTCAGGGTGTTTTCCAAGAGAGTTGGGAGGAGGGTGAAGCCTTGTTGCTTGCTGCAGTGGATGAACTAATTGCCAGCCAAAGGTTATCACCAGCCTCGTTACAAAAACTGAAAATGCATTATGATAATCAGCAACTGATAGACCTTATGGCGATACACGGTATGTATATTATTCTGGGCTGTATGATTAATACTTGGGGGCTTGAGCTGGATACCAGTGTACAGGCGAAGCTGCCGGCAATGGTAAACCAACAACAATTTGAAGCTGAGTTGTTTTAGATATGTAACTTTAAATTATGTGAATATTAGTTGAGCAAGAAAAGGGAACAAATAATCCATGACCGGATATCAATCGATTTTTAAAGACAACCTTTTTGCAGGGCAGAATATCGTCGTCACAGGTGGCGGCAGCGGCATTGGCCGTTGTATCGCTCATGAGCTGGCTGCACTAGGTGCAATGGTTATTGTCACTGGGCGTAAGCAAGAAAAACTCGATGCTGTTGTTGCTGAAATCATTCAAGATGGAGGTCGCGCACAAACACAGACCTTCGATATTCGAGACGAGGACGTTGTTAGAGCCAATGTTGCTGAAATTCTGTCTAGAGTTGGAGTAATTAACGGTTTAGTTAACAACGCTGGCGGACAATTCGCCGCGCCCTTAAAAGACATCTCACAAAAGGGTTGGGAAACCGTCTTGCGCACTAATCTTACCGGTGGCTTCTTAATGTGCCGTGAGGTATTGAATCAATCCATGAGTGAAAGCGGAGGCGCCATTGTAAATATGGTGGCAGATTTTTGGAATGCCATGCCTCGTCTGGGGCACTCCGGCGCCGCACGTGCCGGTATGGATAATTTCACTAAAACTGCGGCAATGGAATGGGTTCACTTTGGAGTGCGCGTTAACGCTGTGGCACCGGGCTTGATAGCCACCAGTGGCCTTGAAACCTACGATGAAGAACATAAAGAAACCATTCGTAGCAGAGCGCAAAAAATTCCGGTGCGGCGCCTGGGGACGGAATCAGAAATCTCGGCAATAATTTTATTCCTACTCTCACCGGCGGCCAACTTCATCACCGGAGAAACTGTACGCGTTGATGGCGGTGCGCCGAACATGACGATAAATTATGATGTTCCAGACCATCCAGAAATCCAGCAGTTTGATGGCTTTCATCGCTCCGTTAAACCGGACCTGTCTCGTAAATAGGCACGCTCAGCGCACGGGATAGATATCATGCAGACAGTACTAAAATCGGGGATAACACTTTGGGGCGCAGGGACGACTCGCACTATGCGACCTGTTTGGGTTGCCGAAGAGCTGGGTCTGAGCTACCGGCTCGCAGCGATTGGCCCGAGAACTGGTGAAACAAAAACTCCGCAATACACACAGCTAAACCCTAAGCAGAAAATCCCCTTTTATACCGACGAATATATTCAGCTATCTGAAAGCGTGGCTATTTGCCGTTATCTTATTAATCGCCATGGGAATGAATCTACATTGCTGCCATCGAACTCCATTGAACAACAGGCAAAGGAAGACGAATGGGTTAGCTTTATTTATGGTGAATTGGATGAAACAAGTCTCTATGTTATTCGCCGACACGAAGCGCTCGCTCATATTTATGGCGAAGCACCGAATGCGATTAGCGCGGCTAAAGAGCATGTACTAAGGCAGCTTACGGTGGTGGAGAAATTTCTTCAGAGTAAAGAGTTTCTTTTAGAAGGGCGCTTTTCTTTGGCAGATGTGTTTCTCACTACTTGCCTGGACTGGGCGCATGTCTATGGCATTACAATGCCCTCCTCCTTGCAGGATTATCGAACAAGCATCAACCAGAGACCGGCATACATAAAAGCACGTGCGATTAATTACGGCGCCAATTGAACCTCAAACAATAGTTAAGACAAAAGCTAGAAGGAATCCTTATGGGACCATTAGCAGGAATAAAAGTCATAGATCTCACCAGTATGGTTTCAGGCCCTGTTGCTGCAATGATATTGGGTGACCAGGGCGCTGACGTAATTAAATTAGAACCAATACATGGCGAGCAGATGCGCAATCTAAGCGAGCCCCATAATGGCGTTGGCGGATCGTTTTATTCATGCAATCGAAATAAAAAATCTCTAGCTTTAGATCTTAAGAATGAACAAGGCAAAGAAATTCTATGGCAACTTATTCGCACGGCAGATGTGTTAATACAAAACTTCCGGCCCGGCGCTATGAAGCGAATGGGTTTTTCTGATGATCAAATCCAAGAAGAAAACCCAAAGCTTATTTATGTCTCGATAAGTGGCTTTGGTGAAAACGGACCCTATGCTCATCAACGAGTGTATGACCCTATTATTCAGGCTCTGTCAGGAGCGACTGATATCCAAGCCGATCGTGATACTGGCGAGCCCGCGATGTTTCGCATTATTCTCGCAGACAAAGTGTCTGCGCTAACTGCAGCGCAAGCGATATCAAGCGCACTTTTTCATCGTGAACGAAATAATGAAGGCCAGCACATAAAGCTTTCCATGTTAGACGCTACCATTGCCTTCTTCTGGCCCGAAGGAATGAAGGACCTTACCTATGCAGAAAAAGAACGCGACCCCTCCAAATCTCAGACTTCAATCAACCTGATCTATGAGACAAAGGATGGCTATATTACCGCTGGAGTTATATCAGATAAGGAATGGGTAGGACTCTGTAAGGCATTCAACCGCGATGACCTGATTACCGATGAACGATTCGCCACCTCGATGGCACGTCGACAACACACGAAGGAGCGCAGAGAGGTAACCAGTAGCGAGATTGCCAAATGGACCACCGCAGAAATCCTTGAACGGCTGGATACTAACGATGTTCCCAGTGCACCATTACTAACTAGAATAGGGTTACTCCAACATGAACAAATTCTGGCGAGCAATACGATCTCTAGAGATATCATTGAAGGGTTCGGCGAAGTAAGGCAAGCGATGCCGGCAGCGAAGTTTCAAGTAACTAAAAGCTCTTTACGGTTGCCTGCGCCAAAACTAGGTGAGCATAGTCTGGAGGTACTTCAGTCTCTTGGCTTTGATGAGGCTCAGTGCGAGAACCTTATAAAAGAAAAAGTGGTGGTGCAGAGCTAACTGATTCATTTTCCTGTAAATTAACTGTTTATTTACTACTGATTTAAACGAAAAAATTTATAACAGAAAACTTAAGCTTAGCGTTTTTCCGCAGCTTATAGCGCACGGAAATTTTATGTGGCATAACGAAGTCTGTAATGGCA
>Ga0310125_10000049_pt1 | contig 44377 bp, 26 predicted proteins | sample CB11b_Tmax_Bot8__FD_203508 | JGI IMG/M metagenome (GOLD analysis project Ga0310125, IMG submission 203508) | Marine microbial communities from Western Arctic Ocean, Canada - CB11b_Tmax_Bot8 | ecosystem: Environmental > Aquatic > Marine > Oceanic | place: Canada: Western Arctic Ocean | collected... | reverse complement strand
CGGTCGGTCCCCTTGTGCTTGGGGATGATCGAGAGCATCTGTTGCAGGCACTCGACCCGTTCCTCGGCCGAGCCCGCGCGGCGGTAGGCGTCTTCGGCTTTCTGGTACTGGGGCGTGAGATTGGCAGGCATGCTTGAGGCGGGCCGGGAATGGATCGGGAATAGATCGGGAATGGATCGGGAATGGATCGGGAATGGATCGGGGGCAGGCCGGCGGCAGGCCGGCGGCAGGCCGGCGGTGGCTCATTGTATCGACGCGTCATCCTGCCCGAAACGACCGATCACCACCACCGGCCAGCAGCCCAGTCCGGCCACCGACTCGATGTCGCTGTCGTCTCTGACCAGCACCAGGCCACTCTCGGCGGGCAGCCCCGAGAAGTCGACGTCGCCCGGGTGACGCCACTCGTGTTCGGTTGTCCAGTCGAGACGGCCGGGACCTCGCGATGAGGCGGGCTGTTCGAAGGGGTCGTCGCCGAGCAGCTCGGAGCGAGTGCGGTACACGACCGGTTGGGCTCCCCGGCCGATCAGCCAGTCGCGAGAAATGGCCAGCCCGAACGGTTCGAAGTCCCAGCGGCCACGGTGAGCTCGAAAAATGCGGCGGGTGGCGAGTTGCCCGAGCGGGCAGGCGGTGAAGCTGACCGCCGGTGAGGCTCCCCGGACCGGCCGGGAGACCGCCCGCAGACGACGCTCGATCAGGATCCTCCGCAAGGTCGCCTCGACAGAGTGGTCCGCCGTGGCCCGGCCCAGGATCAGGTCGTCCAGGTAGTTCTCGGTGGACTGGCCCGGCCAGGCACCGGAACACTCGCGAGTGCAATGGACCAGCCAGTCGTTCGAGTCGATCTCGAGGCGAGTCGCCAGGCGGACCGACGACGGCCCCCGTTGAGGTGCCTCGAGGGTCTCGACCCGAGGAAGAAACCGGTGGGCTCCGAGTGACTCCCATCGGGAGGCGATCGGAGTGGGAACCAGTGAGTCGAGTCCGGACACGTAGAGCCTGTGACGCTGGCCTTCAGGTCGTGCGAGCAGTTCATCGATCAAGGCCCTGGTCCTGCTGCGGCTTCGAGTCGCCAGCACGATCACTGTATCGGCGTCGCAGACGGCCAGGAGGTCGCGGTCAGACCTCGCCACTCCCTGGACCTCGATGCTCTCGACCTCGTGGCCGAACAGCTCGGCACAGCGTCGCAGATACGGGGCTGAGGTTGTACCGCCGACGCTCAGCAGCGTGGACCCCTCGGGCAACAACTCTCTGCACACCGTCGACAGGGCGGCGAACCATTCGCGACGGCGATGCGGCCAGCGGCCCAGGTGCGAACTGACCAGGGCGATCCGCCGCGGCGGATCTTCGGGCAACGGGACGCAAGGCGATGAACCGGACATCTCTTGACTCGTAGACGGTGCTCGAGCGCCTCCCCGGCCACCATCGTGCAACGGCACTGGATGTTAATATAGCGAATCCTGGTGGGTTTGCGACGATTCGAGTCGAGGTGTGTTGTTGGGGTCGAAGTTTGCGGCGTGTTGAGAGTCGGCAAGGGTGTGGGTATCATCGGGCCGGAGTAACGAATCAATCTCGGATGATCTGTTGAGTTCGCAATCCGGCTTCCGGCTTCCGGGTTCGCGGCGACGCCAGAAAATGGGGGACTGAGAATGCGAGGCCAAGGAGGAGGCTCGCGGCCGTTGTTGCGGCTGGTCTGTGGCATGCTGGTCGCGTCGATGCTGTCGACGCCGGTGGTGGCTCAGGAGACCGATGCCGAGAAGGCGGCGACGCGAGATTACGTCGTGGCCCAGGGCTTCCAGAAGAAGCGGCTCTACGGCGACGCGGTGACGCGTTGGAAGAGTTTCCTGACGGCTCATCCCAAGAGTGTCCGTCTGCCGGCCGTGCGTCTGAATCTTGCCGTCTGCCATCTTCAACTCAAGCAGTATCCCGAAGCGGCCACGACGCTGCGTCAGCTCTTGAAGCTCAACCCCCAGTACAAGCTCGCTGACCGGGTGCAGTACAACCTGGGCCTGGCGATGGACAGCATCGCGGTCGGTTCGGGCAAGGCGTCGGATTTCGAGGCGGCTGCGGTGGAATACGGTCATGTGGCCCAGCGTTATCCCAAGAGTGCCTTTGCGTTGCCGGCGTTGTATTACCAGGCCGAGTGCCTGTTTTCGGCCGAGAAGCTCGAGGGTGCTGTTGCGGTCTACACCAAGGCGTTGGCGTTGAAGCCTTCGCCCAAGCTCGAACCCGACATCCTGTACGGGCTGGGCACGGCCCAGGAGCAGTTGGAGAAGCACGCCGATGCGGTGGTGACCTACCAGAGATTTCTGAAGGCATTTGCCAAGCGTCCCGAGTCTCCTGAGATCACGTTGCGATTAGGCCTGTGCCTGTTCCGGCAGAAGAAATTTGTCGAGTCGCAGCCACTGTTTGCCCAGGCCGCGGCGGTGAAGGACTTCCCGCAGGCCGACCTGGCCCTGCTTCAACAGGGTCACGCGATGCGTCAGCAGGACAAGTTGGCCGATGCGGCTACGGTGTTCGAGTCGTTGCCGACGAAGTTTGCCAAGAGTGCGTTGATCGCCGAGTCGATGTTGTTGGCGGGCAAGTGCCGTTTCGGGGTCGAGGACTACACGAAGGCTCAGCAGGCCCTGGTCCGTGCGGCGGGGGATCCGAAGGCGGCCGAGGCGGCCGAGGCATCGGCGTGGTTGGGACGGACGCTGGTGAAGTTGAAGAAGCCGGCCGACGCGGTGGTTGTCTACGACAAGGCGATCGGGACATTTCCCAAGAGTCCCCGTTTGCCCGAGCTGGTCTATTTCCGTTGCGAGGCGTTGTATGCTCAGCCGCTGAAGCGTACCGAGGCCGCTGCCGGGTTCCTGGCCTTTGTCGCAAAGTCGCCCGAGCACGAACTGGCTGCCAGCGCGATGTACATGTCGGCCTTGGCGCACCTGCAGATCAGCAAGCCGGCACAATCGGTGGCGTCTGCCGAGAAGTTCCTGGGCAACGCGAAGCTGGCCAAGCATGAACTGCGTCCCGAGGTGCTTTTTGTGGGAGGGCAGGCGTACCTGCTGGGCGAGAAGCCCGACTGGGCCAAGGCCGAGGCCTTGTTTCGGGGCCTGCTGAGTGGTTACCCCAAGCACTCCCACGTCCCTTCGGCGACGGTCCGCATCGGGTTCTGCCTGTACCGAGCCGAGAAGTACGACCCGGCGGTGGCCCACCTGGCACCGGCAATCGCGGGCCTGGCCGATGTGAAGCTGAAGGCCGAGGCGGGGTTGCTGCTGGGGCGGAGCCACCAGTCGGCGAAGCGGCCGGCCGAAGCAATTGCCTCGTTCCGTGCCGCCCTGGCGGCGTCACCCAAGTGGGAGCGTGCCGACGAATTGCTGTATGTGCTGGGCGCGACGCTCAAGGACGACGGCAAACTCGACCTGGCGGTTGTCGAACTGACCCGGTTGCAGAAGCAGTATCCCAAGAGCCTGTTTCGGGACCGGACGCTCTACGAACTGGGCGACATTGCCCGGGCCCAGCAGAAGCCCGATCCGGCCGTGGTGCTGTTCAAGCAGGTGTTGGCCGAGTTCCCCAAGAGTGACGTGGCACCCCTGGCCCAGTTCGGCACGGGGGCCGCCCTGTACGAGAAGGGCGATTTCAAGATGGCCGAGGTAGCGCTCGGCCAACTGGTCGCCAAGTTTGCCGCTCATGCGATCGTTCCCCGGGGTCGGCGGTTGCGAGGATCGTGCCTGCGCGAGTTGAAGGACTTTGCCGGGGCGGCGGGGGAACTGCAGGCGTACCTGGCCACCAAGCCGCCGCCAACGGCCGATCAGTCTGCCGAGGCCCGCTTCGAACTCGCGCTGTGCCAGGTCGGGCTCAAGCAGCACAAGCCCGCCATCACCACCTTCAACGCCGTGCTGGCGGCCCAGCCCAAGTTTGCTCAGAAGGACAACCTGCTGTACGAGCTGGCGTTCGCCTACGAGGCCACAGACCAGGCGCCCCTGGCACTGGCGGCCTACCGTCGGCTGGCGGCCGAGGTGCCCAAGAGTGCCCTGGTGGCCGAGTGCTGGTTCCGGATCGGGCAGTCGCTCGAGAAAACCGCTGATGCGAAGCTGTTGCCCGAGGCCGAGAAGGCCTATCTCGAGGGACTCAAGTCGGTCAAGAAACCGGCCGTTCGCCAGAGCCTGCTGTATCAACTCGGCTGGGTCCAGTACCGGCAAGAGCGATACCCCGAGGCGGTGGTCCAGCTCAGCCTGCTGCTGAAGGACTTCCCCGAGGGGAACCAGCGAGGCGAGGCGTTGTTGTTGGCCGGGGAGTGCCAGTACCTGGCCAAGAAGTGGAAGGAGGCGGTGGTCCACTTCGAGCTGGTGGTGGCCGACAAGAACGCGACCGAGCGGGCCCGGGCGCTGTACCGGGCCGGCAGCTGCCACCTGAACCTGCAGCAATGGCCGCTGGCTCAGCAGCGGTTTGAGGCCCTGGTCAAGGAATTCGCCAAGTATCCTCAGATGCCCGCGGCTCGCTACGGGCTGGGATTGGCGTTGCAGAAGCAGAACCAGCTGGACCGCGCCGTGACGGTCTTTCTGCAGGTGACCAAGGAGACGAACACCGAGGCGGCCGCCAAGGCACGGTTCATGATCGGCGAGATCGCCTTTTCGAAGAAACAGTACAAGCTGGCCTACGAGAGCTTCCTGGTGGCGGCGTTCAAGTATCCCTACGAGGAGTGGCAGGCGAAGGGATACCTGGAAGCCGGCCGCTGCTTCAAGGAACTCAAGGACACCGAGAAGGCACGAGAACTTCTGGAAACGGTGATCAAGAAGTTCCCGAAGCGGCCCGAGGCGAAGACCGCGGCTCAGGTACTGGTCACGCTGCCCAAGAAGAAGGCGAAATCCCAGTGAGCGGCAATGGCTGACCCGGCCGCCACACGGCACAGGGGCAAGGACTACCAGGATTGGGGACACGGATGCAGTTGAGCGAACGCGGAGCGTGGAGGTTGGGGCTGGTCCTGGCCATGCTGGTGCTGGTCACGGTCGTGGCAACTCCCGTTGGGGCCCAGAACGGCCAGGCCCAGGTGGTCGCCGATGGCCCCGATCCGGCCGCCGAGGACGAGCAGGACGATTCGCTGCTGACGCTGATCGTGGGCACCGGTCCCACCGGCTGGCTGTTCATGGGCATCCTGCTGATCTTTTCGATGTACAGCGTGACGGTGGCGATCGAGCGGGGCGTGGCGACGCGTCGGATCCGCGTGCTGCCCGACGAGTTCCTCGGCGAAGTCCAGACCCTGTCTTCAGCCTCACAACCGAGCCTGGCGGCGTTCCGGGAACTCTGCAGCAAATGGGATGTCCCGATGGCCCGGGTGGTCGAAGCGGGTCTCGAGCGGTGCGGTCGACCGCTGCCTGAGATTGAAAAATCGATGGAGGACAAGGCGGCTCGTGAGATCGCGACGTTGCGTGGCGGGATTCGGCCGCTGCAGACCATCGGCAGCATTGCTCCATTGATCGGATTGCTGGGCACGGTGGTCGGCATGATCGTAGCCTTCCGAACGGCCAGCCAGGGGCTGGGTCGAGGTGAGCGGATGGCCGAGGGAATCTACCTGGCGTTGACGACGACCGCAGCGGGGTTGACCATCGCGATCCCCACCCTGCTGCTCTCGGCGATCTTCACCACCCGTGTCGAGCGGTTTTTCCGGGAGATGGCCGAGGAGTTGGCACCGACGATTCTGTGCCTGGCGCGAGTTGCACCCGAAGCGTCGTCCTCGCCATCGGACCCGGTGGCCGAAGCCTCCTCTGAAACCGTGAGCATCTAGTCCGATGAGACTGCCTGAAGAGAGTGTCGAGGATGCGGGTCCGGATCTGACCCCGGTGATCGACGTCGTATTCCTGTTGCTGATCTTCTTCCTGGTGGCGACCGAGTATCACCAGGAGGAACGGGAACTGGACGTGGTGTTGCCCGAGGTGACCCAGGCCCAGCCGCTGGCGATGACCAAGGAGTTGATCGTGAACATCACCAAGGCGGGCGAGTACAAGGTGGCCGGTCGCGACTACGACGAGCAGCAGTTGTACGGGATCATCCGCGAGGCGAAGGAGAACAACCCCCAGATGACCGCGTTGATTCGCGGCGACGGCCAGAGCGCCCTGCGTCATGCGGTGCGGGTGATGGGAATGTGCAACAAGGTCCAGATGAAATACCGGATCGCGGCTTTGCAGCAGGCGACCGGCGGAACGTGATCGAGGTGAGGCGTCGATGAGCGGTTGGCGAGACCGAGTGACTGGCGGACTCGAGTGGTTCCGCGGCCCGCGCGGGCTGTGGGCCGCGCTGGTCGTCGCCCTGCTGATCGCCGCGCTGTGGCTGATGCCTCGACACGTCGCTCGCCTGGTGACCGTCGACGGCCAGGACGTGGGACCGGCTCCGGCGGGAACTCCGACCCGCCAGGTGGCCTGGGAACCGGCCGTGGCGATCGAGATCGAGTCGAGCGAGGGCGACGAGTCGGTCGATCTGATTGCTCCCCGGCTGACCGGTGATGGCCAGTTGCTGTACCTGACCCGTCGTGGCCCCGATGGGATGATGAACATCTTCCGCAGCCGGCGACTCGAGACGGGGTGGTCTGAGGCCGAGCCGGTCAGCGAGCTGAATTCTCAGGCAAACGACATCGGTCCGGTCGTCACCACAGACGGTGACCGCCTGTATTTCTTTTCCAACCGACGGGGCGGGCACGGCGGCTACGACTTGTATCTGAGCCAACGCGGTGAGTCGGGGTGGGGAACTCCCGAGAACCTGGGCGAGGAGGTCAACTCGGCTGCCAACGAATTCGACCCGGCGGTGTCTCCGGGGGGGCTGAACCTGTTTTTTGCCTCGGACCGCCAAGGAGCCGACGGTGAGCGGTTGCCCGAGTGGACGGCGACGATCCGTCGTCCTCAGCAGGGCCCCGACTTTGACCTGTACCAGGTCAGCCGTGCTTCGGCCGGGGAGCCCTTTGGTTCGGTTCGTCCCCTGGAGGGCCTGAACTTGCCGGGCAGCCACGAGGGCGCCCCGTTCGTCTCGCCCGACGGCGCGTTTCTGTACTTCGCCTCAAACCGTTTCGCCCGTCCTGGCGAGCCGGTCAACCTGGACCTCTACCGGGCCCGCTGGAAGGGTGATCAGCTGGGTGCCGCCGAGAACCTGGGGGCGATGATCAACACCGAGAGCGACGAGACCGAGCCTGGGGTATCGGCCGAGGGGTTCCGGCTGGTGTTTGCCACGAACCGTGATGGCCGGGACCGGCTGTACCACAGCGTGGCGCGGGAGATCGAGCTGCACCAACAGTGGGACACGAGTCGGCTCGACTCTCTGCTGTTCTCGTTGCGGGGTCTCTGGGATCGGGCATTCTGGATCACGCTGGTCGTGGCCGGCCTGGTCGCGTTGCTGTTGTGGAGCCGCGGCTGGCTGTGGCGGAGGGCGACCGCGTCGCGGTTTGTCTTTGGCAGCCTGGTGTTTCACCTGGTGGTCGTGCTGGCGCTGTTCCTCTGGAAGATTGACGCGGTGGTCGAGGTCCTGGCCGAGGTGGTCCAGGACTGGGAGGCCTCGACAGACCTGGTCGACGACAACCAGCACAAGTCCCAGGAGGATGGTCGCGAGTCGTACGAGAAGGTGGACGAGCTGAAGTCTCTGGATGACGCACCCACTCCGACGGTGACTCGCCAGGTGACCGAGGCGCTGAGTGTTCCCTTGCGGACCGAGTCGCCCTTGCCCCAGGTGCCTCTGAAGCAGATCCAGTCGTTGCCCGAGGAGATGGTCTTGCGTGTGGCTCCCGCGGCTGTCCCGACCGAGACTCCCTCGCGGCCACTGGAACCTCTGAACCGTCGTCAAGTGAGGCGTCCTCGTTCGGCGGTGGCGATGCTCGAGACTCCCGTCGAGGCCACTTTGCCGCCGGCCGAGTCGACTCCTTCTGAGCAGAAGGTGACGGCCGAGGATGCCTCGGTGCAACGTCGTCAGGCCAACCCGGTCCGTCGTCGTGTTCCGCGTCGAGTTCGTGCCGCGGCACCGGCTCCGGCAAGCGACTCGGCCCCCGAGGCCCCGATGGCGGTCAGTCGCACTGCGGATTCAGCGGAGACCGCGCCGCGGGAAGTGAAGGTCGATCGGAATTCCCGGGTGGCATCGGCCACGGCGGTTCCGGCGGCGGTGGTGGGAACGACCGAGACACCCGAGGCGGCCCAGGCGCCGCGTGAACAGAGGCTGCAGGTCGCCGACGGTTCGCTGCCGCGGGATTCGACGAAGGTGATCAGGCAGGGCGTGACCGGTCAGTTGGTCCAGAGACCGGCCGCTCGGATGGCCGAGGCGGCCCGGACCGACCAGGCACTGCGGGCGATCGCCGCGTCTGTGACGCTGCCGACGGCGCCGCCTCGCAGGACGGCCAAGTCGCAACGGAGCCGACTGGTCGCAACCCGGACTGCTGCGGGAGTCGAGAGTGACGTGAAGCTGGACCGGTCGACCACCACGAAGTCGACGGCCGAGACGGGAGTCAAGGTTGCCGACGCGAGTCTCTCGCGGAGCGTCTCGCGACGCCCGCGTGCTGTGGCGGCGGTACCCGGAGTCGGCCCCGATGATCCCGCCCCGGCGTCGGACTCGAGTCCGATGATCGCGGCATCCGAGTCGGCCGGGGCTCAGGGGGTTGCGGCGATGAACGCTCGATCGGTCGATCGGCGGCGACGCCCGGCCAGCCTGACCCGTGATACGGCACCCGGAGCCGAGACGCTGGATGGGTCGCCTGCGGCACAGCTGCAAGTCGACATCAAGACGCTGCTGGCGATCAATTCGGCACTCGACCGCCGACCGGCCTCGGCTGCGGTCAACCTGCGGACTCCCCGAGCCATCAGCGGTCCGGTCCGCCGGGTCCCGGATCGAGTGATCATCGGCGACCCGGGCCAGGTGGACAACAACCGGACTCCCGACTTCGGCCCGATCGTCTCGCGGCTGGATCGCCGCCGGGCCAAGGCGTCGCGGGTTGCGATGGCCAAGGACAACGTGGGGCTGCGTGCGTTGTTTACGTTGAGGCAGGGAGACACGCGACGGAAGTACATCAAGCTGTTCGGTGGCAGCGACGAGAGCGAGGAGGCGGTCAACCGCGGTCTGGTCTGGCTGGCCGCTCACCAGTTCAAGGATGGTCACTGGAGCCTGGATCGGTTCCAGGAGTGCTGCAAGGGGAAGCACCCCAACTGTGGCGGGGCCGGCAAGGTTCGCTCGGACACCGCCGCCACGGGGATGGCGTTGATGCCCTTCCTGGCCGCCGGGCACACGCACAATTCAGGCCGCTACCAGCAGGTGGTGGCCAACGGCATCGGCTGGCTCGTCGCTCAGCAGAAGGCCAACGGCGACCTGCTCAGCAGCGGCGACGCCGTGCATGCTCACATGTACAGCCACGGCATCGCCTCGATCGCGTTGTGCGAGGCGTACGGGATGACCGAGGATCCGAAGCTCAAAGCCGCCGCCGAAAAAGCACTCGGATTCATCATCAAGGCCCAGAACCCCTCGACCGGTGGCTGGAGATACAAGCCGGGGGAGGCGGGAGACACCTCGGTCGTCGGCTGGCAGATGATGGCACTGAAGAGCGGCGAGATGGCCGGGCTGGCGGTTCCGCCCAAGACCATCGAGTTGCTCGGCAGCTGGTTGCGGAGGGTCGAGGCCAACCAGCCGGTTGGAGGCTTGTTCGGGTACACCGACCGCGGCCCGCGACCGTCGATGACTGCCGAGGGGCTGTTGTGCCTGCAGTTCATGGGGGTCGATCGCAACGACCCGAGAATGCGGGCCGGGGCCGATTACCTGATGAAACACCTGCCCAACCGCAATCAGGCCCGCACGTCGTACTACTGGTACTACGCCACGCAGGTGATGTACCACATGCAGGGCAAGTACTGGCTGGCCTGGAACGAACCGCTCCGCAAGACCCTGGTCGAGACCCAGCAGACGGCCGGTCAATTGGCCGGCACCTGGAACCCGGCCGACAACTGGGAGACCCAGGGCGGGCGGATCTACTCGACGGCGATGAAGCTGCTGGTGCTGGAGGTCTATTACCGGCACCTGCCGCTTTATGACCAGCTGGACGACGAGTAGTCGCCGCGGTGGTGGGCGTCTATCCGAACAGCTCGCCGTAGAGTTCGTCGCTGTAGCCGACCACCAGGGTCTTGCCCCGTCGGAGCGTGGGGGCTCTGAGCGTTCCGCTGCGACCGGTGATCAGCCCGGTCAGCTCGGTGTTGCTGAGTCGTTCGGACTTCATGTTGACGTGTCGAAACGTGCGGCCGCGTGCGACGTAGAGATGAGAGGCCTGGCGGGCGAGCGTGACGGCGTGCCGTGCATCGACGGTCTCGCTCCGCGCATCGGCCTGCTCGCGGACCCGGGCATCGGACTTGGCAAGGAACCCCTGCGCCTTGACGCAGCTGGTTCATCCCTTGCGGTGGTAGTACCAGTCGATCCGTGCGGACATGAGAAGAGATCTCGGCGGGACGTGAGGAGTGGCGGCTTGAGCTGGCTGGCGGGTGTGGCTGGCGGGTGTGGTTGAGTTGGCCGTCGTGCCCGCGCCGCAGTATGCTCACCTTCTCCAAGTGCCGATGAGACTGCAACCGTAGAGCGATGGAGATCACCGACCGATGCAGGGAACACTGTTTGACATCAGCGGCCGCGTGGCCTTGGTCACCGGCGGCAGCAAGGGACTGGGCCTAGCGATGGCCCGGGGCTTCGCCGAGGCGGGAGCCGACGTGGTCATTTCGAGTCGTCACCAGGACGAGCTCGACGCGGCGCTGGTCGAAGTCACCGACGGCCTGGACGTGAAGGGCCTGGCGGTGGTCGCCGACATGACCGACCGCGACGACGTCAAGCGGCTGGCGGCGACGGCGCTTTCGGAGCTGGGTCGCGTCGACGTGCTGGTCAACAATGCCGGTTCGAACGTGCCCGAGGAGATCGACTTGATCACCGACGAGAACTGGGACCGGATCATCGAGCTGAACCTCACCAGCTGCATGGCCCTGACCCGCGAGCTGGTGCCTCAGATGAAGGAACGAGGCTGGGGCCGCGTGATCCACATCTCCTCGATCATGGGCCTGGTCAGCAAGTCGGCCCGCAATGCCTACTCGGCCACCAAGAGTGGCCTGTTGGGACTGACCCGGGCCAGCGCGCTGGACCTGGGCGGGGACGGCATCACGGTCAACTCGATCTGCCCCGGGCCGTTCCTGACCGATCTCCCGCGCAGCGTGCTCAGCGAAGAGGAGATCACGTTTTTTGCCGAGCGGACGGCGTTGGGCCGTTGGGGGGAATGCCGCGAACTGGTCGGCACGGCGCTGTTGCTGGGCACCGATGCGGGCAGCTACATCACCGGGACCTCGATCACCGTCGACGGCGGCACCGTGGTCAAGTCATTCTGAATTCCCCGGGGCCGGCTCACCTGCGGCAGCGGAGGTGCCTGTCCCGGTCACAAGACAAAGGACACCGACAATGGCCGGACGCGTTGTGTACTTCAGTGGCGACTTCGTCCCCGAGCGGGAGGCGAATGTCTCGATCTTCGATTGTGCCCTGATGTATGGGGACATGGCCTTCGAGATGACCAGGACGTTCGGCGGCGAGCCGTTCAGGCTCCGCGAGCATCTCGATCGGCTGTACGGTTCGCTGCGGCTGCTGGAGATCGACTGCGGGTTGACGATCGACGAGATGGCAGAGCAGACGCTGGTGACGCTCGAGAAGAACCAGGCGACCGAAGCCGAGGGCATGGACTGGTGGATCATGCACGACGTGTCGCGGGGTCCGCTTCCGGTCTACGGGTCGCTGTGGCCCGAGGGCACCAGGCCGACGGTCACGATCAGCACCTGGCCGCTGATCACTCACATGGGACCCTTCGCCTCGAAGTACGAAACCGGCGTCGACATCGTGGTCCCCGCCCAGCAGGCCCTGCCGGCCCAGCTGGTCGACGCCAAGGCCAAGACTCGCAGCCGCATGCATTACAAGATGGCCGAGTTGCAGGGGCAGCGGATTGGCGAGGGTGCCTGGCCGGTGATGTTCGACCCCGATGGGTTCATGGCCGAGGGGCCGGGCTGGAACATCTTCCTGGTCAAGGACGGCACGATTTTCACTCCCGAACCACGCAATATTCTCCAGGGTGTCAGCCGCGGGACGGTACTGGAATTGGCCGCGCAGGAGGGGATTCCTCTGGTCGAGGCGAACCTGGGCCGTTACGAGGCGTTGCAGGCCGAGGAGATCTTCTGCACGTCGACGTCCTACTGCATCGTGCACGGGCGGTCGTTCGAGGGCCAGCAGGTCCGAGACGGTCAGCGGGGGCCGGTGGTCGAGCGATTGACCGAGGCCTGGCGGCAACTCGTGGGGGTCGACATGATCGGCCAGGCGAGGGAGTACGCCGAGGCGCTGCCGGGGTGGCTCGAGCAGGAGGTCGAGGCGAACCGGACGGCCCTGGCAGCGACGTGATGCCCCTTCCGCCGCCGGCATCGGTTCAGCGGATCGGGTCAGCGGATCGGGTCGGGCTGGTGCCAGGGTGGTGGGACGATCTCGTCGATCCGGGCGAAGTGCTCGGGGGGGATCGTCAACTCCGCGGCGGCCACCGCGTCGGCGACCTGATCGATTCGCTTGGCACCGACGACCAGCGACGACATCGCCGGTTGGGCCAGTGTCCACGCCAGCGCGTAGCGGGCCGGTGTCGTGTCGATCTCGGCGGCCAGAGCCTCGAGCGCCTCGAGCGAGTCGAACATCGCGTCGTCCCGCTCCCAGACCCATTCGGGCTTCTCGGCTCCCCGTGATCCCTCGGGTGCCTCCTCACCCCGCCGGTACTTGCCCGTCAGCAGTCCTCCCTGCAGAGACTGGTAGGGTGTGACGCCGATCGAGAATTCCTCGCAGAACGGCAGCTCGTGCTGGAAGTCTCGACGCAGGAAGCTGAAGGGGATTTGCGATGCGACCGGTCGGACCCAGTCGTGCTTCTCGGCCAGCCACAGCAGCTGGCACAGTTGTGCGGCCGAGTGGTTCGAGACTCCGATGCAGCGGGCCTTGCCTTGGCGGACGACCCGGTCGAGTGCTTCGAGGGTTGCTTCCAGCGGCGTAAAGCGGTCGGGCCAGTGAATGATGTACAGATCGATGACGTCGGTGTTGAGTCGTTTGAGGCTGGCGTCGACTTCGCGTTGGATGTGTACGGCCGAGAGTCCTCGATCCTGGGGTCCGGGGCCCAGTGGTCCGCCGACCTTGGTGGCCAGGATGACCTGGTCGCGTCGGTCGGCAATCGCCTTGCCCGTGATCTCCTCGGCCACGCCCCCGGCGCTGCCCAGCACTCGGTCGTAGCCTTCATAGACGTTGGCGGTATCGATGAAGTTGATCCCCATCTCGATCGACTCGTGGACCAGCCGGATCGCATCGGGCTCGGGGACCGGCGTACCAAACGTCATCGTGCCCAGGCAGATCGGGGAAACGAGCAGGCCGCTTGAGCCCAGGGGGCGCAGTTCCATGGTGAGACTTCCGGTTGCAGGATCAGGGGAAGCGGGCCCGGACCGACATGAGTCAGGCCAGGATGTCCTCGACCGGCTCGCCGTGCTGAGCGATCGGATACGGTCGATCGGCCGGATCGTAGATCGACATCGAGGTGTCCAGCCCCATCGCCTTGTAGACGGTCGCGATGAAGGCTTCGGGGCCGACCGGTCGATCGCTGGGATAGGCGCCGATGCGGTCCGAGCTGCCGTGCACGTAGCCGTGCTTGACTCCGGCTCCGGTCATCAGGATGTTGCTGCAGTAGGACCAGTGGTCGCGTCCGCCCTTGCCGTTGATCTTGGGCGTACGTCCCATCTCGCCCATCACCAGCAGCAGCGTGTCATCGAGCAGGCCGCGGGAGTCGAGGTCCTCGCACAGGGCCGAGTAGGCCTGGTCGAAGACCGGCAGGCGGTGGTCGCGGAGGATGTTGAAGTTGCGCTGGTGAGTGTCCCAGCCGTCGAGATCGATCTTGGCCTTCTCGAAGACCTCCCAGGTCACCGTCACGAACCTCACGCCCGACTCGACCAGCCGACGTGCGACGAGCATCGAGTGTCCGTAGAGGTTGTCGCCGTAGCGGGACTGCAGGCCCGGTTGTTCCGACGAGACGTCAAAGGCGCGCCACGGGCTGTTGGGCCGGTTGGTCGCCGTCAGCAGGTCGAAGGCACGGCGGGTGTGGCGGTCGAAGGCCTCGACGGCACCGGATCGCTCGACCCGATCGACCTCGCGACCGAATTGAGCCGTCAGGCTGCGACGTCGGTCGAGTCGATCGAGGGTGAGTTGTTCGGGCAGGGCGACGTCGGGCAGCAGGACCTCGCCTTTGATCCGCTCGGGATGAGCGTACTTGGCCTCCTTGTCGCTGTGGACCCGGCACTTGGTGATGAAGGGGTCGTATTGGCGTCCCAGGAATCCTCCGTAGAGCCCGGGTCGGGTCGAACTCTGGCCCCAGCCGGTGTAGCAGGGCATCCAGACCGAGGCGGGCAGGTCGCGTTGTTCGTGTCTCGAGAGGTATTCGACGACCGAGTTCATGCTCGGGGCCTGCGTGGGCAGGATCGGCACCGCCGGTTGGACCTTCGCCGCCGGCTTGCCGGTCATCGTGTAGAGCAGTCCGGCCGAGTGGTCGTTGGTGTGGTGGCGGGCCGAGCGGATCAGGGTCGAGCGACCCATCCACTTCGAGACCCGTGGCAGCAGATCGCAGAAGTGCACGCCGGGTACATCGGTCGAGGTCGCGCCGAATTCGCCGCGGATCTCCTTGGGCGCCCCGAACTTCGGGTCGAAGGTGTCGTGCAGCGGGGGGCCTCCGAAGAGGTAGACGAGGATGACGTTCTTGGCGGGACCCTGGCCGGGGAACCCGGCGGGTTGCTGGTTCTCGGCCGCCAGCAATTCGGGCAACTGCATGCCGAGCAACGACAACCCGCCGGCGGTGATCGCGTCACGACGCGTCACGCCGTCGCAGGCGCGTTTCAGGTTGCCGAGAACGTTGAGCATGTCTGAGCTCTGATGGGCGGGTGGCTGTTCATGGTATCGGCGTCGATATCAATGTACCAACAGCGATTGATCGGTTGCCTGTGGGTGTGGAGGAATCGGGGTGTGGGGGGGGCGGGGTGTGGGCTATGGGATGCAACCCCTCCGGGGTTGTTGGAGGTTAGATCACGCGTTTGTAGTCGAAGCCGCCGAGGGTGAAGCCGGTGGCCTGCTGGTCGGGATCGAGTTGGAAGGCGGCGATCTCGCCGGCACCTCGGCCGCCGCGGACGCGGTAGGTTGCGGACTCGCCGGTTGGCTCGAGAACGCCTCCGGTATGCAGCGGGTAGGGCCACAGAGGCGAGATTTCCAGATGCAAGTCTCCCCCTCTGTTCGCCACGTGGACCGGGACGCCCGGTTCGGCCACGTAGAGGCCAGCTCGGTCGTCGGTGCTGGGGGAATCGACGGACGTTTCGGCCGCGGTGGGTCGTGACGAGGTGGTCTCGGACGGGTTGATGGCCGGTGGTTCCAGCGGTGGCAGGTCGGGGTTGCCCAGCAGGCGTTCGAGGATGCGGACGGTGATCGGCTGGATCAGAGGGTAGGGCCAGAGATTGGCCAGGACGATCGCGCCGAGGCGGTGCTGCTGCGAGAAGAGGATCTGCGAGGAGAATCCGAAGATGCCTCCCCCGTGCCCGTGATACACGGTGTTGCCCACCCGCAATGATCTCCAGCCCAGGCACTGCGCGGCCGACCAGTCGGGTTCGGAGTACTGGGGCTGGTGGAATTCTCGGAGAGTCGGCTCATCCAGCACGTCGCCTGCTACGGCTCGATCGCGGGTGCGAAACTGAAGCGAGATCCAGCGTGCGAGGTCGGCGACACTCGAGTGCAACTGGCCACAGGCTGCCACTCCGCCCAGGCCGACATGGGGAGCCGGCTTCAACTGGTCGCGGAACAGGTCCGGCGAATAGCCCACCGCCATCCGGTCGCGCTGGTCTGCGGGCAACCAGTAGATGCTGTCGGTCATCTGCAGCGGTTCCAGCAGGTGCTGCTGGACGTATTCAAAGTAGTCCTGCCCCGAAACGCGGGCAATCACCTCGCCCAGCAGGCCGAAGGCGAGATTGGAATACTTGAAGGCATGATCGGCGGGCAGGACGATCTCTGTGTCGGCGAGAGCCTCGAGGATCTCGTCTCGCGAGGGGAATTCGGAGGTCGACCAGGTGGGGAGCGGCGTCTCGGTGACGAGTCCTGCCCGGTGAGTCAGCAGTCGTCTCAGCGTGACGTCGTCGCGACGTCCGGCGACTTCGCGGGCCGAGGCGAACTCGGGGATGTGTTGCTGCAGCGTGTCGTCCAGTGACAGGCCGCCCCGGTCTCGGAGCTGCAGCACCGCGGCGGTGGTCAGGGTCTTCGTGATCGAGGCGACCCGGTGCAGAGTGTGCTGATCGGCCGGTTCACCCGTGCCCAGGTCGCGGGTCCCTAGGCCTCGTGACCAGGCCAGTTCCTGGTCGACGACGATCCCGACGCACAGGCCCGGCAGTCGTTGCTCGAGCACAAGTTGTTCGAGCTCGGACTCGATGGCGGGGAGCGCGGTGGTGAGGAGGTCGGTCATGGATCGAGTCTAGCCGGTTGGCTGAGGTGGTACAGGAAGATGCCGGCGGCGGCGGCGACGTTGATCGAGTCGACGCGGTCGGTCATCGGGATGGTCCAGAGTTGATCGCAGAGTTCGACCAGCGAGTCGTCCAGCCCGGAGGTCTCGTTGCCCAGCATCAGCACCAGTCGATCGGGTCGAGTGACCTGGTGCAGCGGAATGGCGTGTTCGTCGAGGACTGCTCCGGCGGTGGCGAAGCCCCAGTGCTCACGCAGTCGGACGATGTCGCCGGGGAGGTCCTGGCAGAGTCGGATGGGGAGCCTGAGTGCCGAGCCGGTCGAGACTCGCAGCGTGCGGCGTGAGAAGGGGTCGGCGGTCCCGGTGTCGACCAGCAGACCGTCGATGCCCAGTGCGGTGGCCAGGCGGATGATCACGCCCAGGTTCTGGGGATCGCTGACTGATGGGCAGGCCAGGAAGGTCTGCAGCGGTTGCAGTGTGTCGACGAGTTCCTCGAGCAGCGGGGAGGGGGGACGAAGGGCACAGCCGAGCAGTCCGGCGTGGAAATCGAATCCGACCAGGCGGGTCGCCAACTCCTCGGGCAACACGTACACCGGCAGGTCCGGCGGGATCCAGTCGTCGTTGCGGGCCAGCTTGCGGTCGCTGATCAGCAACGAGACCATCTCGCAGTCGCTCTCGATCATCCGCCGCACCACCCGGTCACTCTCGGCGACCATCATCCCCAGGTCGCGGGTGCGGTTGGTCGACCGGAGATTCCGGTAGATCTCGATCCGCTCATCGTCCAGCGACTCAACCGGGAAGACGGGCATCGATCAGAAGGCGAGCACGCGCTGGGGGTTCTCGACCAGCATCGTGTGCACCTGCTTGTCGGTGATGCCCAGCTTCTTCATGGCCGCGACCAGGCCGGTCGTGACCACCGTGTAGTCACTCTCGGTGATCTTCCACTCGCGGCCGGTCCCCTTGGCTCCGGTGTAGTCGTTGTTGAAGTAGGGGCCGTTGTCGTGGCTGAAGTAGATCTGCTTGACGTGTCCCGAGTCGACCAGTGCCTTGACCTGCCGGGCGATCTTCAGGTTGCCGTAGTCCTTGGCATGCCCGACGCGGTCGAACTGGACCCCGATGCCCATCCCCACCAGCCGCCGGTGGTACTCGTGAGCCTCGCTCTCGGTGCGGTCGTCGAGGTTGCCCTGGTGGCCGATGATGATCTTCGAGGGAGTGACGCCGTGCTTGAGGAACAGCTGGGCTTCTTCGAGTCCTCCGCCGTCGGTGGTGTGAGTGGTGATCGGGCAACCTGTTGTGCGGCTGGCGATCGCAGCGGCGATGTGGCAACGTCGCTCGCTGGGCCGCAGGAAATTGCTGGTGGCACACTTGATGATCCCCACCGGGATCCTGGTGAAGTCGTCGCCCCAGTCTCCGTGAGGGTCCTCCATCCCCGAGGTGATCTCCTTGATGTAGAGCCCGGCGATCTTCTTCACTCCGTCGCGACGACGACCCAGGGCCAGGGCCCACGGATGCTGAGGCGCCAACGCCTCGCACCAGAACCCCGTGCAGGCGATTACGTGGATCGGTGTCTTGCGGGCCAACTCCTGCAGCAGACGCGGATAACGTCCGACCCGGATCGGAGTGCACTCGACAATCGCACCCGGACCCTCTCCGGTGCCCAGTGTCTGGTGGAAGCGGTCGAGCAGCTTGACGGTGAAATCGAGCATCTGCTTGCGGACCGGTGCGATCGGAGCGGGTGCGATTTCGTAGAGCTCGGCCCAGTCGATCGCCGGGGCATGCTCGTGCATCAATGTCACACCCAGCTTCGAGGCATCGACGGGCCCGAGCACGGTTCTCACCTTGGGACCCGGCTTCGGCTTCGCCGTCGCTGCGGTGGCGGCGGTGGCGGCGGTGGCGGCGGTGGCGGCGGTGGCGGTGGCGGCGGTGGCGGTGGCGGTGGTGTGAAGGAACTGGCGGCGGGAGAGCGAAGTGGTGGTGTTGGGGTCGGTCATCGTGTGGGCTCGATCTGGGGGGGGCGGTGTGTTGAGTGGGGTAGAGGGTTACAATGTTGCCGTGATGAAAAGGCAGGTGCAAGTTGTGGCGGTCTTCTTCGTGGCAATGGTCACGTGGGGAGGCTGGTCATTTGCGGCTCCGCCGGAGTCTCTGAAGACGACTACCGCCACGTGGGACTGGGCCACAGATCTGCGGGCCGATGCCGGGTCCCGGAATCCTCTGCCTGACGGATACGGATTCGGGAACGTATGGCACCTGTTGCGGACCACGCGTTCGCAGGGGCCGATGGCCACCCGGACCTGGCAGCGTGACGGTCGCTACGCGATGTTGAAGTTGCGAGGTGACCGGTTGTTCTCGGCGCCGATCTCGGCCTGGGCGTTCCGGCTGAAGCCGTCGGCGTTGGCCCCGTTCGCCGGTCGGTACACCTCGGCCCAGAACATTGGCGTGTCCTTCAAGGCGGGCGACGTGGTGATTGCGCCGGGACCGGATCATGCGATTGTGGTCGGTTGGCGGAGCCCGGTGACGGGGATCCTGGAGATCCAGGGTGAATTCCAGCACGCTCAGTCCTGCTGCGGAGTCAATTCTCAGATCAACTGGTACGTGGAGCGTGGCCCGGCTCCGGATCCTCTACGTGGCTTCCGGCCGGTGTCACTGGCCAAGGGTCGCTCGGATTTCGGGACCCCGACCGAGCACGGTCGCTTTCACCTCAAAGATCTCAAAGTGAAGTCCGGCGACTTCGTCTACTTCATCGTCGATTGCGTGGCCGACGGCACCTCGACTCCGCATTACGGTGACGCGACGCGGCTGGTGGCGAAGTTGACCGTCCGCGGGGCGACATTGCCCAAGCCGCCCAGTTACGAGAAGTTGGTCCGACCGCTGTTGGCCAAGCACTGTGTCGGTTGTCACGGCCAGGAGACACGCGAGGGTCGGCTGGACCTGAGGACCCTGGCGGGGATCCTGGCTGGAGGCGAGAGCGGTCCGGCGATCGTGCGGGGGGACCCTCAGAAGAGTTTCCTGGTTCAGCTGGTCCATGCTGGCGAGATGCCTCCCCGGGGCGAAGAGAAACTGGCGGCCGCCGAGCGACTGACGCTCAGCCGCTGGGTCCTGGCGGGTGCCCCAGCCGACGACGATCCCGGCGACGTGCCTCCCTTGAGGCTGGTCAGTGATGAGGACCGAAAGCACTGGTCATTTCAGAAGCCACGACGGCCCAGGGCACCGGTCGTGCGGGCTGTCGATCGAGTGCGATCGCCGGTCGATGCCTTCGTGCTGAGTCGTCTCGAGGCCGCGGGCCTGGGGTTGGCCCCCGAGGCGGATCGGTCGGCGTTGTTGAGGCGAGCCAGCCTCGACCTGCTGGGACTTCCTCCCTCGCTGGCTGCCCAGTCGGCCTACCGCGCCGACACCGCACCGGGTGCCTACGAGCGGATGATCGACCGCCTGCTGGGTGATCCCCGCTACGGAGAACGCTGGGGCCGTCACTGGATGGACGCGGCTGGTTATGTCGACGTGAGGCTGTTTGATGGCGACGCGGCGACGATCTATTTGAACGAGGGCATGTGGCGGTACCGAGATTACTGCATCGCGGCTCACAATGCCGATATGCCCTGGGACCGGTTCATCACCGAGCAGCTGGCCGGAGACGAGCTGGCGGCCTGGGACACGATGAAGCGGTGGACGCCCGAGGTGCAACAGAAGCTGATTGCCACCGGGTTCCTCCGCAACGTCGAGGATCCCACCAGTGAGAACCAGTACGGCGTCAAGGAACGCTACGACGTGCTGTTTGACCTGATGAAGACTGTTTCCTCGAGCCTGCTGGGACTGACCCTGGAATGTGCCCGGTGTCATAGTCACAAGTACGACCCGATTCCCCAGCGGGACTTCTATCGATTCATGGCCTGTTTCGAGCCGGCGATGAACGTCCACGATTGGCGGAAGCCTCAGCAGCGGTTTCTGCACACGGTCTCGGCGGCTGAAAAGGTCGAGGTGGATGCTCACAACGCCGGTGTCGCGGCACGGGCCAAGGTGCTCACCGAGCAGTTGAAGCAGGCCGAAGCGCGGCTCAAGAGTTCAAAGGACGGTGCTTCCGAGCAGGTGGCGGCGCTCAGGAGTCAACTGGCGAAACTGAATGCGTCGAAGCGGGGTTATGGCAAGATCCAGGCGTTGTGGGACGTGGGAGCGGATTCGCCGTCTCAGTTGCTGAGGCGGGGCCAGTGGAACAAGCCGGGGATCCGGATCGAGCCGGGGTTCCTGGAAGTCTTGTCTCCGGGCCGCGCCGAAGCCGCCCGTCGGCCTCGCGAGGCTCGACCCGGTACCAGCGGCCGTCGGCTGGCCTTGGCCCGCTGGATGACTCGCCCCGATCATCCTCTGACAGCACGCGTGATCGTCAACCGCGCGTGGCATCATCACCTGGGAGCCGGCATCGTGGCCACTCCGGGCAACCTGGGTCGGAACGGCGCGAAGCCCACTCACCCCGAGCTGCTCGACTGGCTGGCGACCGACTTCGTGGATCACGGCTGGAGCCTGAAGCATCTTCATCGCCGCATCATGCTCTCGGCGACCTACCGCCAGGCATCGCATCGCAGCGACCGGATGGCTGTTGAGGCCGTGGTGATCGATCCGGGCAACCGGTTGTTGTGGAGGACGAACCTGCGTCGGATCGAATCTGAGGTGCTCCGCGACTCGGTGCTCCTGGTCTCGGGCCGGTTGGACCTGGCACCGGGTGGTCCTCCGGTGATGCTGACGACTCCCACGAACGGGTTGTCGATGGTGAAGCCGGGGTCGTCTCCGACGGATAAGAATCGCCGCAGCATCTACCTGCTGGCTCGACGCGTCTACCCGTTGCGGTTCCTGGAGCTATTCGATTCTCCGGTCGTCCCGGTCAACTGCACCAATCGGCCTCAATCGGCCACCGTGCTCCAGTCGCTGGCCCTGCTCAACAGCCAGTTCGTGGTCGAGGGTGCCGAGTCGATGGCCGGTCGTGTGCAGCGGCATGCCGGCGACGATCCGTCGCAGCAGGTGAGGGTGGCGTACCGGTTGAGCCTGTGTCGAGATCCGGATGCCGGCGAGCTGAAATCGTGTCGCGACTTTCTTACCGAGCAGGCTGCCGACTCGGATGGCCCCGCAGCCTTACGCGACCTGTGCCAGATGCTGTTGTGTACGAACGAGTTCCTGTTTGCTCCCTGAGAGGTCTGGGGCGGCGGATGTCTGTGGAAGCGAGACGCAAAGAGACTCTGACCATGTTCGACGCGAAGACCACATCGATCGTCGCTACGCCGGGTCCGACCCGTCGCCAGATGCTGGCCGAGGCCGGATCGGGATTCGGCACGTTGGCTCTGGCCGGGATGCTCGAGCAAGACGGCCTGCTGGCGGCCGGAGCCGAGCCGAGTGATTTGGTGCCGCGTGCCGGTCACGCCCGCCCCCGAGCTCGTGCCGTGATCCAGTTGTTCCAGAACGGCGGTCCGTCCCAGATGGACCTCTTCGACGAGAAGCCCGAATTGACCGCTCAGCACGGCAAGGTGCCCAGCCAGGAGATCGAGACGTTTCAGCTGGACAACAACAACGTGCTGTTGAAGTCGCCGTACAGGTTTTACGAGGCGGGCGAGTGCGGCATGCGGCTCGGTGAACTGATCCCTCATACCTCCTCGATCGCCGACGAGATCTGCCTGGTGCGTTCGATGCACACCGGGCACAACAATCACCCGTTTGCGATCAACATGATGCAGACGGGCAAGACCTTCCCCGGCCGGCCGGCGATGGGGTCGTGGATCTGTTACGGGTTGGGGACCGAGCGGGACGACCTGCCGGGTTACGTCGTGCTGCGGAGTCCCAAGGGGTACAACACGTCGGGGAAGATGGTCTGGTCGAGTGGCTGGTTGCCGGCGGTGTACCAGGGGACCGAGTTCAACAGCAGTGGCGACGTGGTGCATTACCTGTCGCCGCGGCCGGGAACGAAGCCGGCCGGTCGTCGGCGGGCGCTGGACCTGCTGGCCAGGTTGAACCGTCGGCACCAGAAGCGGTACCCGCTGGAGACCGAGTTGGAGGCTCGGATTCAGAATTATGAACTGGCTGCCAGGATGCAGCTGGCCGCTTCGGATGCATTGGATCTGAAGCAGGAATCGAAGGAGACTCGTGCCTTGTACGGTCTCGACAACCCGGTGACCGCCGCCTACGGATCCCGGGTGTTGATGGCGCGGAGGCTGGTCGAGGCGGGTGTGAGGTTCGTGCAGGTGTTTCCTCCGGTCAGCCCCAGTTTTCAGCCGTGGGACAATCACAACAACCTGCCCAGGGACCTGCCGAACATCTGTCGCCAGACCGACCAGCCCAGTGCGGCTCTGGTGAAGGACCTGAAGCGTCGTGGCCTGCTCGATGACGTGATGGTGATGTGGACCGGCGAGTTTGGCCGGCTGCCGATTTCCGAGGCGAAGGACGGGCGGGATCACAACCGCAACGCCTTCAGCCTGTGGATGGCCGGCGGAGGCTTCCGGGCCGGACACGTGCACGGTGCCACCGATGACTTTGGCTACGCGGCGGTCGAGAACCGTGTGAGCGTGGCGGACTTGCACGCGACGGTCCTGCACCAGCTGGGCCTGGACCATCGCCGCCTGGCGTACCGTCACAGTGGTCGGCCCGAGCGGTTGACCGATCCCGAGGTGACCGGTGCGCGAGTGCGGAGCGAGCTGCTGGCCTAGGGGCGGTTGAAAAACCGGGAGCCGGGGGTCAGACGCCGCCTGTGGTACGCCGGAGGCGGACCACAAGCGGGGCCTGAACCCTTCACAACAGGCTGCTAGGGGCAGTTGTGCCCTAGAGCATTTCCGGCACGACGCTGCCGTGCGGGAGCAGGAAGTGGGGTCGGCCGAGGCTGTCGTAGGTTCGAGTGGTCTCGACGTTGAAACCCAACAGGTGATACAGCGTGGCCAGGATGTCCTTGGGGTTCAGAGGCCGCTCGATCGGGTAGCCGGCGTGTGGGTCGGTTGCCCCGATGACCTGGCCACCCCGGATGCCGGCTCCGGCAAACAGCCCGCTGTACGCGTAGCTCCAGTGCTCGCGGGCACCTCCGGGCTTGTTGCCGATCTTGGGAGTCCGGCCGTGCTCGCTGATCAGCAGCACCGCGGTCTCCTCGAGCATGCCTCGCTGCTCGAGATCTTCCAGTAGTGCGGTGTAGACCTGGTCGAGCGTCGGGCAGAGGCCTTCCTTGAGCCGGGGGAAGTTGTTCAGGTGGGTGTCCCAGCCGGTGTTCTCGGGACCGAACTCGTCCCAGTAGACGGTGACGATTCGCGAGCCCGCCTCGATCAGCCGTCGTGCCGCCAGGCTGGCCTGCCCGAACAGCGTGTAGCCGTATCGCTCTCGGGTCGGTGCCGGTTCGTTGGTGACGTCCAGTGCCCGGCTGCAGTCGGCACTGGTCAGCATGTCGAAGGCCATCTGGCGGAATCGATCGAGTCCCTCGGCCTGCCGGCTGGCTGCCAGGTGACGTCGGGAGCTGTCGAATTGTTCGAGCAGGCTGCGGCGTCGATTGAGTCGATCGATGCTGACACCTTCGGGCAGATCGAGCCCGGTCTGGGCGACCTTGTGGGCGAACTTGACCATGGGAGAGAGTTCGAGCACGGTGGGGGCCATCACCCGGAAGGTACTCTCGGGGGTGATCCCGTCGTGGGGGTCGAAGTGGCTGCGGATGGCGCGGCCTCCGTCGGCCGAGGGGTGCCCCGCCTCGCGGGTGGCGGTGCCGTCGAACTGGCCGAAGATCGGTTCCCACTGGTTGCCCAGCCACGCCGGCGTCAGGCCTCGATGGCTGCGGTTGCGGCTGCGGCTGTTCAGTTCCCAGGGCAGGCACATGTTGCGGGGCATTCCGCGAGGTGCTTGTTGGCCGGGGGTGCGATCCCAGAGGTAATCGAGGGATGAGCCGAGAAAGGGCCAGTAGTCACCAGGGTCCCGCAGCGGGTTCTGGGGGATGCCGGTCAGAGCGTAGGCGACGCAGTGAGTCGGGTGCGGGTGGGTCATCGAGCGGACCAGGGTGGTACGGTCGAGCCAGCGTGAGAGCCTGGGCAGGTGCTCGCAGATCTGCACACCCGGCAGGGCGGTGGAGATCGGAGAGAACTCACCGCGGACATCGGCCGGGGCGTTGGGCTTCATGTCGAGCGTATCCTGCTGGCTCCAGGCTCCATAAAGGAAGAGCACGATGCAGGACTTGGCCTTGCCGAAACCGGCTTGGGTTCCGGCGACCGGAGCCGCCTTGGCGGCGTCGTTTCGCAGTAGCGTATCCAGGGACAGGCCACCCAGGCCCAGCGTGCCGGCTTCGAGCAGCTCGCGGCGGGTCAGGCCCGAGCAGAGTTCTCGACGGTTTCCCAGGAGACGGAGCATGAAGAGAGGGTTCGCGCGGGGTGCTTGACGGTGTCCAGTCTACCGGTGAAGCCCCAGGCGCGACATCTCTTTCGTTTCCCGCCGCCGACGAATCAGAACCCAGGCCATCGGTTCACCGCAGGCGGTTCAGACCCCCGAGCCTCAACCGCGGTCCGGGATGGCCATGTCGGGTTCTTCGCAGGTGATGAACTCGATCAACGCCGGTTGCCCCTCATGCGTGGCGGAGATGGCCCGTCCGAAGGCCGCGCGGACTTCATCGGGTTGCTCGATCCGTTCACCGTGGGCTCCCAGCGAACGGGCCAGGTCGGCGTAGTCGCCAGTGAGGAACTTCGTGCCGTATTTCTCGACCGAGATCGGGATGTGCTTCTCGTAGTTGCCCATCGCCGAGTTCTTGAACACGACGGTCAGGATCGGGATCTCCTCACGGACGGCAGTCTCGATGTCCATCCCCACCATCCCGATCGCGGCGTCGCCCATGAAGTTGACGCAGAGTTTTTCGGGAGCGGCAATCTTGGCACCCATGATGACTCCGAGTCCGAAGCCGAGCTGGGTCGAGTGTCCCCAGCCCAGGTAGCCTCGAGGAGTGGTCGTCTTGTGCATCGGCACCAGTTGGTCTCGAGGGTTCCCCGAGTCGTGGGTGACGATCGTGGTGGCCGGATCGGTGACTGCGATGAAGTCGGCGATCACGCGGTAGGGGTTCAGCGGTACCTGGTCGCTGGCGAACTTGGCGGCATAGCGTGCGTCCCAGGCCGCGGTCGTCCCGGCCACATGCGCTTCGACCTCGGCCCGCTCGGGTCGACCCTCGTCGTGACCGAGTTGGCTCTTGAGTTCTTCGAGCAGTGCGACTGCGGCCAGTTGGCAGTCACCCAGCAGCGGCACATCGGCGACGTAGTGCTTGTTCAGATCTCGGGGGTCGATCGTGTTGTGAATGATCCGTTTGCCGGCGGGGATATTGGGAGCAAACACGCTGCGGGTCAGGCTGGATCCCAGTGCGAGGATCGCGTCGCAGCGGTCCAGGTAGTCCAGTGACATGTCGGTACAGCTGTGCGACCCGGTGCCCAGGGCCAGCGGGTGCGTTTCATTGAAGCCGCTTTTTCCCAGCAGTGTGGTCATCACCGGGGCCCCGAGGAATTCGGCGACGGCCGTCATCGCCTCACTCGCCTCGGCATACAGCACACCCTGCCCGGCCCAGATCATCGGGTGCTCGGCGGCCAGCAGCAGCCGGGCCGCATCGCGGACCGCGTCGGGATCGACTCCGGCTCGGGCGGCGGTGACCGCCGTGTAGTCGAGCTCTTCGGAGAGTTCCTCGACGGCCACGTCGGTGGGGATCTCGAGCATCACCGGACCGGGCCGTCCGGTTCTCAGCGCGGTGAACGCCCGCCTCATGCGCTGAGGCAGCGAATCGGCCGTCAGCAGCTGGTCGGCCCACTTGGTGGTGGCCCGGTAGTTGGGCACGGCGTTGAAGCTGGGGGGTGTGCCCGATTCCATGCGGTCCATTCCACCGGGCAGGAACAGGATGGGGCTCGAGTCGGTGTAGGCATGAGCGATGCCGGCGAACGCGTTTTCGGCTCCGGCGGCCTGCTGCACGGTGACCGTGCCGATCCGCTTGCCGTTGCTGACCCGCGAGAGGCCATCGGCCATGTTCTCGGCAACCCGTTCCTGCCGAGCGACGATCGGCCGGATGCCGGCCGCGGAGATGGCTTCGAGGATCGGGGTGAAGGGGAACAGGAACACCTGCTCGATGCCTTCTCGCTTGAGGATCTCGGCGACGGCCTGGTCGACTCGCATGGGGGTGAGCTTTCTGTTTGGGATCTCAACTCATTGTGCTGAGCATTCTCCGTCGAACCGCTCACAATCTCAACACAGTGGGCAGCAACCGACGGGGACTGGCTCCGCAGGTGCCTGTCCCGTGCTTGTCTCGGAGTAGTTTCGGGGTAGTTTCGGGGTAGTTTCGGGGTGTTTGAGGAAATGGGGACAGGCACCTGCGGAGCCAGTCCCTGGGTGTTTGAGGAGATGGGGGACAGGCACCTGCGGAGCCAGTCCCTGTTGTGGTGCACACCGATTTTGACTTTCTGGCTCGCAGGCGGTACAAAGTGACATCGCCGAGGCTGCGGGATCACGTATTGTGGCCGGGCGTCAATTTGTGAGGAGGTCATTCGATGACCATGATGCTCAACATCGTGCCCAACCGGTGCACCGGTTGCATGCAATGCGAACTCGCCTGTTCGTGGGTCCAGACCGGGACGTTTCAACCGTCCCGCTCGCTGATCCGCGTCAACGTCTTCGACGAGGAAGCCAGTTACGCTCCCTTTACCTGCCTGCAGTGTGACGAGGCGTGGTGCATGAACGCCTGCCCGGTCAATGCGATCGGGGTGGAGGAGGGCACCGGGGCGAAGATTGTCAGCGAATCGCTGTGCATCGGTTGCCATCTCTGCACGATCGCCTGCCCGTTTGGCACCGTCTACACGTTGCCGACGACCGACACGGCGAGCAAGTGCAACCTCTGCGGCGGCGAGCCGGCCTGCGAGGCGGCCTGCCCGACGGCGGCAATCGAGTATATCGACAGCGACGTCAGCGGCAGTTGGCTGCAGCCCTGGGCCGAAAAGGTCGACTCGAAATACGTCGCGGCCTCGCTGTAGACGACCGCGAAACAAAGAGACAGCGAACACGACCAGACACGAGGCCCTTTCGGGCGTCAACACAAGCGGAGAACAGATGATGAGTGGTTGGACAGGCAAGATGCTGCGAGTCGACATGACCGCTGGCACCGCGGTGGCCGAAGACATTCCGCAGGAGTGGATGGCCGAATACATCGGCGGACGTGGGTTGGCCGACCGCTACCTTTATGAAGAGATGGACCCGACGGTCGATCCGCTGTCTCCAGAGAACGTGTTGATCTTCGCCACTGGACCGCTGACCGGTACCTGTGCTCCCTGCGGGTCCCGCTACATGGTGGTCACCAAGGGCGCCCTGACCAACTGCATCACCACCTCCAACTCGGGCGGGTTCTGGGGCCCGGAGCTGAAGTTCGCCGGCTACGACCTGGTGCTGATCTCGGGCAAGTCCGAGACGCCCAAGTACCTGTTCATTTACGATGACCGGGTCGAGTTGCGTGACGCGTCGCATTTGTGGGGCAAGACGGTTGGTGACACCGAGGACGGTTTGCGTGAGGAGCTGGGGATTCCCGGTTTGCGGACCTGTTGCATCGGACCTGCCGGCGAGAACCTGGTGAAGTTCGCCTGCATCATGAACGACAAGCACCGCGCCGCGGGCCGCAGCGGTGTGGGCACGGTGATGGGTTCCAAGGGACTCAAGGCGATCGCCGTCCGCGGCACCGGCGGTGTCACGCTTGCTGATCCGGATGGTTTCATGAAGGCGTTGTGGGACATGCGGGGTGTGATGATGGTCAACCCGACCTACGAGGCCTTCGGCAGGTACGGCACGGCCTCGACGATCGACCTGACCCAGGCGTTTGGCGCCCTGCCGACTCGCAACTTCCAGCAGGGCCAGTTCGAGGAGGCCGAGAATCTCAACGGGAACACGATCCGTGACACCCGCCTGACCGCCAACAAGGCCTGCTTCGCCTGCACGATCGCCTGCGGCCGCGTCTGCGAACTGGGAGAACATTCAGACAAGTTCCTCGTCAACACTCACCCCAAGAACTGGAAGCAGGCGGGCGAGGGTCCCGAGTACGAGGCGGCTTGGGCGCTGGGGGCCGACACCGGTGTCGGTGACCTCGACGCGGTGCTCAAGGCCAACTGGCTCTGCAACGACCTGGGTATGGACCCGATCTCGATGGGTTCGACACTGGCCAGCGCGATGGAGCTGTACCAGGACGGCACGGTGACCGACGAGCACGTCGAGATTCCCCTGGAATTCGGCTCGGCCGAGGCCTTGGTGCGGATGACCGAGGCGACCGCGTACCGCGAGGGATTCGGAGACGACCTGGCCGAGGGGGCGAAGTTGATGGGTGAGAAGTGGGACAATCCTGACGTGTTCATGGGGGTCAAGGGGCAGGAATTCCCGGCGTATGACCCGCGTGGCTTTGTCGGGATGGGCGTGGCGTATGCCACCTGCAACCGGGGCGCCTGTCATCTCAGAGCCTGGACCCCGGGGTTCGAGACTTCCGAGAGCACGCCTCATACGACCGACGGCAAGAGCGAGTGGGTGGTGCACGAACAGCACCGCTCGACGGCTCACGACGCCACCGGCCTGTGCCTGTTCACCGGCTTCGCCGGCGGCTCGCTCGAGTCGTTCACTCCGCTGGTCGCCGCGGCGACTGGTGTGGATTACACGGTCGACGATTTCGTGGCGATCGGTGAGAAGACCTGGAACCTGGAGCGGTTGTGGAACTTGAGGGCCGGCCTGACCAAGGCCGACGACAATCTGCCCAAGCGGCTGCTAAATGAGCCTCATACCGAAGGCCCCTCGGCGGGAGTGACCGTCGATCTGGATGCCATGCTGCCGGTCTACTACCGCGAGCGTGGCTGGGACGAAGAGGGCGTACCGACCGAGGAGAAGCTGGCCGAGCTGGGGCTGGCGTCGATGTAGGGCCCCGTGGGCCGAAGGACACCGGTGACCGTGATGGCCACCGCGAGTAAGGAAACGACTGACCATGACGAAGCATGTCATCATCGGCGGTGGCCCGGTGGCCACCAACGCGATCGAAACCATCAGGCAATACGGCAACGGCGAGGCGTCGATCACGCTGATCAGCGACGAGCCGCCTCATTCGAGAATGGCCCTGCCGTATTGGCTCTCGGGACGAGTCCCCCGCGAACACACTCACACCGCAGACGACGCCGAATTCGCTCGACTGGGCGTCGATGCCAGGATCGGCCAGAGGGTCACCGCGATCGATACCGCCTCGCGCACCGTGACACTGTGCGACGAGAGCACCCTGGAATACGACAACCTGCTGATCGCCACCGGCGCGGCACCGCTGGGTCTGCCGATCCCCGGAGCCGACCTCTCCGGCGTCCAGTCCCTGTGGTCCCTCGAACACACCGCCAGCCTGCTGGAAGCCACCGAGGGACTCGAGTCACCTCGGGTGACGATGATCGGGGCCGGCTTCATCGGCTTCATCATGCTCAACGCCATGCACAAGCGAGGCTTTGACCTGACGGTCATCGAGCGGGAAGGACACGTGCTGCCCAGGATGCTCGACGCCGAGTCGTCGGGGCTGGTCGAGAGCTGGCTGGGACTCAAGGGAGTCACATTGCACACGGGTGCGTCGGTCGAGTCGATTGCCGAGGGTGAGGGGGGCGGCAAGGTCGTCTCGATGTCCGGAGGCGGGACGGTCGAGGCCGACGTGGTGGTCGTGGCGACCGGCATCGCGCCCAACACTCAACTGGCATCCGATGCCGGGATCCAGATCGACGACGGGATCATCGTCAACGACCGCTGCCAGACCAGCGCCGAGGGTGTCTACGCCGGAGGCGACGTCGCCCAGGGCCCGGTGCTCGGTGGGGGCGACAACGAGATCCACTCGATTCAACCCACTGCCGTGGACCACGGCCGAATCGCCGGGGCCAATATGGCCGGTCACGATGCCCAGTACCCGGGCAGCCTGTCGCTGAACATCCTGGATGTCTGCGGCCTGCAGAACGCCAGCTTCGGCAACTGGGGCGACACCTCGGATGACGCCGTGACGATCTCCAATGCCGCCGATCACATTTTTCGCAAGTTCATCTTCAGTGGCGAGAGGATCAGTGGTGCGGTCTTCGTGGGACAGGCCAACGACCTGGGCATGCTGACCGACGTCGGCATGGTCAAGGGGATTATGCAGACCCAGACCGAACTGGGCGCCTGGAAGGGGTTCCTCAAGGAGAACCCCTTTGACGTCAGGCGGGCCTACATCGCCACCGGCGTGGCAGCTTCGCTGGCCGGGACGACCCTGTTGGGCCAGAAGGCCGAGCCTCGAGGATTCCACTTCGGCGGCGAAGCGCCTCGTTCGGCCGTCGACGGCTCACATGCCCAGTTGATTGCACCCAGGGCCGCCGCGATGGAGAAGGCGGCCGAGGTGGCTGCGGCGATGGCGGCCGAGGCGGCTGCTGCGGAGGCCGAGGCGACTGATGAGGGCGGTGAGGCGGCCCAGTAATGCAGATCCGCGTCAAGCTGATGGCGGCGTTGAAAGACAAGTCGCCCGAGGGCAACGTGCTGGACTTGCCCGACGGGGCCACGATCAACCAGGCCCTGGCAGCGATGAGCGTTCCGGGCAACTTCGTGCACCTGGTGATGGTCAACAACCAGATGGAACGTGATCGCGGACGCGAGTTGGCCGACGACGATGAGCTGATGGTGATGCCGCCGGTCGGGGCGGGCTAGGTCAGCAGGCCTTCGATCGGTGTGCCGTGGTAGACGGCGTGGGGCCGCTTGAGGTTGTCGTCCCAGGTGGCGTGCTGATCGATCCCCAAGGCGTCGTAAATCGTCGCCGCCATGCTCTCGGGCGTCTGCTTGTTCTCCCTGGGCTGACCTCCCTCGGCATCCGAGGCCCCAATCACCTTGCCGCCACTGGCTCCGGCGCCGGCAAAAAAGACACTCTGCACCGCACCCCAGTGGTCGCGGCCGGGCAGCTCGTAGTACTGAGGCAAAGTGAACACCCGCGGCGTGCGGCCAAACTCGCCGGCGGCGACGATCAGGGTGTCTTCCAACAGGCCACGCTCGTGCAGGTCGTCGATCAGGGCCGAGAGTGCCTGGTCGGTGGGAGGGAGCATCAGGTTCTTGAGGTGGTCGAAGGCGTTGCCGTGAGTGTCGAAGCCGCCTCGACCGAGGTTGACCTGCACCATGCTGACTCCGACCTCGACCAGCCGAGCGGCCATCAGCAGCGAGTATCCAAAGAGGTTGCGGCCGTAGCGGTCCAGTGCCTTGGGATCGGCGTTTTCGATATCGAATGCGCGGCGGACTCGGCCGGAGGTCAACAGGCTGAGTGCACCGCTGCGGTAGCGTTCGAGGCTGTTGACGGTGGCGTAGCGGTCGAGGAACCGTTGCTGGAGTTCGATGCTGCCCAGCAGTGCCTTGCGGTTGTCGATGCGTCCCTGCGTGAGTCCATCAGCGAGGCTGAGGTTGGGGGCTCGGAAGACCGGGTAGCCTGTGTGCTGTGCCTCGGGACGCCTCTGATGGTCCCAGCAGTTCGGGCAGGCACCCGACCACTTGCAGTCGCTGGCCGCCTTGAGCAGCCAGGGATCGAACCTCGGGCCCATCCGCCCGGCGAGTGTGCCCGGCGTGGTGATCGGGTAGGGCAGCACGGCCGAGCCGGGCAGGCCGTTGCGACCCGGTAACATCCGTCCGGCCATCGCGGCGATGCCGGGGAAGTCACTCGGCTTGGGGCCGCTGCCGAAGCTGGGCGGCAGGCTACTGCGGCCGGTCAACATCAGGCTGGTGCCCTGCAGGTGTTCGTTCCAGCCGTGTGAGACGCTGCGGCACAGAGCCCACTTGTCGCTGCGGGCCGCCAGCAAGGGCAGGTGCTCGCAGATCTGCACGCCGGGTGTGCGAGTCGAGATCGGATCAAATTCGCCTCGGATGTTCGCCGTCGCCTCAGGCTTCGGATCGAAACTCTCGTGCTGTGCCAACCCGCCGGTCAGAAACACATAGATCACCGAGCGGGGCCGGCGTGGTGAGGGCGAGTCGGCTCGCAATCGCTCCACGTCGGCCATCGACAGGCCCATCAGGCCCAATGTCCCCGCCTGCAGGATCTCGCGGCGAGACCAGCCGCCGTGGTCGATCGATGAAGTACCCATCGGAAGCATGTCGCGGCCCTGTGGCAGGAAGCAGCTTTCGCAGCGGGCATCCTAACACGTTATAATCGGCTCGGCCAACTTTGATGAGAACGCGTGGCGGTTCAGAGCGATTCCAGGAACACTACTCACGATGACAAAACGACCGATCGACCGCCTGGTCCTGCTCCTGGCCACCACCGCAGCCACCGCAGCAGCCGCAACCACCGCAGCGACCGCGAGAGCGCAGGCTCCCAAGCCGATCGTGTTTTCCGGTCACACCAACAGCGTCTCGCAGGTGGCGTTCGCTCCCGGTGGGAGTCAGTTGGCCAGCGGGGGCTGGGACGAGACGGTGCGGTTGTGGGACTCTTCGGGCGGTCCGCCGCGTCAGAGTCTGACTGATCACACCGACTGGGTGCTGGCGATCCGGTACACCGCGGATGGCAAGACGTTGTTGACGGCGAGCCAGCGGAGCGTGAAAGCCTGGGACCCCTCGACGGGTCGCTTGCGGAATTCGTGGGTGGGCCTGAGGGGTCAGCGGATCAGCATGGTGGCAATTTCCCACGACGGTCGGCAGTTGGCCTGCGGGATGCGAGACGGCGGCGTGCAGTTGTATCGGTTGGACCTGGCGGCCGGCGGAAAACTGGCATCGCCGCGGCGGTGGGTGGGTCACAAGAGCTGGATCGACACGCTGGTATTTGATCGCAGCGGCAAGCGGCTGGCGACCGGGTGTCGGACCGGGGAGATCACCGTGTGGGACACGGCTTCGGCGAAGCCGATTTCGAAGCCGGCCGGTCACGGCGGCCAGCAGGTGTCGGCCCTGGCGTTTGCTCCCAAGGGCGACCGATTGGCCTCGGGCGGCTTCGACACCGTGGTGCGGATCTGGTCGGTCGACGATGGCAAACCCCAGGGTGTGCTCAAGGGTCACAGGGGACTGGTGCTGTCGTTGTGCTACGCGCCCGACGGCCTGCTGTTGGCTTCCGGAGAACGGCACGGCCCGATCAAGCTGTGGTCAACCACCGACTTGTCGCTGAAGACCACCCTGCCAGGCCACTCGGGCGGACAACTCGGCTACAGCGTCCATTCGCTCGACTTCTCCAGCGACGGCAAACGCCTGGCCTCGGCCGGCCGCGACAAGCTGGTCCGGCTGTGGCAGGTCCCCGACTGAGACCTGGCTACTCGTCTTGGTCGAAGTTGTCCAACCCGTCGGGCTCCTTGTCGCCGTCTTCTGCTTCTGACTCGGAAGCCTCGAGCGGATCGCCCTGCCGGACGTGCAGCAGTTCGTCGAGGCGGGTGACGGCGAGGACTTCGCTGACGTCGTCGGAGGGGTTGAAGAGTTCGACGGTGACGTTGAGTTCCCGCAGCGAGGCGAGCAGACCGAGCAGGCCGCTGGGGATGACCACGATTCCGGTGAGATCGAAGGCGACGGTGTCGACGGAGTGCTCATCTATCAGCTTCAGCAGGTGGTCTCGGTAGACCGAGACGTTGAGCTTCGAGACGATCTCCTGACCCCCGAAGCCCAGCACGGTTCGCGGGCCCACGGCGTAGATTGTCAGCGGATCGTCGTCTGATGACATGACTTTGCTCCTCGTCGCACAATCAGCGACACGGCCTGGAATCCCCGTGTAGAGGTTTACTTTAGCGATCCAGCGGTTGGGCTTTCAACGTGGCTGGAGGTTTCTCGAGTGGGTCGTGGTGAGCAGTGACTCAAGCCGTGATAAAAGGGCCGAATCGGCTTGCTTCTGGCGTGGAATTCGGTTGAACGATGAGAAGCTAAACACTTTGAGTTGACCTTGGCGATTGGGTTGAACCGGGCGGGTCCGCGGTAGCTAGGGTCGTGAAACTCAAGCTGCTTCAATTTCATCCATTTCCTCAGCAGTGGTTTTGGAGGGTGTCATGCGGTTCAGTAGTTGGTTGGAGTCTGTCCGTTCACGTCTTCGTCAGTCGCCTCGCCGGGGCAAGCAGAGGCTGTGACGTCGCACGATGCGTCCCTCGATCGAACCTCTCGAGTCACGGACTCTTCTAAGCGTCACGTCGATCTTCGATCCTCTGACTGGCGACCTGGACATCAGTTCTGATGCCAGCGACGCGATCGTGGTTTCGATGGATGCTGCGACCAACGAGGTGCTGGTCAACGACCAGGCGGTCGACGACACCGAGGGTGGCACGGTGACTGCCGACGAGTTGACTTCGGTCACGGTCGAAGCCGGTCCTGGTGACGACGTGGTGGATCTCTCGGACCTGGACCCCGGCACATTTCCCGACCTGATCGGCACGGACGTTTCGATCAGCGGCGGTGAGGGTGCCGATTTGATCACCGGCAGCGGCCTGGACGACCTGATCGATGGAGACGCGGGCAACGACACGATCGACGGCCAGATCGGCGACGATTCGGTGTGGGGCGGTGATGGTCACGACAGCCTGCTGGGCGACGCCGGCGACGACACGCTCAATGGCGAGCAGGGTGACGACACGCTCAACGGCGGCGGCGGATCCGACTTCCTCAGTGGCGAGGATGGTGACGACGTGGTCCGCGGCCAGGGCAGCAGCCTGGATATGCTCAGTGGTGGAACGGGCAACGACGTGATTGACGGCGGTGCTGGTCACGACCTGCTGCAGGAGCAGAGTCGCGATGTCGATTACACGCTCGACGACACTACGTTGATCGCTGTCGAGGGCGAATCGAGCGAGACCGACCAGTTGACCAACCTGCAGGAAGCGAATCTCAGCGGTGGTCCCAGTGCCAACTTGATCGACGGCAGCGGCTGGTGGGGTCGATTGCATGCCAACGGGGCCGTCGGTCACGACACGATCATAGGCGGCGACGGCGCCGATCGTCTCTTTGGCGGCTCGGGCCAGGACACCATCGACGGTGGCAACGGCGACGATGTACTGCGTGGCCAGGGCGGATTCGACACGATTGCCGGTGGCGATGGATTCGACACCACGATTGGTGAAGAGTTCGAGATGGACGAGGATTACGACTTCGGATTTGACGGGGATGCCCCTGGTGATTCAGGGGGAGATCCGGGCGATGATCCCGGTGACGGCGGGGCGGCTCCGTCTGAATAAGCGAGTCGAGGATCGGAGTCGATGGGATTCCGGTGACGCAGTGAATGGGGCCGCCGGTCGCCAGAGGGCGACTGGTGGCCCATTTTTTTTGTGCATCTGGTTCGATCGGGTTCCTATAATGGTGTTGGCGGGCTAGAGACCAGCGGAAACCGGGATCGACCACATGCTGTTTCGCTCGCTCGGGTTCGGGCCGTCGCGCGGCCGCGCCCGCCGTACCTCTATCGCCGGCCGTTCTCACAACGGGCTGTCCCGGCCTGCCGGGGTGGTGGGGATGTCTCGTGAGGCCGAGGTGCTCGAGGATCGGACTCTGCTGAGTGTCCAGTTCGTGTTCGATTACAGCTACGACACGTCGGATTTCTTTGGTGATCCGGCTCGGCAAGCGGTGCTCGAGCAGGCGGCAGCGGACCTGGGCCACCGGCTGTTTGATCGCCTCGATGATCTGACGGCGACCGGCAGCAACACCTGGTCGGCGGACTTCATCGACCCGGGCAGCGGCGACCTGGTCAGCGAGACCGACCTGGTGGTTCCCAGCGATAGCCTGTACGTGTTTGTCGGCAGCCGTGATCTGGATCAGGGCGACGTGGGTCGAGGCGGATACGGGGGTTTTTCGGCAACCGGAGATCCCGCCTGGCGCGAGCGAGTCGAGGCTCGCGGGCAGGGAGGTGCCCTGTTGCCGGGACCGACCGACTTCGGTCCGTGGGGTGGATCGGTCACATTCGACACTCAGGCCAACTGGCACTTTGGCATCACCAGTGCGGGCCTGGACTCTGGCGAGGTCGATTTCTACTCGGTTGCGATACACGAACTGGGACACCTGATGGGTATCTCGGGTAGCAATGTCTCCTGGAGTCGTTGGATCATCGAGAGTGAGTTCGAGGGAACGGCGTCGCTGGTCGAGTTCGACGGTGTGGGCAGTGTTCCGTTGGACGTTGACGAGGGTCATTGGGGTGAGGGCATCACCGACAATGGCCAGGAGGCGGCGATGGACCCGTCGCTGAACAACGGCGTCCGCAAGGAGTTCACCGATCTCGATTTTGCCGGCCTGGTTGACCTCGGCTGGGCGCTGCTTCCGGTTTCCCAGACGATCGACGTCGCCGCGGGTGCCGACCATACGATCGTGATCGAGGACAACCAGGTGTCCTCGGACTTTCGCTTCCGGGTCACCGTCGATGGCACGGCGACCGACAACCTGCTGGTGCCCAGCGATGTGCTGGTGATCAACGGCGCCGACGGCTCTGACGAGTTCACCTTTGTGGGGCTCGATGCCGAGTTTGCGGCCCGGATCGAGATCAATGCCCAGGACGGCGATGACGTGGTCAGTGCCCAGGCGGGCTTCGACTGGAGCTATACGGCTCGGGGCGGCAACGGCGACGATTCGATGGTTGGTGGCGAGGGAGACGATACGCTGGAGGGCGGGTCGGGCGAGGACCTGTTGATGGGAGGTGAGGGCGACGATGAACTCGACGGGGGTGCCGACGCCGATCATCTTACTGGAGGGCCCGGGGCTGATCTGCTCGACGGAGGCGACGGCGACGGCGATACGTTGTTGGCCGATGGTGGAGACGACACGCTTGATGGGGGGGCGGGAACGGACCTGATCGAGGCCTTAGGCGACTCCGACTTCACGCTCACCGATGTCTCACTTCTGGGGCTGGGCAACGACGTCCTGGCGGGAGTCGAGGAGGTACGGATCACGGCCGGTGCGGCGGCCAATCTGCTTGATGCCTCGCTGTTCAGTGGCCAGGCGACGTTGATCGGGGCCGGTGGCGAGGACACTCTGCGTGGCGGCAGCGGAGCGGACGTATTGATCGGCAACGCGGGCCAGGACACCCTGGAAGGCGGTGGTGGTGACGACCGTTTGCTGGGCGGCCGTGACGCCGATCGGCTCGACGGCGGAGCCGGCAACGACCTCGTCAAGGGCCAGGGCGGCAGTCACGATTCGCTGATCGGCGGCAGCGGCGACGATACACTCGATGGCGGACCGGGCAACGACTGGGTGATCGCTGAGGGCGGAGTCGACTGGGTGTTGGGCGCCACGGTGTTGACCGGAGACGGACCCGACCTGCTGTTTTCGGTCGAACGAGGTGAACTCTCTGGCGATGATCTCGCCAACAGGATCGATGCCAGCGGGTTTGGCGGCAACGTCACGATTTACGGAGGTGGCGGCGACGACACTCTGCTGGGGGGCGACGGGATCGATCTGGTCAACGGCCAGGGCGGTAACGACAGCCTGTTGGCCGGTGGTGGAGACGACCGCGTCTTCGGAGGCGGAGGCAACGACTGGCTGGGCGGTGGCGACGGCGACGATCGGATCAGGGGGCACGGGGGAAACTCCGACACGCTTGTGGGCGGGCCCGGTGACGACCAACTTGATGGGGGCAGCGGGAGCGGAGACCGGGTGTACGAGTCGCACGACGGCAACCTGGTGCTCGTCGACGGTGAACTCTCGGGTGTCGGCACCGACCGGTTGACTTCGATCGATATTGTCGAGTTGGTCGGAGGTGCCGGCCCGGACCGGTTCAACGCGGCCGCCTACAGCGGAGACGTGATCCTGCGAGGTGGCGGCGGCAACGACACGCTGCTGGGTGGTGCCGGTGCGGACCTGCTGGTCGGCAACAGTGGCGACGACCGGCTCGATGGAGCTGCCGGAGCCGATCGGATGTTTGGCGGCAGCGGCACCGATCTGCTCGATGGAGGCCCCGGCAATGACCTGTTGCGAGGCCAGGCCGGTGACGGCGATCGGCTGCGAGGCGGTGACGGCAACGACACGCTGCGAGGAGGTGACGGGGTCGACTTGGTCATCGAGAGTGGTGATCGGGACTTCGTGCTGACGTCGACCAGCCTGGTCGGTCGCGGCAACGACTCGCTGCTTGAGATCGAGGGGGTCGAGTTGACCGGCGGGGGCTCGGACAACTCGATTGATGCCACCACCGCGGTGGTCCCGGTCACTCTGATAGGTGCCTCCGGCAATGACACGCTGCGCGGCGGCAGTGGTGACGATCATCTCGAGGGCTCAGCCGGCGACGACCTGCTGGATGGTGGTGGTGGAGCCGACCGGGTGGTGGGTGAGGGGGACGTCGATTGGACGTTGACCGACGTGGCACTCGAGGGAGACGGCAGCGACACGCTGGTGGCGATCGAGGCTGCGGTGTTGGCTGGCGGCGATGGTGCCAACCTGTTTGATGCCACCGGATTCTCGGGCGATGCCACCCTGGTGGGTGGCAAGGGCAACGACACGCTGCGGGGCGGGTCGGGGAACGACCGCCTGGATGGGGGTGCCGGGGACGACCGGATTGCCGGTCACGCCGGGTCGGATCGGGCCAATGGAGGCTCGGGTAACGACGTGCTGCTGGGAGGGGCCGGCAACGACACGCTGCTGGGCGGTTCCGGAGCCGACTCGATTCTCGGCGGCGATGGCGACGACACACTCAAGGGCCAGGGCGGCATCGATCGACTCTGCGGCGGCGACGGGACCGACCTGGTGGTGGGGACCGCGGCCGAGATCGACAGCTGCATCGGTGACTGCTTCGACGACATCTGCATGGATGTCTAGCGAAAAACGCCAAGTGCAGGGGTCAGACGCCGCCCCAGTTTGGCCTGTTTCCCCTGGAGCGTCCCGCAGGCGGGGCCTGAACCCTTTATTCCAACCGCCAACTCTCACGGGAAGGGGTCAGGCCCCGCCACGGGCGGCGTCAGACCCCGTGGCGGACTAGACCTGGTCGAGCAGATCGAGGATCGCGTTGCTCAACTGGAACGCCTCGTCGATTTCGCTGGCGAGGTTGGTGCCGAGTTGGTCATCGCCTTCGTTGCCCGCGATGACATCGGTTCCCCCGTTGCCGTTGATGAAGTCGTCTCCGTCTCCACCGAGCGCGGTATCCGAGCCGCTTCCGCCCAGCAGCGTATCGTGGCCGTCCCCGCCGACCAGGATGTCATTACCGGACCCGCCGTTGATACGGTCATCGCCGTCGTGGCCGCCAATGATGTCGTCGCCGCTGCCCCCGTTGATCGTATCGTGGCCGTCGCCGCCGTTGATCAGGTCATCGCCGGCATCGCCGTCGATCCGGTCGTTGCCGTGGCGTCCGGCGATCACGTCGTTGCCGCCCTGTCCGGCCAGCGAATCGTCGTCGACGCCACCATCGAGGGTGTCGTCACCGATGCCGCCCCGCAGGGTATCGCGGCCGTCGGCACCTTCGAGCAGGTCGTCGCCGGCTGAGCCATTGAGCACGTCGTTGCCACTGTTGCCGTACAGCGAGTCGTCGCCGAGTTCACCGGTCAGGCGGTCGTGGCCGTCATCGCCGCGGAGCACGTCGTCGCCGTCGCCACCGCTGATCGTGTCGTTGTCGATGCCGCCGCTGATCACGTCGTTGCCGTTTCCACCGGCCAGTACGTCGTGGTTGGCTCCGCCGTCGATCGTGTCGTCACCGGCTCCGCCGTCGATCAGGTCGTTGCCATCGTCGCCTCGCAGCAGGTCACCGCCGATGCTGCCGGTGATGGTGTCGTTGCCGTCACCGCCCTGGGCCAGCAGCCGGACATCTCCGAGATCCGACCCGGTGGCGTCGATGGTGTCGCTGCCATTCTGGCCGTTGACGACCAGCAGCACTCCGGAGGCCCCGTTGACGTCCTCGATCGTGACCCGGTCATTGCCCGAGGCGGCGTCGATCGTGACCCGGGTGACGCTGGATGCGACGGTAATCTGGTAGGTGGTGTCCGAGACCTGGATGTTCCCGGCGAGGCTGGCGCTGACGGTCAACTTGTTGTTGGCCGAGTTGCCCTGGACGATCAGTTCGTCGAAGCCCTGGGTGCCCGAGAAGTTGTCGGAGCTGGCCCCGACCTGCCAGATCAGCGTGTCGTCGTCATCGTCACCATCGACGGTGTCGATTCCACCCTGTCCGTTGAGCGTATCGTTGCCCGATCCGCCATTGAGTGTATCTCGGCCGCCGCCGCCGAAGAGCAGGTCGTGACCACCGCTGGCGTTGAGCAGGTCGTTGCCTCCGCCCCCGTTGAGCAGGTCGGCACCCAGGGCACCTCGCAGCGTGTCCTGCCCGGAGTTGCCGACCAGGGTGTCGCCGATGTAGTCGGGATCCTGGGATGTGGAGGGAGTCGGGTCTGGGTCTGGGTCTGGGTCTGGGTCCACGGCTGCACAGGAGTGTGAGTCTCCGGGATCGACGAGGCCGGGGGGTATGTCGAATCCGTCGACGACCGTGTCATTGTTGTTCGCCCCGTCGTCGGCACTGAAGCCCATTCCGCGACCGGCGAAGGCCGTCCAGATGTCGAATGCGTTCTCACCGCCGGTCAGGTTGACGTCGGCCTGCAGGATGGCATCACGAGCCTGCAGGAACGTCGGGTCCGTCGGACTCAACTTCATGCTGTCCATGGTGAGTTGCAGGAGCGTGTTGTTGCCGCCGGAACCCGCATGCAGATCGGCATCGAATCCACAACGAGCGACCATTTTCCAGTTCAGATCCCACAGCGCAGAGGCCCAGATTTCTCCTGCATCGTGTATTTGACTTGAGGTGTTGTAGCTTTCGTAGGTCAGGGGGTTGACGGTCATGTCAGTCGTGTAGGGGAATCTCCGTACGCCGGCCGGATCCTGCAGGTAGTAGTCTCCACTGACCTCCTGCATTTCCGGTGTGTCGGTTGTCTTTTGATGCAGCATCAGCGCCTGCCAGTCGCCCCAGCCTTCGCCCATTCCGCCCCCCTGTGAATTCGTGAGCACCGAGACATTCGACGGGCCGCCGATCAGCCTCAGGCTCACTCCATGCCCGTACTCGTGCACAAAGATCTCGTTGGACAACGATGACATCGTATCCGGGTTCGGAACCGTGTAGGGACCGAACGTGATTCGAGGTGAGGTACCGTCGGCAGTGACAATAATGTTGGGACCGGTGCCGGGAATCCCGCCGTCGGGATCGAGAGTATCGACGAAGACGGCGTCACCACCGGTTCCCTGGCCCGTGAAGTTCGTCTCCTGGAAGTTCCCGGCGGCTTCGTCGAAGCCGTACCGGTAGAAGATGTCGTGGACGATGTTTGCCCAGTAGAACATGTTGGTCGTGGCCGCATCCTCGTTGGCGCTGGGTGCCTGGGTCAGGTCCAACGGGAAAGTGAAGTCTCCACTGGTACCGCCATCGGGCCGGTTTCCGCCCGCGTTGTCGGAGTTGGCATCTTCCTGCACGACAGCGTTGTTGCCACGTGTGTCGGTGTAGACGGTCGTGCCGTCGTCGTGCCATCCGCTGGGCGAACTGACCGGATCCTGGGGATCCACGGCGAGGGTTCGGGCGGCGTCATCCGGATTGGCGACCGGCAACTCGAAGACCTCGTAGCTGTACCGAAGCACCAGGTCGGATTGCGACAGGATGTCTCCGGAAGTCGCGCTCGCGGAAATCTCGTAGAGATGAGGACCCTCGGTCGTCTGGATGGTCATGCTCCAGGCCAATTCGACTTCGCCGTCTTCGACCGGCACCCAGCGCAGGTGAACCGGGATGGGTTCCTGGGAGATCCCGAAGGATCGCAACACCTGAGCCTGGTCGACCGGAGCATCCTGGTTGGGGATGTCATCGGGTCCTTCGAGCGTGATGATCGTTTCGGCACTCGTCTGCCAATCAAACTCTTCGGCGACGCGGAGCAGTACCTCGGGGGCACTCAGTTGAGGAGTCAGGTCGTTTTCGGTTGGGACCTGGCTTCCCAGCCCCTGTACGAATTGGCTGTTGACTGCAACCAATTCGCCGGTGTCGGACATGTGAACCCCGATCGTGCCGCCTTGGACGTCGAGTCCTCCATAAGTCTGCTGCATATAGACGTGTGAGAGGCCCGACCGCTGGCTCACGTATTGATCGGTCACGCGGGCGTTTTCGAGGTCTGCCGGGTCGACACCGATGTCGTCGGAGCGTTCGACCAGGAAACTGTTGGCCAGTGCGATGGCGCTGGCGGCGTCATCGTCGGTGATCGTGCCAATTGCCTGCGCGTCCCCGATTGCGCCGTTTTGCGGGTTGGAGAGGATCACCTCGAAGGTCTCACTTCCCTCGGCAGCCAAGTCACCCAGCACGGTGATGCCAACGGTCTGATGGGTTTGGCCGGACTCGAAGGAAACCGTGCCACTTTGGGCAACGTAGTCGGTCCCGGCCTGGGCCGTGTTGTCGAAGGTGGAGTAGTCGACGGTGACAGTGTCGCTGGACGTGTGGGACAGCGTGACGTTGAAGATAGCGGTTGTCTGGACGGCGACTCCGTTGAGAGTCACCTCGACGTTGTCGATCCCCCACGACTCGTTCGCACCACCTTCCCATCCCGTCTGGGCATACCACTCGACGGTCAAAGTCGAAGCGGTGTGGGGGATGGCGTCGAAGGCCGGGTCGAGGCCCATGTTGTAGGCGCTGTCGTTCTTTTCGAATGTGTCGGAGGGGCCTGGGAATCCGAGGTCACTCAGGGGTGCGGGGGTCAGGGCGACTCCGGGTGGAGGCTGGTAGCCCTGGGTTGAGCCGTCGATGTTGCGGAAGTTCTCATTGAAGATCTCGAACCCGTCGAGGGTGACGACGAATTCGTCCGGGCCCCAGATACTCGAGTCGTTGGCGTCGTTCCACGAGTTGATGATCGCGAGCAGGAAGTCGATATCGACGCTCTCGTGGGCCGGCAGGTCGGTGAGTGTCAGCCGAGTGGGGATCTGGGGTGTAGTGGGCTGACCGGGTCCGTAGCCGCTGTCGTTCTGGAGGAAGTCGCCGGCGAAGACGTTCGAGTTGGTGCCGAGTCCGGCGAAGCCCTGGACGGGGGTGGTCGAAGTGAACCCGCTCAACTCGGCCGGGACGGTGCCCTCGAAGCCGGTGCTGAAGGCTGGCAGTGATGCGGTGTCGCCCTCGGCGGTGATGATCACATCGTCGATCAGGATCAGTGTCAGTTGAGGTAGGAAACTGTCGATCAGGTCGTTTCCGCCGCCACCTTCGAGCCGGTCGGCTCCGCCACCGCCGTACAAGGTGTCGTTGCCGCCCTGACCGCGGAGGTTGTCGTTGCCGTCGCCGGTGATGCTGGGATCGGAGCTATCTCCGTAGAGCACGTCGCTGCCGGCTCCTCCGTAGAGGTTGTCGTCACCGATGTCGCCGACAAGCAGGTCGTTGCCGCCGGATCCGCTGAGGCGATCATCGCCGTTGTTTCCCAGCAGGGTGTCCCGGCCGCCGCCGCCGATCAGGCTATCGTTGCCGTTACCGCCATCGATCAGGTCGTCGCCGCCCTGGCCGTTGAGATTGTCGTTGTCGTCACCGCCCTCGATCACATCAGCTCCGCCACCGCCACGGATCGAGTCGTTGCCGCTGTCGCCTCGTAACGTGTCGGTTCCGGATTCGCCGTTGAGAGTATCATCGCCGCCGTTGCCGTTGATCTGGTCGGCGTAGTCACCACCAGAGACGAGATCGTCGCCGTTGCCGCCGGAGAGCGTGTCGGAGCCGTCGCCGCCGTCGATTACGTCCCGGCCATCGAGTCCGAAGATCAGGTCCTTGCCGTCACCACCATCGATTGTGTCGTTTCCGTCGTTTCCGTAGATCCGGTCGGCACCATCGTTGCCATCAATCAGGTCATCACCCTCGCGGCCGTAGATGAAATCGTCACCGTCACCGCCGGAAAGCGTGTCGCCGAAACCGGGAGTGCCGTAGATCGTGTCGTCTCCATTGTGGCCGCTGACAAGCACGCTCATCGGGTCCCCGGTGACCGCGTCGACGTAGCTGAATGCGGTGGCATTGACTGCGCTGAGGTCGATATCGTTGGCCAGGTC